>Ga0181525_10001775_pt1 | contig 18140 bp, 31 predicted proteins | sample PEATcosm2014_Bin_48_FD_121100 | JGI IMG/M metagenome (GOLD analysis project Ga0181525, IMG submission 121100) | Peatland microbial communities from MTU Mesocosm Facility, Houghton, MI, USA - PEATcosm2014_Bin06_10_metaG | ecosystem: Environmental > Terrestrial > Soil > Wetlands > Peat | place...
GCCCGGTCTCCGCGCAAGCCTGGACTTCATGCCTACGCCCGCTCGGTGGCCATTTCGAGCATCCGCCGGTAGAGGGGACCGAGCACGCGTGAGACGGCGCTCGGGAGCTGCTCCTCCTTCGCGCCCAGCGCGAGCCACTCGGGCTCGCATTCCTTGTGGAGATCCGCCACCATCTCGGTCAGCAGTACGGGCATGTCCTTCATCGTACCGCTGAGCGCCGTGCCGCGGCTCTCCAGGCGCCCAAGGGCGTTCGTGAGGCGGCCCTCGGTCACGTAGGTCGCCACGAACTCGTCCACGGGGCTCGCCTGACGAACCTTGCGCTCGGTCGGCAGCGTGACCTCCGAGAACCTCCGTGACTTGTGCTTGGCCATCACCCAGTCGCCGTAGGCGTCCCGGAACCGTGGCTCCGCGAACACGACGAAGCCCTCGGCGGAACGCGTCGTCGTCGTCACGATCGTGTTCGGCTCACGTATTCCAGCTCCACAACGTGCTCGGGAGTGCACGAGCCGCCGCAGTGCGGACAGTAGATCCCCTCGCCGGTCGCCTCCTCGTGGGCCTTGGCTTTCCGGAACAGCACGCGGATGGTGTACTCGGACTCGACCCGGCCAGCGAGAAGGTCCCACTCCGGCATCGGGACGGTGCAGTCCGCGTTCGGCTGGGCGAGGCGGCGGCACTCGGCCACCAGCGCGCCGATCTCCTCGTCCGGCACCTCCTTCACGATCTGCCAGACACGCTCGCCGTACGCGACCAACGCTTCGGCGAGCTGATCGACCGTGCGATTCCGGTCGTACGGTGCGTCGCTCATGGCTGCAGCTCGGGGGGCGCGGGCTCGGTCGGCGTCTCCGGCGGCAGCTCGGCCGCGTCCACGCCGGCCAGGAGCATCGCGTCGGCCCGCTCCCGACGGCTCGGGTAGAAGCCGTAGATGCGCTTGTACGTGAGGACTGCGTTCTGGGCCTTCTGCCCCTTGGCGCGTGTCTCGCGAAACCACTCCGCCAGGCGCGCGGTCCGTGCGCTCAACGGATCGCCCGCCATCTTCTCGTTCCACTCGACGTGCACGAGCTGCGCGTCGACCGAGTGCGGTGTCTTCAGCTCCTGCGCCTCGCGGATCTTGTTGCACTCCGGGTTCGGGCACTTCCCGCCCTTGAGCAGGATCCGGCTGCACATCGGGCAGTGCTTCTCCTCCTCGACCTCGACCGCCTCGATCGCGACACCGTCCAGACGGAACTCCCGATCGGCCGCGGGAAGCCCGTGGATGTAGCTCACGCCGCGCAGATCGATCAGGATCGACCGGTACTTCCCAGGGAAGGGCCGCATCACGCGACCCACCATCTGGATGTACAGGCCCGCGTGCTCGCAGCCGCGGGCGAGGATGCACACCGAGCAGCCCGGATCGTCCCAGCCCTCGGAAAGGATGTTCACGTTGCAGACGACGCGAAGCTCGCCACGCTCGAAGAGCTTCAGCACGCTGTCGCGCTCGTCCTTGGGCATCTTCGAGTGCACGATGTCCGAGGCGATCCCGGCCGCGTTGAAGGCATCGGAGAACTCCCTGGCCGCGGGCACGTTGGGCGCGAATACCACCGCGCGCTCGCCGTTCGCGAACGCCTGGTACGCCTCGACCGGATGCTGCGCGACCTCGTCGCTTCGAAGCACCCAGGGCGTCCCGTCCTCGTGGACCGGACGCTTGACGTCGCAGGGCACGAGCCCCACCGACGGATCTTCTTCGTGCAGCGCGATGAGCTTGCTCATCTGCGCGGCCACGACCAGCGCGTCGAAGATGTCTCCCAGTGGCTGCCCATCGCCGCGCTCGGGCGTGGCCGTCAACCCGATGAGCAGACAGTCCTGGTACATCTGCGCGAGCTTGCGCCACTCCTCGGCGAGCAGGTGATGCGCCTCGTCCGCCACGACGAGCGTCGCGGGGGGGATCTCGCGCCGCTTGGGGTGCACGAGGGACTGGATGCTTTCGACCTGGACGGGCGCCGCGCTGTTCAGTCCGAACGCCCCGACCTTCAGCCCGTACCTTTCGAGCGTGTCGCGCCCTTGCTTGATCAGCTCGCGACGGTGCGCGACCCAGAGAACCTTCCCCTTCTCGACCACGTGCTGGCGGCACGCCTCGGCGGCCGTGCACGTCTTGCCGCCCCCCGTCGGCATGACGATGAGCACTTTGCGGCGCCCAAGGCGTAGGTGGTCCCGCGCTTCATCGAGCGCATGGCGCTGGTACTCGCGCAGCTGCATCTGCTGGAGCAGCAGCGGCTTGGTCCGTCCTTGCCTCACAGATCGACCTCGTCCTCCTCGCCCTTCGGCTCGTTGTTCGGCGCCGCGTTCGGCGCCGCGCTCGGCTGGAGCGCCGTCAGCGCGCGAAGCGACTCGGCCCAGCACAAGTCCTCGACGGGCTTGGCAGGATCGTGGCGATGCTCGTCGCAGAGTCGAGCCGGCGGATCGACGCTCGGATCGGAACGCGTCGCCAAACGCTCGCAGTCGGCCCAGCCGCACTCCGGGATCACGTCCTTCACGACGGCCAGGGCCGCGTCACGCACGGCGACGGCCTCTTTCAAGGCCTTGTCCAGGTCCGCGACCTTGGCGCGCTCCGCGTCAATCGTCCCGAACATCGACCGCATCATCTCGGCCACCCGATCGTCGATCCGGCTCGCGCGCAATCGCAGGGGCTCCTCCTGCTGCGGGGTCATCGGCACGAAGGGGGGCTCGTGGCCCTTGGCCTTGGACTGCATCACGCCGCCATGAATCTTGCCCACCGACCTGCTCGTCGTCATTGGATTGTCACCCTCCGTCGTCGTTGTCTTCGTTCGACGCGGTCTCGCCGTCTCCTCGTAGCATGGCGATGGCCTGAACGACGTGCGCATCGAGGAGGCCGCCGCCGTGCATGTCGGTCTGGATGAACCGCGCTCGTACAGCGTCCATGTCGTTGTCGTCGTCGAGCACAACGTACCGGCTGACCTCCGGGTGCTCCTTCAACCACGCATGGATCTCGTCACCACGCTGCGTCCAGACGTCATCGTAGTCGGCCGTCTTGCCATACACGTCGCCGACGAAACCGCGCCGTTGGAGAAGACCGGTCAGCTCGTCGAGCGTCCGACCGTGTCGCCAGCTGCTGCTCACGACGACGACCGCGCCCGTCGCCGCGACGATTTGATTGACGCGCTCCACGGCGACCGGATCCAGGGCGCCCTCTTCGGACTCGTGGTGCGCTTCGGTTGCAAAGAACTCCTTGCAGTTGAGCACACCGTCGAAGTCGAGGAAGAGAACCGCGACGCTCACGGCGGGTCCTTTTCGGTGTCGGAAACGATGATGTCGGGCAGCGACATCGGATTCAACAGGCCTCCGCGCACGGGCTCGCCGGGGATGCGCTCGGGCGTCCCGACCGGCTCCCACCAGTTCGCCTTGACATACTTGAGCGCCCACCCGCGAAGAAGCTCTTCCAGCACCTTCTCGCCTCCATCCGCAACGTCGAACGCTTCATCCACTTCGTCCGGGCACCCGCTGTCCGCAGCATTGTCGTCCATCCAGTCGATGATCTGGTCAGCCGTGGGGAGATGGGCCGTCGCCTCAGCCATGACGCCGCCCTGAACCCAGACGTCCGCGCCGGGGCCCGCCTCCGCGCGGGCCGCGTCGATCGCTGCCTGACGCGAGCCTGCGCCGCTCCAGAACTCCGACTCGGGATGCGTCGCCCATCCCCATCGTTCGGGGACGGGCTCGTCCTCCGGCGCCTCCGGCGGGTCTTCGGTGTCGAACTCCGTTCCGATTCCTCGCGGCATCGTCTCCATCCTCTCTCCGTACGACTACTTCAGCAACTTCGCTTTGCCAGACTTGCGGTCGCCTCCATCCAGCACGAGCAGGACGGCTCGAAACGCGTCGGCACGTCCGTCCTGCTGCGCCGAAGAACATAGGGCACCGTCCTCACGGTAAATGGCCCGCAGCTCCTCGGCTTTGCGAATCTGCCCGCGCAGCCATCGTCGGAGGCTGCGGCGGTCCTTATGCAACCGCTCCACCTCCGCCATTCCCCACGTCGCTACGAGCCGATCACCCATCGACCGCGCCTCCTTTCTTGCTCCCGCGCATCGACGCGCTCACTCCTCGTCGCGCCGCCATGTATCACGTGGGCAGTGACGCTTACTTCGCGCCGGTTCGCCATCCCGCAGCTGAGGACAGCCGGACCACTCGCAATCACCGGCGCGGTTTGCCATGCAGTGGCCCTCGTCAGCCAAGTGCTGCCGGTACGGCGTCAACTCAGGGGTGGGCGGCATGTCGTGTCCCTCCCGTCCTCCCATCACCCCGGTCCGTTGAGCGGATCGGGGAACGCGAACGGCACCTCGGGTATGCCCGAAGCGCGGTGCATGTCATTCGTCGCCTCCCAGAGCGTCGGACGGGCGCGCTCCAGCGCGAGCTCGCCGTCCTCGCGCTCGAAACGGCGTACATCGGCCCTTCGTTCTTCGGCACCATCAGCGTCATCGCCGCGACCTCCCCCGTCATCCACGAGCAGCAGCGCCGGAGCGCTTCTTTTTCACCGTGCTGGTGACGAGGTGCCGCAGCCACGCCGACATCGAGTGACCCTGGCCCTGTGCGACCCTCCAGGCTTGGCGCCACACTTCCTCTGGCAGAAGAGTCTGGACGAGAAAGCGGCGCGGGTGCGGCTGCCTCTTGCGCGACATGGTGACTTCATCATATATCTTCGGCTCGTCGTCAAGCACTCCGAGAGGCACGCACGAACATGACGGACTACTTCGCGTGCCAGATCGATGAGACGATGACAGGAGACGAATCCATGTCGCTGACCTTGCCGCGCCCGAAGCCACCCAAGAAGAAGACCATCGAGTACGGGCCTGCTCCCAAGCACCTCGTCGAAGCCGTGCGCAAGGAGTTGCGACGCCTCGTCGATCTGCCCGATCTCGACGCCAACCTCGGCATGATCAGCCGCTTCGCCATGCAGTCGGACGACATGCTCACGAGCGTCAAGGCTCCCAAGGCCATCATGCGCGCGGAGCACGAGGTCACCATCCCGGGCGTGACCGACGCCCCAGGCAACGTCGAGACCTACGGGGCCAACTTTCTTCGCACCATCTTCGCGCAGATCGGCGCGCAGCAGAGCGCCGCGATGCAGTCGCCCGAGATGCTGGTCGGCGCCATCGCAGCCGCGCGCCGCGACGGCATGACCGACGTCGCCGGGGCCCTGGAGAAGAAGCTCCTCGGGCAGCCGCTCGATGGCGCGCGCCCGGTGGACGGCGCGGTCCATCCCGCCGTACGGGCCGCCGTCGACCAGGCTATGGGCCTTCCGGCCAAGGGTCGTGGACGCAAGAAGCCGCCGGCCCTCGTGCAGGCCGGCGCAGACCCCGCTGTCCATCAGAACGGGTCGACGCCGTGAAGGTCTGGTACATCCCGACCTGGAACGGCGACGTGCGCATCGAGCCCGCGGCGGACGATCCCAAGAACAAGTGCACGCTGGCGGTCTTCCATCCCACCGCCGACGAGCGCGAGGCGCTCACGGCGATCAGTACGCTGCTCGTCGAGCGCAAGTGGCTCGCGGAGCCCGTCGCCGCGGAGATCGTCGACCAGCGTTTCACGATCGACGCCCCCATGGAGGACGTGGGGCCCCTCGTGGCCGCCGCGTTGCGTAAGGGTCCGGCGGTGATCTCGGCCTTGCATCTGCGCGGCGGACGCGTCGAGGTGGTCGAACATTCGGGCGTCACCCCGGCAACCGAAGAGGAGCTGAAGAAGCTCGCCAAGAAGCCCGCCAAGGCCGCGGCCACCGTCCGGCGGCCGACGCCCAGCTGTCCCGAGTGCTTCGTGGAGGGCATCCCGCCCGCCACCGAGGCGCTGCTCGCATTCCTGACGCCCGAACAGCACGCCACCTGGGCCGACGAGCGGTACCTGATCTGCCGCGGCGGACTCACGGGCCACCGCTACATCCTCGCCCACCGCTCGTCGGAGATCGCCACCAAGAACGGGCGCATCTGCTTCGACGCCGACGACCGCGACATCCTCCACTTCCACGATCAGGCCGTCCCTCCCGAAGAGGAGATCCTGGCGTCCATGCTCATCCTGCAGCACCGCGAGCCGTGGCTGCGCAACGAAGCGACGTGCCTTGGACTGCGCTTCCACCGCGTCTTCAAGAACCCGTTCGGCGATCACATGGACGGCGTCCTCGCCGCCAGCCTGACCAAGATGGTGGGCATCGTCGCCCAGGCGCTCCATGGCGGATAGGAGCGGAGCGTACCTCTTTGCGACCATCTTCGAGATGCTCGCCAAGCATCCCAGGCCGAGTGGGATCGCATCTTGGAGGCGAAGGGCCGCATCCCCTGGATCCTCTATCCCAACCTCTGCGCGCGATGCGGTGCGCTCTGGCCGGGGATGTTTCGGGTGAGCGACGACGAATGGGAGAAGTACGTCGAGCCCGCCCTAAGAGGCTCGATGCTGTGCTTTGGCTGCTATACGTGGATCCAGCAGCGCATCGACGAGGCGCCGCCCTCTCCCACAGGCGCCAATGGCTGAGCCGTCCGAGCCCGTCGCTCCCGGACCCTCCGAGCCCGAGGCCGCGTACATCGAGGAGATCCTTGGACGCGACGGCGTTCTCGCGCGGTCCTGGGAGGGCTTCCGCTGGCGCGAGGGCCAAACCATGGGGGCCTACCCCATCGACGGCGCCATCCGGAGCCGCACGCGCATCCTCATCGAGGCGCCCACGGGGACGGGCAAGACGCTCATGTACCTCGTGCCCGCGATCTACCACGCCGCACGCCATGGACGCCGGGTGCTCGTCGTCACGGCCAACCTCACCCTCCAGCGCCAGCTCATCGAGAAGGACCTGCCGCGCCTGGCCCAGACCCTGCCATGGCGCTTCCGGTACGCCGAGCTGAAGGGGCGCCAGAACTTCATCTGCCGCAAGCGCGCTGACGAGGAGCGCGCCCAGCCGGCCTCGTGGACCGAAGCGCAGCGGGACCAGGTCCGGCGTCTGCTCGTGTGGGAGGAGACCGATCGCTCGGGCGACAAGTCGCGCTTGCCCTACACCATCGACCACCAGGTCGACCGGCGTCTCTTCGTCCGCAGCGAGGAGTGCGACCGCGACCGCTGCAAGTTCTTCGGCAAGGACGAAGACCGCGAGCGGGACCTCCCGCGCTGCTTTGCCGAGGTCGCGCGCGCCGAGGCCATGGCGGCTCAGATCGTCGTGACCAACTACGCCATGCTGTGCCTGCACCTGCGCGGGTACGCGACCGTCGTGCCACCCTTCGATATCGCCATCCTCGACGAGGCCCACGTCGCCGCTGACATCGCCCGCGAGCGGTTCGGGTTTGACATGCGGCCAGGGGCGTTTCCTCATGCCGTGGGACTCCTCAAGTCCATCAGCAAGGAGAACGAGGACGGAGATGACGACGCCATCGAGATGCCGGGCGAGCCGCCGGCCTCGTTGATTGAGGAGGAAAACGACGAGCCGGACTTGCCACCGCTCGACGCCCCGCCCGTCGAGGACATCTCGCACGTCGATCCGGCTGCCCTGGCGCGCGACATCCTCGACCGCGGACAGAAGTTCTTTCTGAGACTCAACGATCTCCGCGAGAACGCCCCCATCGCGCTCCCCACCGCCGACTTCGTCGCCGACTGGCCCGAGCTGGTGCGGCTCCTGCGCCTGGCCGTGCGCGTCTACGAGTCCAAGTCCAACCGGCTCGACATCGGCAGCGCCCACGGTCGCGCGCTCGCTCGGCGGTGTGACACGGCCCGCGACAACTGCACCCAGCTGGCCAACCGGATCGAATGCGCCATGACCTTGGCCGAGCCCGAACGGTTCGTGTACTTCGTCGGAGAGGATGAGGAGCAGCGCCTCGCGCTCAGCCAGCGCGCGCTGCTCGTCGGCGAGTGGTTTCGTGAGAAGCTCTTCACAGCCGAACGCACCGTCATCCTCACGTCTGCCACGCTGCGCACCAACGGATCGTTCCGGCACATCTGCATGGAGGTGGGATTGGACGAGACAACCGTCACAACCTTCTTCCTACCGACGCCGTTCAACATGGGGGAGCAAGCACGGCTCATCGTGCCAGCACCAGACAACCGAAAGATGCCGGCGCCGACCGAGCGCGGATTCGACGCCATGGTCGTGCGGATGATCCGCCACGCCATCCGTCTGGCCAAGGGCCGCACGATGGCCCTCTTCACCAGCCGCAAGCGCCTCCGCTACGTCGCCGCCAACCTGGGAGAGGTCGGCTACCGCGTCCTCGTCCAGGGCGACATGGAGCGCGGGGCCCTCCTGGCGGAGTTCCAGCGCGATGTGTCGAGCGTGCTCCTGGCCACCGGCTCCTTCTGGGCCGGCGTTGACGTGCCGGGTGAGGCGCTCTCGTGCCTCATCATCGACAAGCTCCCCTTCGAACAGGAAGACCCGCTCAGCCAGGCCATCCGCGTCCAGCTCCAGAAGCGCAACCTCAGCCCCTTCCAGCACTGGCACATCCCGCGGGCCATCCTGACCCTCAAGCAGGGGCTCGGGCGCCTCATCCGGACCACCGAGGACCGCGGCGTCATGATGGTGCTCGACAACCGGCTGACGCAAAAGAGCTACGGCGGGCAGTTTCTGCGCAGCCTCGACCTTCCCCCAAGCTGCATCGTCTACCGCTCGGAGGTCATCGCGGAGTTCCTGAGCACCGGACTCGATCCGGGTGAAGCCACGGAGCCGTCGGGCGACTGAAGCGGTTTCGCGCATTTGCGCGACGTGGGTGTCAGGTCACTTGCGCGCCACGGTCGAAAAGTAACTCTATCCGGTTGCCGCCACCGCCCTCCGGGTTAGATTGATGGGGTGAGGAGACCGACCATGAGCACACGAGCCGAGAAGTTGCTGGGGACGGATGGGGACGTGGCGGCGCTGCGCGTCATGATGTCGGACCGTAGCCCCGCCGAGAAACAGGCGGAGCTGACGCGGCTGGCCGGGGCCTACGCCGCTGCGATGAAGGCTGGCACGTGGGGCGAGTGCTATTGCGGGGTCGCGCACGACCTTACGAAGAGGTGCCCGTGAGCCCTGCCAAGTTGACGGAGGCGCCGCTTCACGCGTTGCGCGGGTACGTTCAGCCGCCTCCGTCGTTTTTCGGCCGCAGACGGTTTCACTGCAGCGTGCGCCCTCGCTACTCGTGCGGCTCTGGGGCAATGGTCCGCGATGCGATCGCCCTTCGTGTTGCCGAGCAGGAGCGAGAGGATTACGAGCAGGCGCTCTCTGGCCTCTACGGCGAGCAGCAGAAGAAACGCGCGGAGCTACTCGGCCTGCGCGGCATTGCGACGGCGATGGCCGAACAGGGGTCGGGCAAGAGCTTCCGTTGGCTCATCTACGACCTCGTGACGGACGAGTGCTTCCTTCGGCTCGACGACTTGGGCATCGAGCGGTTGGGGTTCACGCCGTACCTCGCGCTCTCGGAGCGAGCGCGGGCGGAGATCAACCAGACCGGCCGCGAGTGCGACTACGCGCGAACCTTCTGGCGGCTGGGGCGCGATGGGTGGGTTCGGTACGGGTCGAGCGTGTCGAGCGGTAGGGTGACTCCGTGATACACTCCTTCGCGCCATGATCGCCCTCGTTGCACGTCCGGGTGACGACGTCATCGTGCTCCGCGGCCGGCAGGCCGGCCTGCGCGGGCATGTCGTCGGCCGGTCGAAGGACACCCTGAGTCTGATCGTCGGTGTCGCCCGGCATCCGGCCACCGTGAACGCCTCGGACGTCGTCGTCGCCGAACGGCACTTCGCCAACATGGCGCACGAAGGCGCCACGTACGTCGACCAGGGAGCCGGCGCGCCGCGCGGGATCGATCCCCGCTTCGTCTACGGCTCCGTCCGGGAAGTACGACGCGCCGCCCTCGTCGACCCCACAGCGCCTCCGCCCGTCAAGGAGACCTACTTCACCGAGACCCCGCGCATCGTCCGCTCCGTCAATGGGCGGGCGCTGAAAAAGCCGCGCACGTACATCGTGCCCGGCGCCGCGCCCGGCACCGTGGCGTTCGTCGACTACCACGAGTACGGCGGCCCCAGCGGCCTCTACATCGACTACGTCGCCGTCCGACCCGATCTCCGGAACAAGGGCCTCGGCCGCCAGCTCATCGAGGCCTTCTACAGGGATGCGGCCGCGCATGGCGTCACCTTGGTCCACTGGGGCCAGGTCATGAACAAGCATGCCTGGGCGCTCATGCAGCGGATGAAGACCGCGTTCCCGGCGATCCAGACGCTCGGAAAGCACATGTTCTGAGCCGGAGTTCTGTCATGACCAAGCGCCGCAGCCGTCCCGGTCGCCGTTCCCGATCCGACCGCCACGGAAACGTCCCCCATGGCACCGCGACGGCCTGCCAGGCCACGGTCGACGACTGGGAGCGCGGCGGTTACCACGCCACCAGGCAACGCATCCATCAGCCCGGGACCAAGGCTTGCCCGCGGTCCTGCGTCGAGCAGGTCAAGCACCTGTGCCTCTGCACGACCCACGCGCGCATGGCCCGTGAAGGTCTCATCGACGAAACTGGCCGCGTCGCCAATCGAGCCGACATCACCAACGTGCGGCGCTATCCGAAGCAGTTTCCGCGTGGCTTGTACCACTGGGCGCAGGAATCCTAGCTGCCCGCCACACGGATCGGATACGCTTCGCTCATGGTCCGAGACCGATCCATGACGTCGCCGCGTCGTCGCAAGCCCACAGCCAAGCAGCTCGACACTTTCTACATCGCCTACCACGCCCTCATGGAAAGCGGGCTGCGTGCGATGGGTGCGGTCAAGGGGGGCCGCTACGGCTGGCAGATCCCGACACGCTACGGTTTGCTCGACGTGAAGCCCGTCGGGGGTGAACGTTTTCTCGGGGGGCCGCCGAGCGATTTCGGCGGCATCCACGCGCGGTTCGAGCATGTCGACCGCGGATTGCCCGTGGACGCCAACATCCACAGCGGCAAGTGGAACCACTACGTCAACATGCAGGAGGAATCCCCTGCCGAGGCGGCCGATCGGATGCTGCGCATCCTCCGAACGGTCGCGCCGCGCACGGAGGAAGGGGAAGGCCGCCGGACCTCGGCCAACCTGCACCGCGGAGCCAAGAGGACCGTCGGCGTCTGCACGCCGTGCGGCGTCATCGCAATGCCAGTCGACGGGACGCCCGTACGGACGGGCCCTCGGGCAAGAGGGCCGCACCGCGGCTGATCAGCTCGCCAACTCCCGTTCGAGAGGCTTCCATCCGCCGCGATGGAGTGTGTAGCGCTTGAGCCCGCAGTCGTAGATCAGGGGCGCCACGTCCATCCGGCGTGGATGCCAGAACGTCTCCGTCAGCAGCACCCAGACGTGCTCCAGGTTGCCCGTGTCGTCGGGGATGTCCTTGCCGAGCCGCTTGGCCCATCCGAGATCCTTGATCCGCTCGGCCGAGTGAACGGGCAACGTGGACCGGGTCCGGAGAAGGACCGGGCTGAAGAACCGGCCGGCGTACTGCATGGCCCACTCGGGATCGTCGTACAAGTAGACTCCGGGGCCAGCATTGCCGTCCGTGGACGGTTTGAGCCCCTGAGCGCGGATGAGCAGCAACGTGGCGTGTTCGGTGACGTGGTAGAAGGTACGGCTCCGGCGTGGCTTCTGGATGCCGAGAAACCGCCGCCGTCGCTGGGCGTCCAGCCGGTCGTCTTCGGCCGTCCTGCTGATGAACATGCCGCGAGTCTAGTGGCAGCGTGTCCTGAGTTCAACAAATGAGGCGGCTGAAGGGCCGCCCGTCTTGCGACGCGTTGCCCCGACGTGCGACAGCGTGTATAACACCTACCATGGCGAAGTTTCGCGACATCAACATCTACGAGTTCGGCAACGAGATCGTGCTGGCCGGCGTGCTCTATGCCGCGAAGGACCGCGTCTATGCCTGCTACCTGCCCGACAGCCAGGAGGAGCCGGGGCAGCCCATCGTACCGCTCGACATGGACCGCGACGACTGGACTCGCCTGCTGGCCCAGACTGACGCGCTCTTCGTCGAGGTGAGCGATGGCGCCGAGGGCAAGGCGATCCTGCGCAAGAGCGCGCGTGTCGTGGACAACACTGTCTCCTGGGCCGTCTTCCGGCGAGACGGCTACGCGTGCCGGTACTGCGGGGTCAACGATGTTCCCCTCTCGGTCGACCACCTGGTGCTCTATGAGGACGGCGGACCCTGGACCATGGAGAACCTCGTCAGCTGCTGCAAGCGCGACAACAAGAGGCGTGGCCGGCTGCCCTACGCCGACTGGCTGAACGATCCCTACTACCAGCGCGTGTCCCAGCGCCTCACCCCCGAGCAGCGCACGGCCAACATGGCTCTGCTCGGGACCCTGGAAGCCATCCCGCGCGTGAAGCACATCCGGACCCGCTGATGAGGGGATCGCCGCAGGTACCGCGCGTCATAACCCATCTGGACGCCGCCAGCATTCAAGCCGTCATGGCCCTGCGCGAGGCCTTGCGCTCGCAGCGTCAGGCCCAGAAACGCTACGATGAGGAGACTCGTAGCCGGTGGATGCGCGAGACGACCCTCCTGCAGCTCCGTCGCGCACTCGGACGGGCCGTCACCAAGACCGCCGAGGCCCGCGCCAATCTCGACATCGTGCTCCTGGGGGAGGACGACGAGTGATCCCGGTCGCCTTCGAGCGGATGACGGTGCGTGGGGACCGCGGCGTGTGCGTGATCGTCCCGGGTCGCGCAGGAACCGTGCTCGTCAACGCGCACGAGGTCGCGATCGGCCAGCGCGCGTGGCTCTCGCGCGACAGCGATCGCGGTTACCTCAACGAGGTGTCGCGCTATCTCGGACTTCGCCTCGCACCCAAGCCTCGGCTTTCCGGCCACGACGACATCACACTGTCGCCAACAGGCGTTGCATGAAGCGCGTCATCATCGAGTCGCCTTTCTACTCGCCGGACAGGACGGAGCTGCAACAGAACGTCGAGTACGGCCTCGATTGCCTGCGGGATTCGCTCCTGCGCGGGGAGGCCCCTTTCGCGTCGCATCTGCTCTACACGCGCGTGCTCGACGATGCCAAGACCGACGAGCGGCGTCTCGGACTCATCGCGGCCATGCAGTGGATCGACGTGGCCGACCTCACCGCCGTCTACATCGACCGCGGCGTCTCACCCGGAATGCGGATGGGCATCCAGCGCGCGTGGGGCCGGATCGAGATTCGCTCCCTTCGTGGGGATGAGCGGCGCGTGGCTCGACTCCGGGATGCCTACGATCCGGCCACACCGCCGAGCAAGGAGATGTCCGCCGCACCTTGTGATCACCAGCTCGACACGCCGATGTGGCAGGGCGCACCGATGTGGCGAGACCCGGTAGGCTCTGAAAATCGAGGACGGTTCCAGCTCCACTGCATTGTCGGCTGGCGATGCGTGTGCGGGGCGATCCAGGAAGAGGTGGTCCGCACGGCCGAGTAGATCCCTACGAGGCGCAGACGATCTCCGCCAGCTCATCGATGTGCACCGGTTGGTAATTCCAGACGTCGACCCCGACGTTGATCATCCGGTCCTTCTGCTTCCACAGGTTGTGGATGTGCCCGTGGAGCAGCCAGCGTCCGTCGTCGACAGGGCGGTACTCCTTGTAGCGCTCCTCGTGACGCGAGTCGCCGACGTAGGGCAGGTGGTCGACGCGGACCTTGTGGACGCCCATCGTCACTTCCCAGCCCTGCACCACCTGGGCGAACCCCCACTCGACGTACTGTTTGGCCCAGCGGAGCGCTCCGCGGTGCTTGCGAAAGCAGCGGTCGTGGTTGCCGCAGACGAGTGTGCGCTTGCCGTGCAGGCGCTTGATCGCCGACTGGACGATCTTCTCGTTCATGCTGAAGTCGCCCACGTCGATCACGATGTCGTCGGGCTTCACCAAGGCGTTATGCCTGGCGATCAGCTCTTCGTTCATCCGCTCGACGTTCTCGAATGGCCTCTGGCTGTACTCGATGATGTTGCGATGGCCGAGATGCCAGTCGCTCGTGAACCATGTATCCATGACCGTTCCTTCCGCGCCTTCGTGCGGACGGGCCGAACGCGGGCTCGCGCTACGACGACTCGGGCGCCTTCGCTGCGCGCTCCCGGAGCGCTTGCGACGACAGCAGGTCCTGCTGCAGCTTCAAGAGCTTGTCGTGGGATTCCGCCAGCGCACGGTTTTGGTCCTGCAGCGCAGCGAGCTGCACGTGGAGCGACTCGTCCAGGGTCTGCTGCATCCTCTCGGTGTGACGCGCCAGCTGGGCGACCATGGGCTCGACCGCTTCGACCTCGGGCTCGGCGGCCGCGGCCGGGGCGGGTGCGACCTCGGCGTTGCGGCGGCCGAGCCAACCGAACAGCGTCAGAGGGAGCGTGGCCAGCACACCAAACAGGCCACGGCGCGGCAGGCGGAGATCGGGCATGCGCCAAATCGTAGTCGTACGCCCCACAACCGCAAGGGATGAGGCCTGGATGACGCCTGGATGGCGCTGCGGCGTACCTGAACACTCGGCGCTAGGATGCCGGGCGATGCCCGGTTGACTCGGACGTCGAGGACATCCTGCACGACTCTCTAGCGCTCGACCGTCACCGCGTTCGAGTAGCCGTGCGCGGCGTACAACGACTGAACGACGGCGTGCGCCGCATCCAGAGGGAGAAGCTCGGGCGGGGGCGTGATGGGGACAGTGTTGGCGGTCAGCGCATCGGCGTGCGTCCGCCACGCCCTCACCATCTCCGTCGCCGACGTTCGGAGTAGGCCGATCGCCGCCGACACATGCTTGTCCTTCAGACCATCGGTCCTGTAACCCTTGACACTCGTCCTGACCAGCCGGTCCATCATGGGCTCGTAGTCGGTGTCGTCGTCCAGCGCCGCAAAGGACCACACGGCGTACCGATGCGTCGCCAGCCACGCCGCACACTCGTGCCCGCGCTCCGCGTCGAGGATGGTCGGCGTCACGCCGATGATCTTCCCCACGAAGCCGCGCGCACGCAGCATCTGCCGAAGCCGAGGCAGCGGATGGTAATGGCGCCAGGAGGAGCAGACCACCACATGGGCGCCCGTCGCCTTGATGATTCGGTTCACGCGCCGGACGGCGACCCGGTCGATCTTCGACGCTTCGAAGGCGAATAGCTTCTCCGGCGGCGTCGTGGGGTCCGTGTGAAACCTCGTCAGGACCGAACGGTTCTTCTTCAGCCACGCGCGCAGGTATGACTTGCTGTTGAGAACGCCGTCGAAGTCGAGGAACAGGATGGGCCTCTTCACGTTCGGTCCTTCGGCTCTTCCGTCATGGTCCCGCACGTGTAGGCGGGAAGGATCTCCGCAAAGCGGCGCCAGCGTTCTGCGTTGCCATAACGATCATCGAGCATCGTGGCCAGCCTCAGTCGAGCGCCACCGTCGCAAGCGGCACGACCGTCGGTTGGCCTGGTTCGCCCAGCGGCTCGACTTCGATCGGCTCATCGATCGGCGGTTCGATGCGAAGAAACCGGCTGTCGCGCTCAATCGACTCCTTGGGTGACAGAAGTCGATCGAGTCGCATCCGTTGGCGACGCTCCGGCCTCTCCCCTCGACGACGTATGATGGCAGGTATCGTCAAACGGCCCGCCTCGCGTGAAGCACGGCCAGGCACTCTTGCAAGAACACCACGTCCAGCTCGCCGCTCATCGGTACCTCCACTGTGCTTTTTCAGGTCTTGCGCAGATTCGCGATGGGCACCCAGATCAGGCCGCCGCGCCGTCCGCCGCCACGGTCCACGAGCGCTCGCATCCCGATGGGGTCGAGAATTGTCACACGACCATCCGTCCCGGTGTGGGGGCCATCGCAAACATGAACGTGCGCACCGGATGCCAGCGGCAAGGGATCTTCGTCGCCCTCGATCCTGTCGACGAACTTCGAGTCGGCCTCGACAGGTGCTGCGGCCTTCGCGACAGGCGCCACATCTTCCGGGGTGAGCAGAGCGATGCAGATATGACCAGACCACACCTGCCACCAGCCCGGGATTGTGTGCGGCCGGAGGGCAGGACCCTCGGACGGCAGCACCAGCACCTGCTCCGGCTGGTGGGGGCGGTTCAGCAGACCATGAGCGCGGCACCAGTAGCGCCATCCGCCATGGATCGCCTGCTCCCAATGCGCCGGCCGGTCGCAGGGCCCTTCCCATGCACACCCAAGTCGTCGACGAATGCCTTCGCCCACGCACGCCGACAGCTCGGCCCACTCGTTCATCGCGTCGAACCCTTCTCCAGCGCAAGTCGCCCGGCCTGGGTGAGCGCCATCCCGCGTCCGGTGTGATCAGCGCGCGGCGGTATCGCCGGAGTGTAGCCGCGCTCGGCTCCACTGGATGGTGCCACCTTGCGACGCTTGTCTCTCAGCACGAGCGCCACGCCGTACTCTGAGCCCTCGGTCTCCTCGACGACGAATCGGAGACTCGTCCCGTCCGTGAACGTGATGACGGGGCTGGTTGCGTAGTCGTCGGCCTTGCCGTGGCGCATCGGATCGAACGGGTAGAGAGCCACCCGCGCGATGGTCTTGCCCTTCAACGTCGCGACCATCGCACGGTCCTGGGCGGTCAACTTGGGGGCGCTCATGGTCACGCTTCCGGCACGGCGGCCTTGAGCCGGCGGTTGGGAACGAGGTGGCCCTTGCCGGTGCGGTCGGTGACGAAGTGCCACCCACGACCGACGGGGTGGCTCTCCGCTCGCACATACGAGCCCGGCTCCCATGCCAACCCAGGCTCGCGTTGAAACAGGACGGACTCGCCGGCCACATAGGGGCGCTTGGGCGCCTTGATGCTTCGCCCGGCCCGCGCATGCCCCGACGACGTGCGCTCCTTGTGATGTCGAGCGAGACCCTTCATCTCGTACATGCGAGCCATCTACGCATCCTCCCAACCGAGCATGTCCGCGAACCGTTTCGCCCCGTCCGCTTCCCCCATCTCGTCGAGCTGCCGGTGAAGCGCCTCGATGACCAGCTCGTTCCGGCTCCGAAGGCCGTGCGCCCGCCATGCCTTGTCGAGGAACTCGACGGCATCGGCGTCGATGCGGACCGTGAGCATGGCCTGCGGCGGCTTAGCCTCGCGTACGATCTCGGGGCCGATGCGGACGTGGCCCTTCCGAGCCTGGCTGATCTTCCAGATCAAGTAGGTCCGGTTGTCGCTGCCGGTCTCGCGGCCGATCTCCTTCTCGTAGAGCGCCTGGAGCTGCGCAACCGAGAGGCTCGCCCAATCGTTCCGCACCCTCGGCGTCTTCCGGGTCCTCGTCACGGCTCAGCCCTCCACCTTGTGCCCGCAGTGTGGCGCCACTCACTTCTTGGCCTTCTGGGTCGTCACGGCGTAGTACTTGAAAGCACCTCGCCGGCCGCGGATGATCACCTGGCTGTTCTTGCGCAGCAGCGTGTTGAGCGCCGTCGCCATCTGCACCTTGCCCATCCGCAGATCCTTGCACAGCTCCACGCTGGTCAGACCGGGGTGGTCGATGAGGTACTCCCAGACCTTGCGCATGAGCCGACCGCGCGGCTCCTCGAAGGGCACCTCGTCCGGAACCCCGACCGCCTCCACGGCGGGCGCTTGGGCCAGGATGCGCGAAGGCAGGTCGAGCGCCTCCTCGATGGCTCTCGCCTCCGTGAGGAGCTGCTCCAACCGGCTCGTGAACCGGGCTCGCTCGTGGGAGAACTTGGTGGCTTCGGTGCGGGTGATCTTGGTCTTGGTCATGGTGTCTGACAAGCAGTATAACATCGACGCTCGTGGGCGCAACTCGGATCGCGCACGGATCGCGTCTGTGCCTTTTTTGCCCGTCAAACAGATGTATCGCTCTCGTATGCGTCTAGCGCGCCCGTCCGCACGGTGACGCCTTCGGCCCGTCGGCAGCGACCACGTGGACGCGACACGCGCCGCCCCCGTGCGGCCCTACGAATTCGCGACCGGGCCGGGGCCCGTCCAGCCCAGGCGCATGCGGCAGCGGCCACACAAGACGCGGACAAGTCGACCGCGATAGAACTCCACCACGCGAAGGCCATCCACGGAGGGGCACTGTTCGCACTTCCATCCCGCTCGTTCCAGAGCCGGCCGAGTCACGTGCACTTCGCTGCGCTCGACGAATCGAAACCGTTGCTTGGACACGAGAGGTCGACGTAGCACGGAGACCTGGAAACGCACCAGCTCGGCCGCGGATGACTTCCGCAGCATCGCGCGCTACGCTTGCCGCCATCATGCTGCCCCCGACACCGCCCTATTCCAC
>Ga0181525_10001777_pt1 | contig 18131 bp, 15 predicted proteins | sample PEATcosm2014_Bin_48_FD_121100 | JGI IMG/M metagenome (GOLD analysis project Ga0181525, IMG submission 121100) | Peatland microbial communities from MTU Mesocosm Facility, Houghton, MI, USA - PEATcosm2014_Bin06_10_metaG | ecosystem: Environmental > Terrestrial > Soil > Wetlands > Peat | place...
AAATCGCTGGCGGAGAGTAGAATTCGAAGCGACCTCGGCGTGATTGTGCTGGCGATCCGAAAGTCCGATGGGCAGATGCACTTTAACCCGCCGGCCGAGGCGGAGATTCAGGCCGGCGATTTTCTGATCGTGATGGGCGAGGCGGCCAATCTTACTAAGCTGGAACAGGTGCTGACCGAGGTGCGGGCGTGAAAATTCTGACCGCGGCGCAGATGCGCGAGGTGGACCGGCGCACGGCAGAGCTGGGCATTCCGAATATTGTTTTGATGGAAAATGCCGGGCAGCGCGTAGTGGAGTTCCTGGAGCGCGAGTATGCTCCGCTCCAAGAGCAGCGCATTGTTGTGGTGTGCGGCAAGGGCAACAACGGTGGCGATGGAATGGTGGTGGCGCGGCAGCTTTTCACGCGCATTGAGCCGAAATGGCTACGAGTTGTGCTGGGGGCCGATCCGAGCGCGTTGCAAGGCGATGCACTGGCGAACTACCAGATGTTGAAGGCCGTCGGTTGTTCTGTGTGGCCCAAAATCGCCGAAGAGATGCGCATCGCGACCCTGGTAATCGACGCCGTGCTTGGAACCGGCGCTGAGGGAGCCGCGAAAGGGAAAGCGGCGGAGTTGATTGAGGCGATCAACAATCAGTTTCCGCTAGCGGACGTGGTTTCTGTCGACGTTCCCTCGGGTGGCGTGGTCCGCGCCAAGCATACCGTTACGTTCACCGCGTTGAAGCCGTCGCTGGTGCTGCCTCCCGAGTGCGAACTCGCCGGCCTGGTACACGTTGTACCGATTGGGAGTCCGCCCGAGCTGTATGAAGGCGACCCGAGCATTCAGCTTTCGCTATCGCAGCCCGGGGATTTCGCCGCGCTATTCCGTCCGCGGGTGGCCGATTCGAACAAGGGACTGTATGGGCATGTCCTGGTGATCGCGGGAGGGCGCGGAAAAACGGGCGCCGCAGCGATGGCGGGAATTGCAGCTTTGCGTGCCGGGGCGGGGCTTTCCACTGTGGCGTCAGCCGCGTCGGCGATTTCGTCTATAGCTTCTTATGCGCCAGAGATCATGACGGAGCCGCTGGCCGAGACTGACGCGGGATCCATCGCAATGATGGAGCCCGATGATGCGGCGCTGGCGGCGATTACCGGGAAGAAAACGGTGATTGCGATCGGTCCGGGCATGGGGCAGCATCCCGAGACGGTGCAATTTATCCGGCGCTTCGTGCAAGAGTCCAAGACGCCGATGGTGGTGGACGCCGATGCATTGAACGCCATCGCCGGACAGAAGATGACGTATGCCGGTTCGCGTATCTTTACGCCGCACCCAGGCGAGATGTCGCGGCTGACGGGCAAATCCATCGCGGAGATCCAAAAAGATCGGATCGGCCAAGCCCGTGCGTTCGCATCCGAACACGGCGTTTATCTGGTGCTAAAGGGCAACCGCAGCGTGATCGCGTTTCCGGATGGCCGCGTCTGGATTAATCCCACCGGATCGCCGTCCATGGCCACCGGAGGAACGGGCGACGTGCTCACCGGAATGATCGCGGGCCTGGTGGCGCAATTCCCGCATCAATTGCCATTACCGCATCAATTGCCATTACCGCATCAATTCGAGGAAGCGCTGCTGGCTGCCGTGTACCTGCATGGGCGAGCAGGTGAATTGGGCGCGGAGGCGATCGGCGAAAAATCTTTCATGGCTACCGGCCTGTTCGAGTTCCTGCCCGAGGCGATGCGTGAAATCGCAGATCTTTCACACCGGGACTGAAGAAGAGACCATCGCGCTCGGTGAAATGCTGGCGAAAGGACTGCCGGTGCGTGCGGTGGTGTTGTTGATCGGGCAATTGGGCGCGGGAAAAACGACGCTGGCGAAAGGCATCGTGAAGGGGCTGGGCGCGGCCGCGCCGGAAGACGTCTCCAGCCCGACGTTTACGTTGATTCACGAGTACAGCCCGCTCCCTCACGGTCGCGGCTCGTTAGCTGCGAAACCGGCGAATATGAGCCGCGACCGTGAGGGAGCGGTCGTTTATCACATCGATCTCTATCGTTTGGATACGCCGGCGCAGGTAGCCACGCTCGGACTGGATGAGATTTTCGACCGGCGCGCGGTTGTACTCATCGAATGGGGCGAGCGGTTTCCCGAGCTGATGCCCGCGGAGCGGATTGAAATTCGACTGAGAACGACGGGAGAAAATTCGCGAGAGATCGAACTACGAGCGCCAGAGCGCGCGCTACAATGGGATTAACCCTCCCCCAGCAAGGATCGGAATGAGTTCTTCCGCACGGCCTTTCGTACATTTGCATTGCCACACCGATTATTCGCTGCTGGACGGCGCTTGCGAAATCGGGCAGTTGATGGATCTTGTCGTCGAGCAGAAGATGCCTTCCGTCGCGATGACGGATCACGGCAATCTTTTTGGCGCGGTGGAATTTTATAACAAGGCCAAAGAGAAGGGCGTGCACCCGGTGATCGGGTGCGAAGTGTACGTGTCGCAGCAGGGCCTGGCCAGCCGCAGCGAAACGGATCGATATAACCACCTGGTGCTGTTGTGCGAAAACCAGGAGGGTTATCGCAACCTGCTGAAGCTGGTGTCCACCGCTTTTCTGGAGGGCTTCTACTACAAGCCGAGGATCGATAAAGATCTTCTGGCCCGGCATTCGAAGGGCCTCCTTGCCATGTCGGCCTGCCTGCGCGGCGATATCAACGAGACCATCCTGGCCAATCGTTATGAGGAAGCCAAGCGTCTGGCGTATGGCTACGCCGATATGTTCGGCAAAGAGAATTTCTTCCTGGAGATTCAGGATCACGGCCTGGAGCAAGACAAAGTTGTGATACCCGAGCTGCTGCGACTGTCGCAGGAGACGCGCATTCCGCTGGTGGCTACCAACGATTCGCACTACATGCGCAAGGGCGACGCGCGGGCGCACGAAATTCTGCTGTGCATCCAGACCGGCAAGACCATGAGCGATCCGCAGCGCATGCGGTTCACGCAGCCGGAGTTTTACCTCAAGACCCGTGATGAGATGCTGGCGCTGTTCGGCGAAGTGGAACACGCGCTGGATCGCACCTGGGACATCGCGCAGCGCTGTCAGGTAAGTCTGGAGAAAGTCAAAGAACCGTTTCCGAAATTCGATGTGCCGCCCGAGCACTCCACCGATAGTTACTTTGAGTATGTAGCGCGGCAGGGCTTCGAAAAGCGGCGCGGGCGGCTGGAGGCGTTACGCAAAGACGGCGCGCTCAAGCACGACCTGGCCGAATACGCCGAGCGCCTGGATCGCGAGATCCGCATGATCCAGCAGATGAAGTTTTCCGGCTACTTCCTAATTGTCTGGGATTTCATCCGGTTTGCGAAATCGCGCGGGATTCCCGTGGGGCCGGGCCGCGGCTCGGCCACCGGCAGCCTGGTGAGTTACGCCATGGAGATCACCGATATCGATCCGCTGGAATATGGCCTGCTGTTTGAGCGCTTTTTGAATCCGGAGCGCATCAGCATGCCTGATATCGATATCGATTTCCATACCCGGCGGCGCGGCGAAGTGATCCAGTACGTCACCGAGAAATACGGCCGCGAGCAGGTGGCGCAGATCATTACTTTTGGCACGCTGGGCCCGCGCACCGCCATCAAAGACGTGGGCCGCGTGCTGGATATCGGCTTCGCCGACGTGGATCGCATCACCAAGCTGATCCCCACGCAACTCAATATCAAGCTGAAGGAAGCGCTGGAACAGGAGCCGGCCATCGAGGAGGCGGCGCGCAAGGATCCGCGGCTGAAGGAAGTGCTGGAAGTAGCCGGCAAGATCGAGGGGATGGCGCGCAATGCGGGCATGCATGCCGCGGGCGTCGTTATTTCGCCCGTTCCGCTGCGCGAACTGGTTCCGCTCTGCAAAACGAGCAAAGACGAAATTGTCACGCAGTACGACATGGTCGGTCTGGAGAAGCTGGCGCTTCTCAAGATGGATTTCCTTGGCCTCACTACGCTCGATATCATCCAGGACGCGCTCACGCTGGTGAATAAGTATCGCGGCATCAAACTGGAGGTGGAAAAGCTTCCGCTCGACGATGCCAAGACCTACGAAAGCGTCTTCGCTAAAGGCTTGACGAGCGGCATTTTCCAGTTCGAATCGTCCGGTATGCGCGACATTCTGCGGCGTTATCAGCCCGATCGCCTCGACGACCTGATCGCGCTAAACGCCCTCTATCGTCCCGGGCCGATGGATATGATCGACGACTTCATCGATCGCAAACACGGCCGCAAGGAAGTCACCTACGATATCCCGGAGACGAAGGACCTGCTCGAAGAGTCCTTCGGGGTCATCGTCTATCAGGAACAGGTGATGCAGCTCTCCAGCCGCCTGGCAGGCTATTCATTGGGCGACGCCGACATCCTCAGGCGCGCAATGGGCAAAAAGAAGCAAGAGGAAATGGACAAGCAGCGCGAGCGCTTCGTTTCCGGCGCCAAGGCCAAAGGTTTCCCGCAAAAGAAGATCGAAAAAATCTTTGACCAGATGGCCAAGTTCGCCGGCTACGGTTTCAACAAGTCACACTCCGCCGCATACGCTTACCTCGCCTACGTTACCGCGTACCTCAAAACGCACTACCCGGTCGAATTCCTGTCGGCATTGCTGACCTCGGAAATGGGCAACACCGACAAGGTGGTGAAGTACATCAACGAATGCCGCGAGATGGGCATTCCGGTGCTGCCCCCGGATGTGAATTCGAGCGGGCGCGATTTCTCGCCGGATGGCCAGGGCATTCGAATGGGCTTGTGCGCCATCCGCAACGTGGGTGCGGGCGCGGCGGACGCCATTTTCGCTGCCCGCGAGAGCGGCGGACCCTTCACCTCGCTGTACGATCTTTGCGAACGCGTGGATTTGGCGAGCGTGAACCGGCGAATCCTCGAAAACTTCATTAAGGCAGGCGCGCTCGCGAGCCTGGGCGGCAACCGCGCCCAGTTGACGGCGGTGCTGGAGAACGCGATGGAGAATGGTCAGCGGGCCTGGAAGGATCGTCAATGCGGCCAGGCCGGGCTTTTTGGGATGGAGGCCGGCAAGCCCGAGCACACCGAACACCCGCTGCCCACGCTGCCCGATTGGACCATGCAGCAGAACCTGTCGGGCGAGAAAGAAGTGCTGGGGATCTTCGTCACCGGGCATCCGCTGGATGAGTTTCAACACAAAGTAGCGGAGTTATCGACGCACGACACTGAGACTCTGGAATCGTTGGAGCGCGGCGCCGAAGTTGCGCTGTGCGGGATTTTGACGGGGATTCAGCGCAAACGCAATAAAGATGGAAAGCTGTGGGCGGCCATGCGCCTGGAAGATCGCAAAGGCGGAGTGGAAGCCATGGCGTTCTCGACGCAATATGACCGGTTGCTGACCGCTTTGGTGGAGGATCAAGCCGTACTGGTGCGCGGGCTGGTGCTGCCGGAGGAAAACGCGCCGCCCAAGATCTCCATCCAGGACATTGTGCCGCTGCAAGTGGCGCGGGTGAACCTGCCTACTTTGATTTCGATTCGCGTAAGGGTGGGCGTCAATGGGAGCGCGAGCGGCCACCTGGACAAGGCTGAAGAACTGAATCGGTTATTCGCGCGGAAACGCGGGGAGACCGAGGTCCGGCTGCGGCTGGAGAAGCCGCGCGATTTTTCCGTTATTCTGGATGTGGCCCCGAAGGTCCGGCCCGACAAAGAGTTTTGGGCGGAAGTGGAGCGGATCTGCGGACCGGAGGCACTGGAGATTCTGGCAACCTAGATGGCGGAACAAACGAGTCAGGCCTCGCCCGAGACGCCCGCGACTAACCCCACTTGGGAGCGCGTGCAACTGGCGCGGCATCCCAAGCGGCCGCACACGTTGGATTATATTGGCCGCGTTTTTACCGGATTCTGCGAATTGCACGGTGATCGATTCTTTGGCGACGACGCAGCCATTGTCGGCGGATTTGCGCTCCTGGACGCCCAACCGGTAATGGTGATCGGTCAGGAAAAGGGGCGCGACACGAAGCAGAAGCTGCATCGCAACTTCGGGATGCCGAAACCGGAAGGCTATCGTAAGGCCATGCGCCTGATGCGGATGGCGGATAAATTTCGCCGGCCCATTGTGACCTTCCTGGACACTATGGGCGCCTACCCGGGCATCGATGCCGAAGAGCGCGGACAGGCCGAGGCGATCGCCAACAATCTGCGGGAGATGTCGCGCCTGGGCGTGCCGGTGATTGCCGTGGTGATTGGGGAAGGCGGCAGTGGAGGGGCGCTGGGCCTGGGGATTGCCAACCGCGTCTACATGCTCGAAAACGCCTACTACAGCGTGATCTCGCCCGAGAGCTGCGCCGCGATCATTTATCGCGATTCGGGGCGCGCCGCCGATGCCGCTAAGGCGCTGCGGCTCACGGCCGCGGACCTCATGGGTCTGGAGTTAATCGATGGGATGGTGAAGGAGCCGGGCGAGGGCGCGCATACTGATCCGGGCCAAGCAGCGGAGTTCGTGAAGGCCACCCTCCAGAAGGCGCTGGCGGAACTGACGCCGCTTTCGCGCCAGGAGTTGATCGATGAGCGCTACAACAAATTCCGCCGCATGGGAAGCTTTTTCACCGAGACCCCATGAATAAAACAGTGACCATCGGCATTGTTTTTGTGGTCGCAGTCCTCGCGTTCCTGGTTTATTCCAGCCTGCGCATAGCGAAGTATCGGGTGGAAGTGTGCGTGGCGTTTCGCGGCGGGAATCAATGCCGGACGGCGTCGGCCGACACGCAGGATCATGCCCTGCGAAGCGCGCAATCGAATGCCTGTGCGCTGCTTACCTCGGGCGTTACCGAGACCATGCAGTGCGAGCGGGAGACGCCGTCCAGCGTGAAATGGCTGGAGACTAGATGAGTGGACGCGGCGGCCCTCACCAATTCTGAATTCTCCTGCTTAGAAATACTTCTCCGCCAGTTCCGGCTTGGCCTGCACCGCCTGTTGCCAGCACGCCCGGGCTTCGTCCTCCTGGCCGAGCGCCTGCAGCGCATGGCCCAGGTTCAGCAACGCTTCGGCGAAATCCGGTTTCTGCTCCGTGGCGCGCCGGTAGGATCGGGCGGCGTCCTCTTGCAAGTTGGACTGCTGCAGCAAAACGCCGATGTTATAGTTCAGCTCGGGAATCAGGTCGCCGATTTGCTCCAGCTTGGCTTCGGTGTCGCGCGCCAGCACGTAGTCGCCCTGTTGGGCCGCCACGGCGGCCACTGCGCGCAACGCATCCAAGGACCGCGGATGAAGGGCGGCCGCCTGCCCGAACGACGTTTTCGCCGCTTCCAGCTCGCCGGTGCGCCGCTGGGCGACGCCCAGATTCATAAGAGCCTCCATCCAATCGGGACGCGTGCTTACACAGATACGGAACGGCTCAATACTCCCCGCAGCATCCCCGCGCAGCAAGCGCAGATAACCGATGCGAAACCACGCTTCGTCGCGCTGCGGGTCCACTTCCACCAGCTTCTCGAGGTATTTTTCCGCATCCGAGTAGTTGCCCAGACGGTCGTGAAGGATGGAGAGGTTCCATAAAGCCGCGGGATTTTCGGGCGCGAACTGGAGCGCACGCTCGTAAGCTCCGCGAGCCTCGGGCTGATCGCCGCGCTCCTGTAGCGTGGCGCCCAGATTGGCGTAGGCCACCGCGCTGTCGGGCTTGAGTTTCAAGGCCTCGGCGTAAGCTTGTCCGGCCTGTTCCAAGCGATTGGTCTTTTGGTACGCTACCCCCAGGTTGAACCAGCCTTCAAAAGAAGTGGGCGCGGCCTTCACCAATTGCGCTCCCAACTGGGCAGCGGATTTATAATCGCCGCGCGCCATCGCCGACGCGATCATGCCGGCTAATCCGGCTTGCGCATTGGGACGCAGCCGGAGCAGCTTCTCGGAATATTCCCGCGCCTTATCGTAATCTTGGCGCGCCAGCGCCAGGCGGATCATGTTGGTGAGCAGCTCGGCGTCGGTGGAGTTATTCGCCAGCAGCTTGCCATAGATCTCCATCGCCTCCTCGATGCGCCCCAGCAGATGCAGCGTGACCGCTTTGCCGTACCACGCCCCATTGTTGCCGGGCTGAGTCCTCAAACAATCTTCGAAGGACGCCAGGGCCTTCTCGGGCCGATTGCAATGCAGTTCGGCCACTCCCATCCCCAATATGGCTTCCGCCAGTTTCGGATTCAGTTCGGCCGCTTTGCGAAAGGCCTTTAAGGCCTCTTCGTAGCGTTTCAATTTTTCCAGGCAGAGGGCCGCGTTGTAATGGGCGGCCTTATGATTGGGCTGGGTTTCCAGCACCTTCCGATAGTCTTCCAGCGCTTCGTCGAAACGGCTGAGCTGAAACTCCAGGTGCGCCTTGGTCCACGTCAATTCGGGCAGGCTATCGCCGGCCTCGATGGCCTCCCGGATTTCCCGTAGCGCCTGCTCCGTTTTCCCGTCCATGTTGAGAGCCAGCGCCCGGGCGAGCGTAGAGGACTGGACGGGCCGTCTCTCGCTGTCGGCATCCAGAATATCGGTCCGGGCCAGAGCCTCCACCAGCTCGTTGTCCACAAACCATAGCCACTGATCGTTGGTCTGTTGCATGTTTACTTTGCTACTCCGCTCAGGTAACGAATGGAAACCGATTTCACTTTTCCGCGCTCCTCGCGCTCGTTCAGGAAGCCCGCGCCGCCGATCTTCAACTGATCGTCGGTCCAACTGTCCACCTGCTGCCCCTGGATGTAGGTTGTGAATTGGGGACCTCGGATATCCATGCGAACGTCGAACACGGTGTCCGGCTGTACCCCCATATCGATGGGCACGCGCCCCACCTGGGTCTGTTTTCCCCCCGCCACCAGATACTTGAACAGCGCCACCTTGGTGGTCAGTCCCGATGCCACGGTCATCAGCTTCATGGCATAGTAGTTGTCCGGATCCGAAGCGCGGAAAACCCATCCTAAGCTCTTGGTGTCCACGCTGCCCTGAAACTCCAACCGGTAGTCGGACAGCTTCAGCGACGGCCGGTAAATTGTAATTTGCCGGCCGCCATGCATACCCGCGGGATCTCCCGCCCAGCCTTCCACCCAGCCGCCTTCACCCAGGATGATGCTGGGGCCGGAGCCATCGCTGGAGGCAGCCGCGCTGGAGTTGGCCGATCCGCTCGATACGCCGCGCCCCCAGCCCAGGAAATAGACGCAAGCGATCACCAGCAGCGCGATGGCCAGCCCAAGCTTTAACTTCAGAGAACTGAGCCAGGAAGTTTCAGAGGGTTGCGCAATGTCAAAAGTGGGCGCCGCGCCTGGGTTGGTTTCATTGGGTTTGCTGGCTGCATGCGCCTGAGGCTTCGCCATCTCCCCGATCGGCTTTTTTCCATCCGCCTCTGGCTCCGGTTTCAGAGCCGGTCCTTTTGCGGCTGGCTGATTTTTTGGCGTCCCGCCGGCCATGCCCGGTTGCTGAGCAACGCGTTCCGGAACCTGCGCCGGCTGCGCAATCGTGGGCTGCCCCGCGGCCGGCTTGCCACTGCTTGCCGGTTTCAAGGGACCCCGCGCCCGCTCCGCACTCTCGGGAGAATCCGCGGGTGGAATGTACCCGGTGGCCAGCGCGACTTTGGGGCGGAGAGGAAGCGATTTCAAGCGCGGCAGAAGAGGAGCAGCGTGGCTGGGGAAAGCGTCTCCTTCGATGACCGCCGGCTTAGCAGGCGGAAAGGTCTTCGACGAGATCTCCAACAGCTCGGTGGCATAGCCTGGCTGGGAGGGCTGCGCCGCGGGATGGACTTGCTGGGCCGCGATCTCCACCACTTCCGGCGGCGCCCCCAGCGGTTCGTCCAACACCCTTTCCGGCCGGGCAACCGCCACGGCCTGCACGATTTCCACCCGCCTGGCTTCGATTGTTTGAGGGGGTTCGCCGTCCAGCCGTGCATCATCGAACACGCTTCTTGCGATCACGCTTCCTGCGATCAAACTTTCTTCGGCCGGACTTTCTTGGACCGCCAATTCCCGGTGCAGACGGGAGAGCGCCTGGAGCGCCGCGCGCGGGCTTTTGTACTCCCCCGAGATTTCGGATTCTGTCACCGTCTCGGTAAGAGCGGTGCCCTCGTTGCCGCCAACTGCGCCGCCGGGAGGGTAAGCCAAATCCATAACCTCGGAATCCTCGGCTAGAAAATCGATTGACGTCGGCGGCAACTCCAGGAACTGGGAATCCTCGAACACCGCCATGCCGTTAAACGCAACGGCGTGCACCAAGCTAACGTCGGCCGCGAGATCCAGGGGATGTGGAGCGATATCCATGGCCATCCCCGCGCCGCGGGGCAATCCATGTGCATTCGCAATCTTCGGAGCCATTACTATGGCCGAGTGCGGACCAGCCGCAGCGCTGGGCGCTAACTCCATCGCCCAGGTTTGAGCCGCCGAGGTGGGAGCTTGGAGAGGCGCCGCATTCGGATGCAGATCGAGGGATAGCAGATCCGCCGGGGAGAGGCTGACGTCGGCATTCTGGAACCGGGCTTCCCAGATAGCAGGCCCGCTGGAAAGCTCCCGCCAGGGCTGCTGGTAGGGTGTTCCGTCGGCCAGAGCGGCCAGGCTGGGGCTAACCGGCAAAAACCCGGCAGTTTCCCGCGGCTCGGGGTGTTGAACTGCTGTTTCCGAATTTGCTACGACCTTTTCGGAGGATTCCACCGCCATCGGTCCGGCCGTCTCCGCGCTCGCCGCTTCGCCTAGGGCTTCCGTCTGACCTCGGGTGTGGAGGTCCGGTTGAGCCGGCGCCGTTCCATCTGCCCCGTGGCCCCGCTGCTCCAAGTCCACAGAAGTTTTCGCTGGCGCGGCGTTCTGGGGTGGGGAACTACTGGTCTGCTGTCCTTTCTTTTGAGCCTGGAGCAGACGTCCCAGCGCTAGCCGGTTATATTCTTCCTGGTAGCTTTGCTTGTGCGCATCGGAGCAAAAATCGCCTCCCTTAGTGAGTCGTTTTAGCAGCGCCAGCTCCTTGCCGCAGTACAGGCATCGCATGCCCGTGTAATCGGCTCTTCCCGCCGATTCGTGAATACCTGCCCGAGGTGTTTCTATACGGTAAAGCACTTATGAAGGCGATCTCAGGCCAATACCTTACTACTATTGGGTGGGGGTGTACCCGTTTGCTACAGGTTCTTACTGACGCGGCGGGGTTTAGCGGCTTGGTACCTCCGCAGCGATGCAGCTTGGCATTAAGGCGGCTAGGTAATGTGTTTGTCCGTGAGAACGGCTAAAGTTGGAACCCTATTCAAACGATCTTACTAATAGCGCGGGGTGCGCCGGCCTGCCACGGCGATAGGGCGCTCGTCAGTAGAGAACTTGGTCGGAGAGAGAACCTCGTCACGAGAGAACCTCGTTACGAGAGAAGTTCGTTACGAGAGAACTTCGTCAGGAGAGAGAACCATGGTGAAACACGAAGCTTTAAAAAATCATCTGGAGACGCTTCGCAATTCGATTCCGGAACTGCGCGGTGTGCTGTTGGCCTCCACCGAGGGGCTTCCGGTGGCGCACTCACTCTCGAACGGTACCGATCCAAATCGGGTGGCGGCCATGGCGGCCGCTGCATCCAGTCTGGGCCGCCGCATCAGCGAGAGTATGGCGACCGGCGGACTTTCGGAAGTGAGCATTCGCGGGGACGACGGAGTTCTGTTCGTGTATTCGGCGGGTCCCAAAGCCGTGCTGGCGGTGATCGGGCCGATGGGCTCCAACGCCGGTTTGATCCACCTGGAGGCGCGCGGCATCGCCAAGGAAATCGGCGAGCTGTTTTAATCCCGCCAAGCTCAGTTGCCCACTTGATGGGTATACTTGAACTTAGGCCCGTCCAAATGCTCGCGAGATCCGAACAAAGCGGCATCTCGGAGCCCAAGGTTGATCCGCCAGACGCCGATTCGCAAGAATTCGGTTCCCGAGAGTCCCGTTTGAAAGCTGCTGGTTTGCAAGAGGCTGTATTGCCGGGCACCGGAACGCAAAGCGCCGCTCACCAATCGCTCCTGGATGTTTCCCAGGCTATATTGCAGCATCGCGATCTGGCAGGACTATTTCGCGATCTGGCCGCTCGTCTGCGCGCCATTGTACCTTTCGATTTTCTGAGCCTGGTCCTATACGATGCCGCCAGCAACACCATGCGCCTCCATATCTTGGAGAGCAGCCCGGATGTCGAGCCGCACGTTCCGGATTTGGAGGTCCCGTTCGATGAATCGCCATCCGGGTGGGTGTATGTGCATCAGGAACCGCTGCTGATCCCCGACGTTGACCGGGAGTCCCGCTGGCCGAAGATCATGGAGGTGCTGAAGCGCAACCGCGTTCTCAGCTCCTCCTGGCTGCCTCTCACCACGGCGCAGCACCGGCTGGGCGCGCTCATGTTTGGCTTTCTGGGCGGTGCGCCGCTGGAATCGCAGTTGGACTTCATGCGCCAGGTTTCGGCGCAAGTGGCGGTGGCGGTAGATAATACTCTCAATTTCGAGAACGCCGAGCGCTATCAGAGACAACTCGCGCGCGAGCGCGACCGTCTACAGGTGCTGCTCGAAATCACCAACGCACTGGTGTCGGAGCTGGACATTCGCGAGCTGTTTCCCAGCATCACGGGCTGCCTGCGCAGGGTGATGCCGAGCGAATATTCCAGCCTGGCTCTGATCGAGCCCGGCGGTGACGCCCTGAAAAACTACGCGCTGGTGTTTGAGGGGAACCCGGAGATCATTCCCCAGGGGGCGACTGCGCCGATGAACCACACGCCCGCAGGCCAGGCTGTCGAAACGCGGCGTCCGGTTGTGTTGGATGGCCGCGAGCTGGCGCGGTTCGCATCGCCCCTCACGCAACGGCTGGCGGAGGCCGGTCTCAAGTCCCTGTGCTGTATTCCTCTGATCACGCGCAACCGCGTACTTGGAACGCTCAATGTTGGCAGCATGAAGGAGAATGCCTTTGCGCCGCCCGACATCGATTTCCTGTCACAGGTAGCCGGTCAAGCCGCAATCGCCATCGAGAACGCCACGGCCTTCCAGGAAATCGCGCAGCTCAAGGACCAGCTCGCCGAGGAGAAGCTGTACCTGGAAGATGAAATCCGCACGGAGCAGAATTTCGGCGAAATTATCGGCGACGATCCGGTTTTTCGCCGTGTTCTCGACCAGTTGGCCACGGTGGCGCCCACCGACGCTTCGGTGTTGATCTTAGGCCAGACCGGCACCGGCAAGGAGCTAATCGCACGCGCGATTCACGATCTGAGCGGACGACGGGACAGAACCTTCGTGAAGCTGAACTGCGCCGCGATACCCACCGGCCTGCTGGAAAGCGAGCTGTTCGGCCACGAGAAGGGCGCCTTTACCGGAGCCATCGCGCAGAAGGTGGGCCGCTTCGAGCTGGCCAATAAGGGCACGCTATTCCTGGATGAGGTGGGGGATATTCCCCTGGAGCTGCAGCCTAAACTGCTTCGCGCTTTGCAGGAGCATGAGTTCGAGCGCCTGGGCGGCGTGCGGACCATTAAAGTGGACGTGCGGCTGGTGGCTGCTACGAATCGGGACCTGGCGCGGATGATCGCCGATCATGAATTTCGCAGCGATCTTTATTACCGGCTCAACGTTTTTCCGCTCACCGTTCCATCTTTGCGGGAGCGCACCGCCGACATTCCCAAGCTGGTTCGCTATTTCACTCAAAAATTCGCGCGCCGGATGAACAAGCGCATCGAAAGCATTCCGGCGGAGACTATGTTGGCGCTGGAGGCGTATGCCTGGCCGGGCAATGTACGCGAACTGGAGAATCTCCTTGAACGGGCGGTGATCCTGACGCGCGGGTCCAGCTTGGAAATTCCGCTGGCGGAATTGCAAGCCACGCGAGAAGCTTCCACTCCGGTGACGCTGGAAGATGCCGAACGCGATCACATCCGGCGCATGCTGGAGCAGGCGGGTGGGGTGGTGGGCGGACCGAACGGCGCGGCCGCCCGCCTGGGTATGAAACGCACCACGCTGCAATCGAAGATGAAGAAGCTGGGGATCGCGCGCTAGGGTGTCTTGTGGGCCAACCGGCTGCAGGCGGTGTCGGCGCCGGTGGGGTCTATGGCTACGCTCCCCTCTTCAATGCTTGCGATTTTGCCCTCCTTATCCACCACGAACGTGGCGCGGTTCGCCACGCCCAACTGCGTGATCAGGATGCCATACGATTCCGCCACTTTTCGCATGTGATCGCTGAGCACGGGATAGCTGACGTTGAGTTCCTTCTTCCAGTGCGCTAAGGTGGGCGTGAAATCGGTGCTGATCGCCAAAACCTGCGCATCGTTTGCATCGAACTTTGCGATACCAGACTGGTACGCGTTTAGTTCCTTGGTTCAACCGCCGGTGAACGCCGCCACGAAGAATGCCAGAACGACGGTCTTCTTGCCGCGAAAATCGGACAGCTTAACAGGCTTGTTATCCGTGTCGGGAAGGGTGAAGTCGGGAGCCATGTCGCCGACCTTGAGATTTGTCTTGGGAGGCGTGATTCCCGGTGGCTGGGCCGAAAGACCCGCCGCCACCATCAGGCACGCCAGTAGCGTTGAAATCGATTTCATAGTTTCTCCTACTGGAATCTTGAACTCTGGAGGGAAGCTTAACATGATCCTGCGCCCGTCGGCGCCGGGTGGCGTTCGGCTGATTCCTGAGGTCCGGCGGTTGGTTGGCGCGCACGCGGGTTTTCGGAAGGGCAATGAATGGTCGTGGTTCTGGTTCCGTCCGAGAGCGGCCCATGCTCCCGCTGCCGCGATAAAAAAGTTTGTCTATTCGTTCATCGGCTGGCCATCAGCGCGCGCACCGCCAGGTTGACGCGATCATTAGCCGGGGGACAAACTCACTCAGTTTTTACCGCAAAATCTCCACCAGCAAAACCCATCCGTTGAATACCGAAAAAACGAAAACGGCTATTACCCCTCCCGCAACCCAATAGAAACCGGCTTGGTCGCGCATAATAATCAGAACGCCGCCCGCCACGAACGGAAGAACCTGGATTTGCCCTAGCACCGTCTCAACCAGCGCTTCGAACGCCGGCCGCTGCATTGGGATGCGATCCGCAAACGCCCGGGACGCGGACCAAAGTTTCAAGAGCCACCCACAAGCGCTGAACGCCGGGATTTCCGTTCCGAGGCTGGCGGGCGGCTGTGGGATGAATACCGCCATACTGCAAACCAGCGTGAGAATCAGAGTGCCGATGGTAGCTCCCGCGCGTGCCGGCAGATGCGAGTACTGAAGGATGCGGCTGATATTTACCGCAAGCGCCACGAAAATCAGACCCGCCAGCGCGGCTGACGCTCCCGCAGCCGCGATAAAAAAGTTTGTCCATTGGTTCATCGGCTGCTCACCAGCGCGCGTAGCGACAAGTTCACGGCGATCATCATAACCGACATTGCGGGCAGCACCAGCAACGCTTTCTTCAGCCGCGCGGAATCGCCCTCCGCGATCGCGCCGATAACGCGAGAACTGACCGCCAGCCCGACCCAACTGGAAGTGATTGCGATTCCTATTGCCGTTCCCGTCATGCGCGGAAAAAGGTCGCCGATCAGCGCTACTGTCGTCGGAAATACCGGAGCCATGGAGGCGCCGGCCAAAAAGGTGAGAATCCAGGCGATGCGCGGGTTGCGAGTTTGCAACATGCCGAACGTCATGATGGCCATCGAAATGGAAGCGGCCAGGGTGACCTGCAGGCCCCGCACCGAGATCAGGATCTCAGAGGCGGCCAAGCGCCCCAACAGAAGCCCCAGCGCGAACCCGAATGACAGAACGTTTAGCGCTCGAACCTGCGGCACGCCCTGCGCAATCAGATGCTGAACCAGCCAATTCCATACGCCCACCTCCGTGGCGACGTACAGGAACAACATCAATGAGCATAGCCAAAGAACCGGTCGCCCGAGTACGACTCCCAGTTCCGAAAACACAAATGTTTGCGCGCTGGTGGGCGCTGGAATGGGAGCCAGCAGATTGACGGCTACCGTAACGACGGCCAGACCGGCGATCAGATAACAGAGCCGCGTGGAGTTCTTGCCCAGCAGATGGGCGGACGCGAAGGGAGTAGCAAAACCGCCGATTCCAAAAAAAACATTCAAAAAGTTCAGGGCCGTGGCGCGATGAGCCGGATCGACGTCGCTGCCCAGCGCATTAGCCGCGGTGACGATAACGCCGCCGCCGGCGCCCAGCAAAAACAGATGCCATGCGATGGCGCGAAAATTGTTCGACCGCGGAACAAGCGCCACCGCCAGCGCGCTGAGACACAGACCCAGCACCAGTCCGGCTTTCTTGCCTTCATAATCGATAAGCGGACCCACGCCGATGGAAGCCAGAATCAGGCCCAGGGCCTGGCAAAACGCAATGGCGCCATTCTGTTTTGGAGTCAAATGGAACCGGGCCGCTAAGTCCGGCAGAATGGTGCCCAGCATCGCGGCTGTCATGCCGTAGACAAAGATCGCCAGGCTGGCGGCAAGGATCAGCATCAGGAATCAGGTATAGCAGACAAATAGGGGCGCTATGAACGGGTGCGGTAGAATGAATCGTTCGGGCCGTGGCGCAGCCTGGCTAGCGCGCCTGCTTGGGGTGCAGGAGGTCCCGGGTTCAAATCCCGGCGGCCCGACCAAATCTGACGTTTTCACTTGCTAGGTTTTCCTGCCGTTTAGAGCACCTACAAATACCTTCTGTCACGGGGTGCTTCGACCTGGCTTCTCCCTCCGAGCACCCTCCGAGTACCCCCCGAGCCGGCGCGTTCCGGTGCTGGGTTGCTCGCAACTCGCCGCAGTGATAGTCTCATTGGCTGTATGGCCATCCGAAATGAGTCTCTCTCCCGCCGCACCATCGTAACCGGCGCGGGTGCTGGTCTGTTGGCTGGGCTGGCGCACGCACAAGGCTCCGCCGCAACAAAATCCGCACATTCTTCCACCAAAATCTGGAGCAACGAATACTGGGCGAAGAAGAGCGTCCCGGCTCTGGTGGAATCGTTCTCCACCCAGACGGGGACGAAGACTGGCGCAAGCGCCGGCTCAAGCACTGGGGACGTCTCGCTCTATATGTTTCGCAAGCGCCTCGCCGCACCCAAGGCCGGACAACCCGCGCTTCCGGTTCTCTTCCTGGTGCATGGCTCCTCGGTTTCGTCGCGGCCCAGTTTCGATCTGACGGTTCCCGGGCACGGCGAATACTCCGTCATGAACACGTTCGCGCAATTTGGCTTCGACGTTTGGACCATGGACCATGAAAACTACGGCCGGTCCAGCCGCACCGCAAGCAACTCCGATGTCGCCAGCGGCGTGGAGGACCTGAAGGCCGGGATGGACGTAGTCATGCGCGAAACCGGCCAGACTAAGATTCACATCTTCGGGGAGAGCTCCGGCGGCCTGAGAGCAGGCGCGTACGCCATGGCGCGGCCCGAGCGCGTGGATCGCCTGGTGCTCGCAGCCTTCACTTACAAGGGGGAAGGCTCGCCCACTTTGACCGAGCGCGCCAAGCAACTGGATTATTACCGCACGCACAACCGGCGTCTCAGGGATCTGGCCATGATCCGCAGCATTTATACGCGCGATAAAGTGGGCACATCCGATCCGGCGCTGGGGGATTTTGTCGCCGCCCAGGAGTTGAAGTTTGGCGACCAGGTTCCCACCGGCACTTATCTCGACATGACCGCGAATCTGCCCCTGGTGGATCCTACCAAGGTGCTGTCCCCGGTGTTGCTCATTCGCGGCGAGTACGATGGCATCGCAACCGTTGACGACCTGCTCAGTTTCTACAAGCAGCTTCCCAGCGGCGACCGCCAGTTCGTCATTCTCCCCGGCATGGCGCACTCGGTTGTTTCGGGATTGAACCGGCAGCTATTTTGGCATGCCATGCACGCTTTTCTCAGCATGCCGGCTCTGGCGGCGCCGGCGCCCTCGGCTTGATCCAATCCGGGCAGGCTCGCCCTGCTAGTCGAGCAAATGCCCCATCTTCTGCTTCTTCGTTCTTAGATACCCTTCCGTCGATTCGTGCGGCGCCACGATGCACGGAATGCGTTGGGCCACCCGAATGCCGGCGTTCTCCAGCGCTGCGATTTTCTCCGGATTATTCGACAAAAGCCGCACGCTTTTAATTTTGAAATAGCGCAAAATATCCGCGGGCATTCGATAGTCCCGCAGATCGGCCTCGAATCCCAGGCGCTCGTTGGCCTCCACCGTATCGGCGCCGCCATCCTGCAGCTCGTAAGCGCGGAGTTTGTTCAGCA
>Ga0181525_10001780_pt1 | contig 18126 bp, 12 predicted proteins | sample PEATcosm2014_Bin_48_FD_121100 | JGI IMG/M metagenome (GOLD analysis project Ga0181525, IMG submission 121100) | Peatland microbial communities from MTU Mesocosm Facility, Houghton, MI, USA - PEATcosm2014_Bin06_10_metaG | ecosystem: Environmental > Terrestrial > Soil > Wetlands > Peat | place...
CAGGCCCATGAAGTTGACGTTCATCCTGGCGTAGCCGTCCGCGGACCAATCCAGGGTCTGGATCTGGCTGGGCGGGAACGCCAGCAGGTTATTGGCGGAGAATCGCAGCACCTCGCGGCTGGGAGGCGCGAAGCGGCCCACCGGCTCGCGATCCGGCAGCATACGGTGCATCAGGCGCACCGCCTGGAAGAAATGGAACCACCCCGGATGCTCGTGCAATTCCTCGCCGAGAAAGGAACGGCTTACATCAAGATCCTGCGGCCGGCTCGTGGTGGCCATTCGCGCAAGACCTCCTTTCTCTGCTGGACTCTGGCGGACAACTGGCTGAAGCTGTTCAACGACGCATAGAGGCCCAGGAAGGATTCGATCACGCTGGCGAACAAGTAGACGCCGCCGCCCACAAACTGTTCTTCGTCCAATTCCAGTTCCACGCGGGTGCCCCGCGCAAAAGCGATGCCTTCCTCGGAGACCACGCGCGAAAACTGCCGCTTGCTTTTCAATCCGGCGATCCCCTCCACGATTTTGCTGGAGTAGGCGGAAGAGGCGAAGTCGTAGAGCTTCAAAATCTCCTGGAGCGCCTCGCGGCCTTCGGAGACCAGCGACAAATAGTTGAGCGAAAGATGCGAGATCAAGCGCCACTGCATCGCTTTTCCGAGCGGAGGGCGGATCGGCGATGTCGGTTTCCGCAAAGCCACGATGCGCTTGATGGGCGCGCCGGTCTCCAGCTCGAAATCCCCGGTTTCATTTCCGAATGGCAGCCGGGAGGGCAGATCGCGATTGGTGCACGTGGTGCGCACCGTCAACGCGTCGGTGGCCGGGCGGTTGGGCTGGAACGACAGGTCCACCAGCGCCAGATCCAACTCTGTGCCGTCGTCGTTCGGCCGCACGGATGGGCGCCGGTTCGCGACCCAGAACGTCTGTTGCTTGTCACGCTGGGTGGAGTGCCGGAACGAATAGAACGGCTGATACTCGACCACTTCCTGCTGCTGCGATTTCAAGCTGGCCACCCGGTCCACCGAGAAGACTTCCATGGCCATGGGCCGCCGGGCATCCGGAACGATCGGGTATTCGTACTTCTGCTGGTCGAGCAGGATGGGCTCGGCCGTCTGGGGGAACAGGTTTACCACCGGCGCGCAGCCCAAGCGGAAGGTGGACGGCGTAATGCCGGTTTCCAGACGTTGCCGGCGTTCGTCGCCCTCGAAGCGCGAGAACAGGAAAACCAGCTCCATGCTGCGCTTGAATCCCGACCCGCAGGCTGGCCGCAGGCCGGTTACGTCCACGAAGAAAAACTTGTCGGGGAACGTGAAATACTCCTGCAAAAGCCGGTAACCGATGAACGAACGCCGCGGGTAGGGGAGCATGCCCTGGTCTTCTTCAAACCCCAGCGGCCGCAGCGAGGCCGCCGGCAGCGTGACGGCCGGGGCACGGGACCCCGGGGTGGTGTCGCGCGCGACGATCTGCAACAGATTGCAACAAAGGATTTCGTAAATCGTGTGGACCAGCGCGCTCTCGCCGTCCAGGAAAAACCGGAGCTGATCGAGCTCCAGCTTGGCGAACTCCATGTCGGAGGCGTTGCACGCCAGCTCGAGGCGCAGCGCTCCAGCCGCGTCCGCCGCCCGCAAGGGCGGTTTCAAGCGGTCGGGCGTGGTCCAGGTGGCGGCCGTGACGGTAACGGGCCAGATGGTGGTGTCGTAGCAAGTGCGGAATTTGCACGGAACACCGTCCACCGGGCGGGAGTAAAGCAAAGTTTCGCGCGGGATTGGACAGCCCGTGGTGAGCTTGCCTTTCTGCGGATCCAGGTGGAATTGCGCGATCGACATGGAGGGCAGCGGCCGGATGAAATGCGGGTAGACGATGCCCAGCAGCGCTTCGGTGATCTCCGGAAACTCGTCGTCGATCTTCAGGTGGACCCGCGCCGCCAGAAAGGCAAAGCCTTCCAGCAGCCGCTCCACGTGCGGATCGTCGCACTTGGTTGGTTCCAGCACCAGCCGCGACGCGATCTTGGGGTACTTCTCCGCGAACTGCGCGCCCAGTTGGCGCATATATGTCAGCTCGCGCTCGTAGTACAGCAGCAGGTCATCCCGCATTCCGGACCTCGTACCCGCCGCTGGTGAGTTCCAGCACCGTGTCGAACGAAACGTGCTCGGGCGCCGGATCCATGACCAGCATGCCCTCGATGCGGAAACGCAGCGTGCGCGTGGCGCCGGACACGTTCTCCAGGGGAACAATCCGCACATTCGCCATGCGCGGCTCGAAGATCTTCACCGTGCTTTGCAGAAAACGCACCAGCTTGGCCTGGTCCTTGGGCGAATTCAGGCCGTAGTGGGTGAAGTCCGGCAGGCCGAAGATGTAGAGCGACCGGTTGACTTCTTTCAACGATTCGTCGGGCGGCACGGCGATGCGCCGCGTATTGAGCAGCCACTCCAGGTCGCGCCGCACGCCATCCTTCAACTGCCGCACGGATTGTGTGCGGGTGGGGATCGCCTCGCCGGAAGTGTAGGGATCGTTATCGATGAGCCGGTCGAGAATCGACAGTGTAACGGCGGTTGTGTAATCGTCGACTGAGCGGGCCATAAATTACACCGAAAACGCCTGCACCGGGTCCAGGCGGCAGATGCGCTCGAATATAGCCTGCTTGGCTTTGGCATCGGCCTGTATCTTCTTGCTGGACTGCAACAGGAAGGCGAGCACCCCCGCCACCATTTCGCGATCCTCCCATTCCTCCAGCTTGTAGGTTTCCACAGCCGCCTGAATATCGTCCAACAGCGGCTGTGCGATGGCGTCCTTGCCCGCGCCGAGGCAGAGCTGCGCGAGCTGGAGTTTTCGTTGAAAACGGCCGCGCCCGCTGCGTTGCCGCTCGACTTCCCGATAGAGGATCTCAAACGCCTGCTGCGGCTGACCCTTGCGCATCGCCTCGGTCGCCAGGGCGTGCGGATCGATGAACTTCTTTTGCCAACCGGGGGCCTGGGCGCCATCCATCACCGGCAGGCGGGGCGCGTTGGGGCGGGGGCTGGCGTCGGCGGGTTCGGCGATCAACTCGCGCAGCCACACCTGGGTTTCCGGATTGGCCGCCGGGGTTTCGTCGGTGAGCACGGCGTCGAGGAGTTCGGGAAGGTCGCGGACCAGGGTGCGCAATTCCGAGCGGATGGCGATAGCGATGGCGTTGTAATCGCTGCCCAAGGCCACGCAGGCGTCCACCACGAAGCGCTGCAAATCGAGCCAGGCGCGGCCGCACGGCATCGCCATTACGTTCTCGGCCGTCTCCAGCAGATCCGTCCACCGGTTATTCAGCGCCAGGCTCTTGATCTGGCGGCGGATCTCGGTGGGCGGCGCTTCCAGCACGCCAGGATCGGAGGAGGCCCGCAACTCGCCCCAGCGCAATCCGCGCAACATCAGATACGGCGCCGGGCTGTGGGGCTCGCGCTTACGCAGAAATTGAGCTGCCGCGGCCACATTGCCGATCGCCGCAGCTCGGTCCGGCGGCTCGGCCGACGCCTTCATCGCGTAGGTGAGATCCAGGCCGGCAACCGTACCCGCGGGGGCTGCGGGCGCGCCGTCCGCGGGCTCGCCGGCGGCCTCCGGCTCAGGCGGAACCTCTTCGACCGGGTCCGGCTCGAACTCGCGCTTCTTCTGCAGGAAGCCATGCACTAAATGGCGAACGTCATCCAGCCCGGTTCTCAGTTTGCCGAACGATGGAGCCGCATCGCCAAACCGTTCCCCGCATAGCTCGTCGAGCGCCTTCAGCGTGGCCAGGCAAGCATCCAGGGTTTTCTCGCCTTCCGCATAGAAGGCCTTCGGGGTTGCGTCAAAAGAGCGGTCGAAAATCTCGGGCGCGAGCTTGCCTTCCTTCAGCTTCTTTTCGCGCTCGGCTTTCTGCTCCTTGGTTTTGGCCTGATCTTCCGCAATGACGCCGCGCGAATCCTTGTGCTGGAAGAAATTGTAGCCGTCCTTCGACAGCGCTACGCCCTTGAGCGGCACATCCAGCCGCGAACCGATCCAGTCGAGCGGCATGGCCCGCAACTCGAGATCGCCATCCTCGCTTTCCGGGTAGAGCGTATCCCAGAACTTCTCGATCAGGCCGTGGCACAGAGCCAGCCCATCGCATAAGCCTTGGTACCCTTTGGTCTTGACCAGGGATTCGGTGAGCCAAGCCGCCAGTTGCAGATCTTTCGATTGGGTGGCGATGGCCTCTTGCGCGAGCTTGGCTACGGCGCCGTAATCGGCGACTTTGCGCTCATGCTGCCACGCGCCCTGGTTGAGGTCGTCTTCCTCGCGGCGCGCCTCTTTGATCTTGTCGTAGACCGGCGCATACCGCAAGTCCTTGCCGCTGGGGTTCTCGCCCGGAACCGGGTTGAGGATGTCTTCACGAAGAGGCATCGGAAGCGAACTCCAGCGACCGGATTTCGAGGAGCGGTACTTCCTCGCCGTCCACGACGAGCATCTTCTGGCCTACTGGATACTCATGGCCCTTATCGTCCGCCACCCATTCGGTGGCCCGTCCCAGCCAGACCGGCTGATCTTCCGATTTCCAGGAAAACGGATAAACGGCGGGCAGCAGAACTTCGCCGATATCGGTGCCTTGAAACGAGGGTCCAGTCAGCACGAACGCGGGAGACCAGAGAGTGTCGCGCAAACGCTTCGGCGGTTCCATATGCAGCGAAGCGATGTGTTGGAAGGGAATCCAAAGATAAGCGCCGGCGGCGTACACCTCCAGGCGCGCCCCAATGGCCGAATCCGCATCCCGGACAGACTGGAAAGGCTTGCCGTTCAGCTTGCCCGCCGGGGATGCGGCGGCGGCCACGCTGGGATACTCTTCCTTGCGGAATATATCGTGCCTCGTCTTTTCCGCGTGCAGCGCCGAGTAGTAAAGAACGGCGCCTAACTCCGCCTCTTTGCCGCCCTGGGACAGGACTCCCAACTGTTTCTCCGCACGGTCGTACTGTCCGGAGAAACAGAGGAGTTCGAATAAGAAAGTGCGGCTCGCCACATCGGTAGGATGATCGCGGAGGTGCGCACTCAAGGCAGCCTCCGCGTCGTGAACTCTCCCGGCGTCGAGCAGTTGTTTAGCCGTCATGAAAACGGTGGCTATTTGAAGGCCGGAGCGGCCCAAGCGCCATTCAAAGCTGCCAGATCCCAGCCCTTTGGCACAGCGCCCGCCAGAGAAGCGCCGTTGTCGACCTCCGCCTTGTAAGCGATCTCCACGGTCTGGAACGCGAAGGACACCGACTCGGTCGGGTTCTCGCTGCTGCCGGACAATTGCACCGCAGTGACTAGCGCATCCGTCAGGTAGAGCCGGAAATAATCCTGCTGGGTGGTGGCTCCCGTTCCTATCGGCTTGTCGTACAAGATATAGACATTCGCGATAATAGTCCCGGAGGCGCAGCACTCACAAATCAACGGCGAGGCCGCATCCAGAACTTTCATGATACTCAGGTTCGAGAAATCCGCTCGCCCAGCCTTCGACTCTTTTCCGGAAGCTCCGGTGCCGTAAGTCGAGGTTTGGCTGACACCCCAACTGAACGACAGAATGTCGATGAAGCCCGTCTTGCTGGTGCTGGGTCCGGTTATACCGTCGATATACAGATACGCGTTAACTGCCATTTTGGTGATCCTCCATCTTTACTGATAGTTACTTGCTGAGAATTTATTTTGCGGGCGCCGGCAATTCGGAAACCAGCCGCAGGGAAACGCTCAATTCGTCGAGCTGGAAGTGCGGCCGCAGAAACATCACGGAACGGTATACACCCGGTTTTCCAGGCACTTCCGCAACGTCCACGCGTGCCTCCCGCAACGGACACCGGGCCTTCACGGCCGGGGAAGCGGTATCGTCGGGCACCACGTACCCCGTAATCCAGCGGTTCAGGAACATCTCGGCCTCGGTGCGCGACATGAAGCTGCCGATCTTGTCGCGCATCATGGCTTTCAGATAATGGGCGAAGCGGGAAACGGCCATGAGGTAGGGCAACTGCGCCGACAGACGCGCGTTGGCGTTCGCCGAGTCCGTATCGTACAGCTTGGGTTTCTGGGCGGTCTGCACGCTGAAAAACGCGGCGTAGTCGGTCCCCTTGCAGTGCACCAGGGGAACGAAACCCAGATCCGCGAGCTCTTTTTCCCGGCGGTCGGTGATGGGCACCTCGGTGGGGCACTTCATGGCCACGTCGCCTTCATCGGTGTAGAAGTTATGTACCGGCAGACCCGTAACCAGGCCTCCGCCTTCCACGCCGCGCATGGCCACGCACATGCCATACTGCGAAAACGAATTGGTCATGCGGCTGGCCAGCGCAAAAGCCGCGTTCATCCAGAGGTACTTGGAGTGGTCGCTGCCATCCACGTGCTCTTCGTAGTTGAAAGCTTCCACCGGCTTGGTGTCTTTGCCGTAAGGCAGCCGGCCCAGCGTGCGGGGCAGGCACATGGCTACGTAGCGGGAGTCTTCCGTCTGGCGGAAACTCTTCCACTTCGCGTACTCGGTGGTATCGAAGATCTTGGCCAGATCGCGCGGGGCGTCCAGCGAGGTGTAGCTCTGCATGTTGAACAGATCCGGCGCCGCGGCGGTCGCGAACGGCGCGTGGGCCGCCGCTGCCACATTCGAGATCTTCTCCAGCAACTCGATGTCTTCGGGGTGCTTGCCGAATTCGTAGTCGCCCACCATGGCGCCGAAGGGGGCGCCGCCGAAGACGCCGTACTCTTCTTCGTAGACCTTCTTGAAGAGCGAGCTTTGATCGAATTCCGGCGCGCGCTGTAGATCCTTCAGCAACTCTTTCTTGCTGACGTTGAGGACCTTAATCTTCAACATCGTCCCGGTTTCGCTTTGATCCATCAGGTACTTGATGCCGCGCCAGGTTCCTTCCAGCTTCTGGAAGGCCGCGTTATGCATCACTTCGTTCAACTGAAGAGACACGAGGTGATCGATCTGCGCGATGCGCGCGTTGATCATCATTTCCGCGTCTTTGGCGATGGTCATGGATCCGTCCAGGACCTGCGCCACGAATTCCTTAATCAGGTTCTTGCCGCGCTCTTTCGAGGCCGGCTCAACGCCGAACCGTCCTTCTTCGACGATCTGGTCCAGCAGTCCCTTTTCCAGAACCTGCTCGGTGGCGGCGGACGGCGCCGCCGCAGTCTGAGTGTCAGCCATTGGATCCCTCCCCCTTGCCGATTTCTCCCTTGATCTTCGCCATCTTCTCGGTATTGCCTACTGTTTCCAACAAGAGCTCTTCGAGCTTCTCGTTGCCCTGCAGACTGCCGCGCAGGTCGGCCAGCCGGGTGCGCAGGTCCAGCAGTTCCTTGAGCGGCTTCACCTGGCGCGCCACGTTTTCCGGCTCGAAGTCGTCCATGCTCTTGAAGTGCAGGTCGACCTTCAGGTTAGGCGCGTCCGGTTCATCGCTGAGCTTGTTCTCCACGGCGAAGGCCAAATGCGGCTTCATGCCCTCCAGAACCGTGTCGAAATTGTCCGGATTCACTTCCACGAATTTGCGCTCTTTCAACTTCGCCAGGGGTTGCTCGGGTTGCCCGGTCAGGTCTCCCAGTACGCCTACGACGAACGGTAGCTCCTTCAACTCAATGGCGCCCCCAATTTCGACGTCGTAAGTGATTTGTACCCGGGGCGAGCGCACCCGGTCGAGCTTGTGTTGTGTGCTTTCTCTTGCCATCTGCCCTCCAGCCGAAAAATGTCGGCTCTGTCACCATACTTCTTCCGGGCGCGTTCGTCAAGTCCGATTTTGCGCTGCTGTCTGATTTTGCGCTGTCGGAGCTGGCACGGTCTGACGTGGTCTCGACACCGGTGCGACCGGTCCCAATCCGGCTGCTCGTTCAGTAGTAGCTAAGCTGCTGAAGCGGGTTGACCTTGCGCAGCACGATGTTGGTCGCGGTAGGCGCATCCTTGCCGTGGTGTCCGTACTTCACTGTCCCGTTCAACACTTCACAGATATCGGCCATGCGGAACTTGCCATACTGTGTGTTTCCGGCCGGGTCGGATGGGAGGTACTCCAGCTTCTTGGTCGGTGATTCGTCGGTGTTGTTGCAGGCCACGGCTATGCCGTCGCCGAGCGAAACGCCCCAGTGGCACGTGGTCTTGTCGTTGACGCGATGGATGTTCCAGATGTAGCCTTGAGGGATGCTGTCCCAGTGGTCCTTGTCGACCTCCTCGCCGTTACCTAGGTATCCGTTGACCTTGGCCGCCTGCATGTCGTTGCCCTCCTTTGCCAGCCATCGTTTGGAAATGAAGCCGGCGGCAAACAGCCACGAAACCACCCCGTCATAGCAGATCGGGTTCCCGCTGACGTTCACGTCCTTGCGCGTCCGCATCAACCTGTCTACGACCCCCTCCACTTTGTTGACCCGGCAGGCCGCGTCCGCCAGACCTTTGTGGGACGGGTTCGTGCCCTTCTCGTAGTACCTGATCTCCTCGATAACCTGCGCCTTTGACTTGCCGTGACATTCCTTGCGGGTGAGGTCGAGATAATACTTTCCGGCGAACTCCTGTTGCGCATGAGGCGGCCTGAAGTATGCGATGTGGCACAATAGCAAAGCGCGAACAGCCGAATGCTGGTCATTCGAGCCCGAGTACCAGTAGCCCGCGCCTTCCAGGGATAACTCGGCGCCCACCTGGGTTTTTTTCCCGCCAGTCTTGGCTTCCACCTCGGCCCCAAGGGATCCGCTGACGGTCTTGAGGAAGTCCAGAGCATCCTTGTAGCGCTCGCCATCCGTTCTTGCCATGTTTCCCTCCCCCGGAATTTCCTGGCTCCCGGCGTCCTGTAATTATACACCCGACCCAGTCGCTACATCGCGTTTATTAGAAAGTTTGGGTGTGCGGCACAAAAATCGAGCGCCGTGAAAAACTCAAAGAAAACCGCTAGATCCTAGCGTACGTGTACTTCAGGCCGCCGATTGTCCAATTCCCGCTGTGTTATCTGCGTTCATCTGCGTTCATCTGCGGCCAATTCGGGTTTTGATGGTTCCCGCTCGGCCGGAGGAAAGGATATCTGGCCGCCGATGAACGCGGATGAAAGCAGATGAACGCATATAAAAGCAGGTGAGCATGGACAAGACCAAGGGCAGTACGATCCGTCGGCTCAAGTCGCGTTGTTGAAGTCCACCTTTATGTCGCGCACCCAGAAAGTTTTAGTATTATCTGCCCAGGGCTACGCCGGTTCTCGAGTTCCGAGTGCTTCTAGTATCTAGTTGGCTCCTTGGAAGAAGTCGCGCAAACGCTGCGCATCGGCGGCGAAGAGAGGTCTTAGTATTTCAGGTTCATTATGTTGCTGGTGTGGCATGCCGCGAGTCCGCAGTCTCCGGCTTTGCGCGCCGCCGCCGATTCTGCTACCTTGGACAGCGATGCGGCGGCTGGAACCTGTTGTTTGGACCAAGGGGACCTTCCTCAATCCCCAACACCTGCAAAGCCAGGACCGGTTCCTCGAGGAAACCCTGCAGTTTGACCTGCAGGCGCTGGCGTTTCGCCCGTGGGGCCTGCGGCATCTGCGTATCGACCAAGCGGCGTTGGCCGCGGGCAGTCTGGCCGTCTCCGAAGCGACGGGCATTTTTCCGGACGGCTTGCTCTTCCAAATCCCGGATTCCGACGCGGCGCCGGCCGCCAAGCCATTGGCCGATCACTTCGACGCTGAAACGCGAAGTGTGGACGTTTACCTGACCATTCCCAGCTATCGGGAACGCGGCTTCAACGTGGCCAGTGCGCGGCGGGACGCCGAGACGCGCTATCGGGCCGAAGTGGAGATGATCCGGGACGAGAATACCGGACAGTCCGAAAAGCCCGTCCTGCTGGCGCGCAAGAACCTGCGGTTGGGCGTCGAAGCCGAAAACCGCGAAGGCAGCTCCGCCCTGCGCGTCGCGCGCGTTCGAAAAACCGCCGCCGGCCTGTTCCAACTGGACCCGCATTTCGTCCCGCCGCTGCTGGACTTCGCGGCCAGCGATTACTTGCTCTCTATCGCCCGGCGGCTGGTGGAGATCTTGTCCGCCAAAAGCAGCGAACTGGGCGGGGCCCGCCGCCAGAAGAACCAGAGCCTGGCCGATTTCACTTCCGCCGACATCCCGCGTTTCTGGCTCCTGTATACCGTCAACGCCGCGCTGCCCGTGTTCCGGCATCTCTTCGAAACCCGCAACGGACATCCGGAGGCCCTGTACTCGGCGATGCTTTCGCTGGCTGGATCCCTGACCACTTTTTCGGTGAAGATTCATCCGCGGGACCTGCCGCGCTACGATCATGACGATCTGGGCGCCTGCTTCACGGACCTGGATGAGAAGCTGAGATTTCTGTTGGAGACGGTGGTGCCCAGCAACTGCGTCTCGCTCCCGCTGAAGCTGGTGCAGCCCTCTATCTACGCCACTTCCATCGACAACGAAAAGTACCTGCAGCAAACGCGCATGTATCTGGCCGTCAGCGCCGATATGAGCCAGGCCGACCTGATATCCAAAGCGCCCCAGTTGATAAAGGTCTGTTCGACCGATGCGGTCGAACATTTGGTCCAGAGGGCGCTGCCGGGAGTGCCGCTGACGCATGTGCTCTCGCCCCCGTCCGCCATTCCCGTCAAGCTCAACTGCCAGTATTTCAGCTTGAGCCAGAGCGGCGGCTCGTGGGAAGCGGTGGTGCGGGCGCGCAATCTGGCGGCTTATGTGCCGGGCGACTTCCCGAAGCCGCAGATGGAATTGATCATCGTGCTCCCGCAGGCTGGCTAGTAGCGGGTCCTGGAGGACCCGCGCACAGTCGAAAACCCAGCACGCGGGGGTTAGCCGATCCGGATCACGCAACTCACTCACCCATAATCGCCTGAAAACAAAAGCGAAGCGCCCCAGGTCCTCCGCCCCGGCACAAGATCCCGTGCTACCCTGATGTCGGGAAAGCTCCCCGCACTCGCCGCAAAGGCGTTCTGCCGGAAGCCCCCCGCTCTTTGACAAGTTCAACCGCAGCCGACGCAACAAATGCAACCTGATGCAACACTCCACCGAAAAACGAGGCATGTAACAGCCGGCGCCATCGCGTCCTGCGAACGAACCCAATTCCAAGCAACGAAAATAACTGAAGCCCAAACCAAATCACGGCAACCATAAGCAAATGCTAAGGTTAATAAGGTTCCCCGTGAAATTGGGTTTGGTTGGCCTACGGACTACCCGCCGCCCACCCCCGCGGCCGCGCCAGCAACCACCCCGCCAACTCCCCCAAAAGGCGCCATGGCCTGCTCCCCGCTGACGCTGGCCAGCATTTCGGGCGCCGAGCTGTATATAACTGGTCCTCATCGCATCAGCAGGAAAACCAGGATCACGATCACCACCAGGAGGAGCGTCCCACCTAGGATTAGGATCAGCGGCAGGTAGGATTTCTTCTCGGCTTGGGCCGGTGGCGCAGCCGCGGGCGCCGGGGCTGGTGTTTTGGCGGGGAGCGCGGGCGGCCGGGCGGCAAACATCTGAGTGAATTCGCTGGGCCCGGAAGGGGCCTGGGGCGCAGCGGGTACCGAAGGCCTGGAAAAAACGCCTGTGGCAGCGCCGCCTTGCGGCAGGGGGGCGGGCGGTGGCGACGATGCCGCGAGGCCCTCCGATGGCTCCGGTTCGCTTTCGAACAGGCGGTCGAATTCGTCGGAGGCTTGCATCGGCCGCGCCTGGCGAGGCGGGGGCGCCCCGGAGCCTGGTAGCTGGACTTCGCGCGGGGGCGCTTGCTCAAGCTGCCCCGCCTGTATCATCCGGTCGAACTGGCTGACGCTCGGTGGGGACGCTGCGGTGGGCCGGGCCCGCAATGGCTCGGGGGCCAGAGGCGATTGCATCATCCGGGTAAATTCGCCGGGGGCGGTGGGCTGAGGTTGCGCGGGCGCGGGCGGCGGCATGGGGCCTTGCCGCACGCCGGACACCGCCGGTGCGGGCGGGGTTTGGGCCTGGAACATTTGCGTGAACTCCCCGGGTTCCGGCGCTGCCGGTGGGGGCGCTTGCGCCGCGGCAGCTGCCACGGCAGGCGGCGCCGGCGGTGGCGGCGGTGCTGCGGCGCGCAAGATGCGCGTGAACTCTCCTTGCTCCGGTTCGGCCGGTGGCGGCGCTGGTGCTGCGACCGGCGGCACGGCGGGCAGCATTGGGGGTGGTGGCGCGGCTTCGGCGCGCATCATCCGGGTGAACTCGCCAAGTTCCGGTGCGGCCGGTGGTGGCGCTGGTGCCGCGACCGGTGGTGGTGCGGCTTCGGCGCGCATCATCCGGGTGAACTCGCCAGGCTCCGGTGCAGCCGGTGCGAGCGCCGGCGCCGCGGCCGGTGGTGGCGCGACTTCAGCACGCATCATCCGGGTGAACTCGCCGGGTTCCGGTGCGGCCAGCGCCATCTCGTCGAGTCTCGGCACGGCCATTTGGGCTGTCGGCATATCATCCTGCGTGGGCGGACGCTTGACCCGCTCCGGTTCCTGGGCGGGAGCCGGGACGGCGCTCTCCGGCGACGCTTCGAGTACGGAGGGGACCTTCCAGACTCCCCTATGCGCGGTGCTTTTGACCGGTGGCGGGGGAGCTTCGGACTTGGCCGCGGCCAGCCATTCCCGCAATTTGACGGTCTCCGGCAAGACCTCCGTGACCACATACGGAATGCCTTCGTGGTCGCCCTTATCCAGCACGCACCGCTCGAGCCCGGCGGGAAGCTTGTCCAGGGCTGCCAGGATTTCCACATTCTCCGGCGTATAACCGGCCGCGAGCAGATGCACGAGCACATCCCGGCCCGAAGAAATCTCTCTGCCCGGCAGCGCGATCTCCTGGTCGCCGCCGCGCAGCGCCAGCAACTCGTATTTCTCGTGGAAAATCATATCTGTCCTTTATCCGGCGGCGAATCGCTGGCCATAACACATCGCCAACTCATTATGATGTCACCAGCACCCGGACAGTTCAACACCGCCAGTCGAGATTCTCACTTATGCTACAGTATGTGGGGCTAGCCGCCCGCCTATGAGGTTTCTTTCCAGAGTGGTCTGGTCGGAGGGCATGTACCTGGGGCCGCAGCACTTTCAGTCCCAGAGCCGCTACTTCGAAGACTCCATCCAATTTGCCATCTCGTCACTCTGGCGCGAGCCTTACGGATTGCTGGGTTGCGGCCTGGATGAGGAGGCCCTGAGAAACGGAACGCTCGCCCTGGTGCACGCGCGCGGCGTCTTTTCTGACGGCATGCCGTTCCTGATCCCCGAGTGCGACTCTGTCCCGCCGCCGCGGCACATCGCCGAGCTGTTTCCGCCCACGCGGGAGCGCGTGACGATCTCGCTCGCCGTGCCCGAGCGCAAGCCCCAGGGTTTGAGCACGGCGCTTTCGGGCGCCGCCGATCATGTCAGATTCCTGGCCGTGACCCGCATCCTCCGCGATGAAACCACCGGCGGAGATGAGCGGCCCGTCCAGTTGGGCCGCAAGAATATCCGCCTGCTGCTCGATACCGAGCCCGCGGAAGGGCTCGTTTCGCTGCCGGTGGCCCGCGTGATGCGCGATGGCGCGGGACACATCGTCTTCGATCCCGATTTCATCCCGCCGTGTCTGCAAATCAGTGCCAGTGAACGGCTCATGCTGCTGCTCGGCCGGCTGGTGGAGATCCTGGAGGAGAAGAGCTCTTCGATCGGCGGAGCGCCGGTTTCCCAGGGCGATTTCTCGCCGCGCGACATCGCCAATTTCTGGCTCCAACACGCGGTTAATTCGGCTCTGGCGCCACTGCGCCATCTCTGGATTTCCAAGCGCGGCCATCCCGAGGAGCTATTCGTGGAGTGCTCGCGCCTGGCCGGCGCCTTATGCACGTTCAAGCTCGATTCGCACCCGCGCACGCTGCCGCTCTACGATCACCAGCACCTCAGCGAATGTTTCGACGCGCTCGACAACCATATCCGCACGCACCTGGAAACCATGGTGCCGACCAACTGCGTCTCCATTCCGCTGGAGAAAACGAGCGATTGTTTCTATGAAGGCGAAGTCGGCGATACCCGATGCCTGGGGCGCGCCCGCTGGTTCCTGGGCATTCGCGCCAACATTGGCGAAGCGGAAGTCATCACCCGGACCTCTCAACTGGCCAAAGTCTGCTCGGCAAAATTCGTCGGCGAGCTGGTGAAGCGGGCCGTCGCCGGATTGACGCTGACCCATCAGCCGGTGCCCCCATCCGCCATACCCGTGAAGCTCGAAATGCAATACTTCGCCATCAATCGTTTTGGCCCTTTTTGGGACCACATTGTGCAGACCCGGCGCGTGGGGATCTATGTCCCCGGGGACTTGCCGGACCCGGACGTGGAGTTGCTGGTGATCTTGGAAACCTGAGGACTGCCCTATGCCACAAACGCCCGCCGCGCAGCCGGCGCCGAGCCGGCCGGAAAACCTGGCCCTGATTTTTCAAGAACTGTTTACCGCGATCGTGCGCCTGCGCTCCAACCGGCAGGCGGTTTCCGATTCCGAGTCTTTTCGCCACCATATCCGCGAAGCGGTCAAAACCGCCGCGCAGGAAGCCCGCAACCGGGCCGGTTATTCGACCGAAGACATCCGCAAGGCAACTTTAGCGGTGGTCGGCTTCCTGGACGAAACCATTCTCAACCTGCAGAGCCCCCTGTTCGCCAACTGGCCCCGCCAGCCATTGCAGGAAGAGTTGTTCGGTACGCACATGGCGGGCGAGGTCTTCTTTCAAGACTTGCAGGAACTGCTGGGGCGCAACGATTCCGAAGAATTGGCGGACGTTCTGGAGGTGCATTATTTGTGTCTGTTGCTGGGTTACGGAGGCCGCTACAGTATTGGCAACCGCGGAGAACTGCAGTCCATTATGGGCGCCACGGCCCGGAAAATCCAACGGATCCGGGGAGATTTCGCGGGGATTTCACCGGCATGGCAGCCGCCCGCGGAACAGATCAACAAAGCACGGGACCCCTGGGCCCGGCGGTTGCTGATTGGCGCGGTGGCGTGTTTCGCGCTGGCCGTGGTGCTATTCGCAGTCTACAAACTGGTGCTTGCGTCCGGGGAGTCCAGCCTGCGGACGATTGTGTCCTGAAATTGACAGAGGAATGAAGCAATGCGCAAGGTTGTTGTCATCGTCATACCCATATTGCTTGCCTACCTGTTCCTGACTTTCTTCAGCGGGAATGTGTTTGGCCTGCAGGGATCCAAGCTATGGATTCTGCGGGGCGCCCTGTGGATGATCGGGATTGCGGCCGCGGGCGCTGTGGTCTGGTTTTTCTGGGACAGGGATAAGAAGGAAAAGAGCGCGGCCGCTGCGGCCGAAGAAGTACCCACCGGCGGCGAGGAGATTGCCGTGCTGCTGCGCGATGCCGAAAAAAAGCTGGCCTCCGCACAACTTGCCAAAGGCGCGCGCATCGGGAATCTGCCCGCCATCCTGCTTATCGGCGAGACTTCGAGCACCAAGACCACCACCATGCTGCATTCCGGCCTGGAACCGGAGTTGTTAGCCGGCCAGATTTATGAGCATGGTAACGTCACTTCCACCCGCACCGCCAATTTATGGTATTCGCACCAAACCATCTTTGCGGAAGCCAGCGGTAAACTCCTTAACGACGAGAAGGCCCGGAATTACCTCACGAAACATCTGCAGCCGCGCAAGCTGGGAGCGGTGGTGGGATCCGGCGGCCAGGCCCCGCGCGCCGCGCTGGTGTTTGTGGAGATCGAGCGCATCTCGGCGGCGGGACAAGCCATGGCCTCCACGGCGCGCAGCCTGCGCACCCGGCTGGGAGAAATCGCGCAATCGTTCGGCATCCAATTGCCCGTCTATGTTCTGTTCACCAAGACGGACCGGTTGTCGTTTTTCGCCGACTTCGTGCGCAACCTGAGCAACGAGGAAGCCGCGCAACCGCTGGGTGTGACGCTGCCCATTCCGGGGGCGGTTAGCGGTGTGTGGGCCGAAGAACAAACCGGGCGACTCACCGGCGTTTTCGACCAGATCTTCCGGGCTTTGTGCCAAGCCCGCCCGGAACTGCTGGCGCGGGAAAACGACGCCACCAAGTTGCCAGGCGCTTATGAGTTCCCGCGCGAATTCAAGAAGCTGCGTGGGTCGATGGTGCAGTTTCTGGTGGACCTGTGCCGGCCCAGCCAGTTGACCGTTGGTCCGTTCCTGCGCGGCTTCTACTTTTCCGGCGTGCGGCCGGTGATCGTTCAGGAAACCGCCGCGGCGCCCGAGCCTGCCGCGGAAGCCCAGAGCCGGCAGAATGCGCCCGACGCTACCTCCATGTTCCGCGTGCCTGTGGGCGGCGCGGCAGCGTCGGCCGCGCCGCGGCCGCGCGCCACCGTTTCGCGCAAAGTCCCTCAATGGCTGTTTCTCACGCATTTTTTCAATCACGTCCTGCTGGCCGATCGCGTGGCCATGGGCGCCAGCGGCTCCAGCGCCAAGACTAATGTGCTGCGCCGTATCCTGCTGGTTTCGGCGGCGGCGTTGTGCCTGGTTTTCTGTATCGGATTCACGGTTTCGTTTTTTCAGAACCAGGCGTTGGAGCGAGACGTCAAGGACGCCATCCGGGGCACTGTCGTAGCGCCTTCCGGAACGAATCTTGCGTCAGTCGATTCGCTCGCCAGCCTGGAGGTCCTGCGGCAATCGCTCGAAACCCTAACAGTATACGAACGGAACGGCGCACCGTTCAGCTATGGCTGGTGGCTTTACGAAGGCAAAGCCATGTATGGCGACGTTCGCCGTATCTATTTCGCACGCTTCAAAGCGCTGCTCTTGGGCCAAACCCAAAACAGGCTGGCGGGTTTCCTAAGCAGCCTCACGTCGCCTCCGTCGCCCTCGACACCCGCTTACGATCAATCGTACGATGCGCTCGAGGCCTATCTGATTACCACCTTGACCTTGAACCACGACAAGGGCAAGCCTGGGTTCCTCTCGCCGGTGCTGCTGAAAACCTGGAATGCTAGCGGAAGCGCGGATGCCAGGAGCGTGGACCTGGCCAAGAAACAGTTCGATTTTTACAGCGACGAACTGAGAGTGAAAGATCCCTTTACCCATCCCGCCGACGAAACTCATGCCGTTCCCACCGCGCGCAGTTATCTGAGACAGTTCGGCGATCTCGACCGGGTCTACCAGACCATGAAGGCGGGCGCCCCGCAGGCGATTGTGAACTTCAACCGCCAGTATAAGGGTTCAGCGGAGTATCTGGTCGATAACTACGACGTTGCCGGACCGTTTACGAAAGACGGATCGAAGTTCATGATCGACGCCATCCGGAATCCGAGCCGCTATATTCACGGAGACGCATGGGTGTTGGGCGATCAAGCCACGGTCAACACAGATCCCCATGAACTGATCAGGCCGCTGCGTGACCGCTATGAGGCGGACTTTATCAAGGAGTGGCGCGCTTACCTGAGAAGCGGCCGAGTAGTCCCCTACAGGGATATGAAGGACGCGTCGGCAAAACTGAACAAGCTTTCGGGAGCCGACTCTCCTTTGTTGGCGCTGCTGTTGCTGGCCTCGCAAAATATTTGGTGGGACGACGCCGTGATCGAGAAGGACTTGCAACCGGTCAAATATGTAGAGCCACCCGGAAGCGAGCGCTACACCAATCCGCAGAATGAGGAGTACGTCCGCGCGTTGGTGAAGCTGCAAAGCGATGTTGACGCGCTCGCCAGCTCCCCAGCGGGCAACGACGCGGCCGCGAACCAGGCGCTCGGCGACGCACGCGATGCGAAGACCACCACCAACAACCTCGCCTCGATAAAGTTCAATCCGGATGCGGAGAATCTGGTGCGTAACCTGTTGCTGCAACCGATCACCAACGTGGAAGCCAAGCTGCGAGGAGTCGGCGCGGAGGAGTTGAACGCCGGCGGCAAGGGGCTATGCCGGCAATTTAGCGCGGTGTTGAATAAGTATCCTTTTAACCCGTTGAGCAAGGACGACGCCAAGGTGGAGGACGTAAACTCGATTCTGAAGAAGCCGGATGGCGCGCTTTGGAAATTCTACGACGACAGCCTGAAGAAGTTTCTGACGAAAGAGGGCAGCCAATACGTCGTGGCGCCAGGCGCCACGGTTACGCTCACCCAGCGGTTTGTCGAGTTCTTCAAGCAGGCCGCCGCATTTTCGGATTTCCTATATGCGGGCGGCGATCCGCACTTCAGCTATTCGCTCAAGCCGGTCGCCACCGAGACCGTCCAGAAGATCGGCCTCGATATCGACGGACAAAAGCTGGATTACAGCGGCGGGACTTC
>Ga0181525_10001781_pt1 | contig 18126 bp, 20 predicted proteins | sample PEATcosm2014_Bin_48_FD_121100 | JGI IMG/M metagenome (GOLD analysis project Ga0181525, IMG submission 121100) | Peatland microbial communities from MTU Mesocosm Facility, Houghton, MI, USA - PEATcosm2014_Bin06_10_metaG | ecosystem: Environmental > Terrestrial > Soil > Wetlands > Peat | place...
GCCCTTGCGCGCCCACGTCAGCGCCTCTTCCATGTCTGCGCATTCCAGTATCCAGAAACCGCCCATGTGCTCCTTGGTCTCGGTGTACGGCCCGTCGGTGACGAGCACCTTGCCGTTGGGCTGGGCCCGCAGCGTCTTCGCGCTGCCAGCCGGGGAAATGCCGCAGGCGAACTTCCTTATGCCAGCAGCAATCATTTCGCGGTTGAGCGCGTGGATCTTCTCCATCATTGCTTCGGTTACGGTGGACGGGTCGAAGTTGTCGGGGATGTAATTACAAACCAGATACTGTGGCATGATTTTCTTTTCTCCTGTAACCGTCCTTATTCCTGTCTTCTGGCGGGTCGGTTGCCCCGCCTTCACCCTATAGTCGAACGGCCGGACCGAATTCGACAAATCGTCAAAGAAATTTTGGAAGTTGTTCCGCCCGGCGTTGCCTTTGGTTATCATGGTGCCCACAGAAACCGAAGGTGGGCCAGCCCCCCCTGATCGAAAGGAGCCGTCAATGAACGCTGTACAAATCGACCAGAAGAGCTATGAGATGCCCCCGAAAGAGGGGATCAGCATCGCGCATTTTCTCACCGTCGCCGACGTCGAGCGATCGGCTCGCTACTATGAAAAGGTTTTCGGCGCTCGCATTCTGACCATGGGTGACGGCAACGCGCCTCCGTACCTCCAACTGGCGAATATCTGGATGATTCTCAACGTCGGCGGCGGGCCGACCCCGGATAAGCCGACGGTCACGCTCAGCATCCCCGACCCGAATCACATCAACAGCTTTATGAACTTCCGCGTTGCCGATATTCAAGCGTGCTATGAATTGTGGAAAAGTCGAGGAGCCGACTTCATCACGCCGCCGATTCCCAAGTACGGCGAGATACGCTGCTACATCCGCGATCCTGACGGCTACATCATCGAGGTCGGACAAAGCACTACTGTCACCTACGGTTAACGCGCGGCCCGTAGGGCCTGCGGATTTCAACGATCGTTTGGACGATGAGCTAGCCCATATGCAGGACAACAGAATTCGATTTCAAAAAGGAGAACGATAATGACAACTAAAGGAAAAGTCTTAGTACTGGTATCGAGCGGGCGCGGCTTGCCCTTGAAGGATGGCAAGGTTTACACCGGCGCTGGCTACTATCTCAACGAACTGACGGTTCCGGTTCGCGCCCTGATGAAGGAGGGCTACGAAATCACCTTCGCCAACCCCAAAGGCAACGCGCCCCAAGTGGATGTGCATTCCGAGGTCGCCGATTTCTTCGGCGGGGACGCGGCCAAGCTTCAGGACTATATGTTATTCCGCGACGGCCTGGCGGGGCTCAGAGATCCATCCCGCATCGCCGATGTCATCGCATCCGGCCTGGACCAATATGACGCCGTTTTCGTCCCCGGCGGCCACGGCCCGATGATCGATCTTCTCGATGATCCCAATGCCGGCATCGTGATGAGACACTTTCACGAAACATCGAAGCCAACGGCAGTGCTCTGCCATGGCCCGATTTCACTGCTCTCGGCGCTTCCGAATTCGAAGGAGGTGGTCGCCGCGCTGGCGGCGGGCGATACCGCTGGAGCGCACGAAAAAGCGAAGGGATGGATCTATGCTGGATATAAGATGACTATCTTTTCGACAGCGGAAGAGCAGCAGCGGGAACCGCTCGAAATTGAAGGCAAGGTTCTCTTCTACCCCGACTTCGCCCTGAAAACGGCGGGCGGTGACGTAAGCGTGGTCGCTCCATGGGGGAGCTACGTCCTTCAAGATCGCGAGCTGATCTCCGGTCAGAACCCGTTCTCTGATCAAGCGCTTCTGAAGCTTCTTCTACCGGCACTCGAAGCGAAGAAGAGGTCGGTTTCAGCGGCATAAGAATGGGAGACCTGGGACAGGCAGGAAGTTTGCCATTTTTCGGCAGTGGGAATTAGTCAACAGTGGTGCCTACCCCTGGTGGCCATCACTCGTAATATGCCGGCAACTTCTTCTGCGCGTCGCTTTGCGCCTGGTCGTGGTTGATCCAGAGCTGCGCATGTCCCTTCGCGATGATTGCCGCTATCTTGTCCATGGACTGGAGCGAGGCCTGCTTGTTCCAGTTATTGTCAGGGACGTAGCGATGTTCGAAGCTTGTCTGAAAGTGCACAACATCGCCGCTAAGAATCACTGCTCCCGTTTTAGGGAGCCTCACAAGTAGAGATTGGTGGCCGGGCGTGTGTCCGGGGGTGGAGAGGAGCACGAGACTTCCATCGCCGAAGATATCGTAGTCGCCGTCGATGAGCTTTACTGGATGTTTCTTGTTAAAGGCAACTGTGTCTTGTCGGCTCCCAGCCCACTCGTACTCGACTTTTTGCACCAGCATCAGCGTGTTGGGAAACATCTCGATGTTCCCCGCGTGGTCCGGGTGGCTATGCGACACGGCCATGAGCTTGATATCCGAAGGCTTAACGTGTATCTGTTCGAGCTGGGCCGCGAGCGTTATCGGTTTGCGCCAGATCGGGCCGGTACCGGGCCCCCATTCATGAAACACCTCTTCATGATTAGGCAGTTGTGCTACAGCATCATCAATGCCCGTGTCCCATAAGAACCACCCTTGCCGGTGGTGGATGAGGTAGCAGTGGCCAGGAAAGCCGACGGGCGTTCCGACGTTGACTCCTGGCGTCCAACGCGATTCGTCGGGGCCACTACCGTCGCCACAGTCGATTACATAAAGGCGGTCTACTCCGGACTTGACTCGCGAATCAGGGGCGGCGGAAATTTGCATGCCCGGGATGGCGATCGCCAGCGCCCAGCCGGCAAGCAGGAAGGCCCAATTAATTCTTGCTTTCATGAAATCCCCCATTCGGACTGATCGAAGCCACTATTTAGCCAGAACAAAATCCGTTGCGCAACTCGACGATGCTATTGGCGGGTGGTCGATACGTTCGTCCAATGGACTTGTCGTTGCGCTTCTGGCTTAATCGAGGTGCCGCTGACGGGAGCAATTGTAGGCGCCGCACTAACCGCACCTCACATTCGGCGGACACCCTATCGAAATTGGAGTCACCCATGAACGCCGTACAAATCGAACAAAAGAGCTATGAGATGCCCCCGCTGGAGGGGTTCACCATCACACTGTTTATCACTGTGGCCGACATCGAGCGCTCGGCGCGTTTTTATGAAAGGATTTTCGGCGGCCGCATTCTGAGCCTGGGCGACAGCAAGGGCGCGTCCGGGCACATTCAAATCGCGAATACGTGGCTCATCGTCAACGTCGGAGGCGGGCCCACGCCCGACAAGCCGACGGTAACGCTCAGCGTCCCCGCCGACCCGGATAAGATCAGCAGCTTTATGAATATCCGCGTTGCCGATATTCAAGCCTGCTACAAATTATGGAAAAGTCGAGGGGCGGAGTTCATCACGCCGCCGATTCCCAAGTATGGCGAGATACGCTGCTACATCCGCGACCCTGACGGTTACATCATCGAGGTCGGACAGAGCACCTAGCCCATAGGCTGGGTGCCCCATTTCTCGCGTTCTTTGCGAGAAGTGGGTACCACGGACGACGGTAGCTGGGCGTGGCGTCTGGTCTGTCCTCGGTTTATCCTAGCGAAATCGACAAAGCGCGGGGAGTTTTCTTACTACTGCCTCATCTCAGCGGCCACGTCGTCGCCGAACTTCTCCTGGATGTACTTCTGCGTCTCGGCATCGAAGTCGGTCATGTCAAACATCCGGCGAACTTCGACCATTTCGTTGTCCTTTCCAGGGATGCGCGCGGCCCATTCGAGCGCCTCTTCGCGCGACTGCACCTGGATAATCCAGTACCCGCCCACCACTTCCTTGGCTTCGGTAAACGGACCGTCGGTCACTTTCGATTTTCCGCCTTTGAAGGTGACACGCGCGCTCATCGTCGCGGGCGGAGTCAGCCCGTCCAGCGCCAGCAGCACGCCGGCCTTCCCTAGTTCCTCGTTGTACTTGCCCATCGCCTCCATGCTTTTGAGGTCGGGCGCCCAGCCGGGTTTTGCGTTTGTGTATTCTTTCGGAAACATGATCATCATGAAGCGCATAGTGTTCTCTCCTTGTGTAATTAGCGATGTGTAATGAGTATTGGTTGTGTGCGGACACCATATCGGGGCCGCTACTTTTCTGAATCTCTAATTTTGGGCCGGCGGGACATAACGTCGGCCGCTGAGTCTTTACATGCTCGGTGCCGGCGTTCCATCGGACCATTTGTCTGCTCCGATTAGGAAGACGGACAGTGGCGGGAAGGATTTGAGTTGCGGGTAAGATTGCCCGGAAATGTACCAGTAATTTACCGCCATGACCGGGGAGTTTGTAAGATTTGCGCCCCAGGCCGCACCGTCTTTCGCTGTTTCGTAGAACATCAGGTGGGGCATATTGTGACCGCCGTTATCGGTGAGATACGAGCCCTTCGCCCATAGTTGGATATGGTTGGTCGGGGTCTTGTGCAACTGCGGGCAGGGACACCGCCGCGATCAGCGCGGAGACGAGCACGAACGCGCTTAGGAAGATTCTGTGGATCTGATTTCGGGTCATCGCTTTCCTCTCTTTCTGCGGGCCGTCTGCCCGGCCTTCACCAGATAGTCGAACGGTCCCACCGAAATTCGACAAGCCGTCGAGATTTTTATTTTAGCTGCCGAATCCGCGGTTGCAGTGTGCCCCGCCCTTGTCGCGTTTTGTGCGACAGGGCGGGGGTTTTGACTTTCCTATTCTCGGAAACGAACGAAAAAACTTCCACGCTCTCGCCCCCACTCCCCCGCCCAAGAGCCTACGATGCAGCTATGCCCTGGGGCCTAAAGCGATACCAGGAAGCACGCTGCCTCCATTTCGTCACCTTCAGCTGCTATGCCCGCGCGCCCCGATTGGCCACCCCGCACGCCCGCGATGTATTTGAGAAAACCTTCGAAGCTACCCGCCAATGGTATGGTTTTTACGTTGCCGGATACGTCGTCATGCCGGAGCACGTGCATCTGCTCCTCACTGAGCCGGAGCGAACCAAACTTTCCATCGCACTGCAAATGCTGAAACAGAACGTAGCCCAGCGCCTGCGTGGCCCGGAAGGCGGCCCGCTCTGGCAACCCCGCTACTACGATTTCAACGTGTGGAGCTACGCCAAACAAACCGAGAAGCTGCGCTATATTCATCGCAACCCGGTCAGAAGGGGACTGGTGCAAAGCCCGGAGGAGTGGGCCTGGAGCAGTTTCCGGCATTACCTCACCGGAGTCGAGGGTACAGTCGAGATTGAGTCACACTGGACCGCTCGCCAGCGGGAGCGCATGGGAGTTTCGCTAACTGACCATCTTCGAAGATGAATAGGCTTTTGGGTGCCCAGCCCTTCCCGCGTCTTGTGCGGGAGGGCGGGGGTTTTGACTTTCTGTCCGCCGAGACGATGCTTGCAAACTGGCGATTCACCGCGTCGAGGGCTCTCGCGCAGATTCTTCTGAGCGCAAGGAATTCAAACCCCCCGCCCTGTCGCACAAACCGCGACAAGGACGGGGCACCCCGAAAGTTGACTAGGCTGGCGAAAGGCTGGGCCAGCCCCCAGCCTCAGTTATTACGGTGTCGGCAGAAACCAAAGCTTGGCCAGCCCCCAATTTACAACTCTGGCCTTGGCGGCTCGCCCCTGCCCGGGTAAAATAGAGAAGTCCATGAGCCCAAAGACTCTCCAGGAAGTTGAACGAGCGATCGGAGCTCTTACACCGCAAGAGGTGCAGGAATTATACGTGTGGCTTGAGCAACACTTTCCGCAGCCGATGGACGCTCGCCTTCCATCCGATCTTTCGGCGGGGAGTCTCGACACAGCGATTCAACGCGCTTTGGACGACGAAAAGAACGGTCGCCTTCGGCCGCTTTAGCGCCCCATGCAGCACCACGCCGCCACCGATTTCTGGCACGAATACCTTGCCCTACCGCGCGAAATACGCGCCCGCGCCGACCAACGTTTTTCACTGCTGAAAGCAGACCCGCGGCATCCTTCCTTGCAATCCAAGAAGGCGGGAGAGCGCCGCGGACAGGAAATATGGTCCGCTCGAATCACGTTAAGCTATCGCGCCCTGGCGATCAAACGTGAGGACGGACATTTGTGGTTCCGGATTGGCAATCAGAAAGCCTATGACAGGCTGATTTCATAGAAATCCCAGCCAAAAGCCCCACCCTTCGACTCGGCAGCTTTCTCGCAAAGAACGCGAGAAATGGGCACCCGGCTCCTGCGGGAATTGCCGCTCCGGTTCCTGCCCCGCCAGGTACCCTAAAATATAATCACTGAATGCTGGACACAGTGAAGGAGATCAGGGAACGAACGAAACGCCTCATGAGCCACGAGGCAGGCCACGCCCTGACCGCGTACGACTACGGTTTCGGCGCTGATGAGTTTTTGGTCGAGGTTGCGAACGACCCAACGGGCGCAACCTATCGGGGACGTATTGGTCTTCGACCTGTCTTGGACGACGAAATCAAAAAGATGGGCGAGGCCAAGAGGCGTTGCTATGGCATCGTCTGTGCCGCAGGGGCGGCTGGGGAATTTGTGGCGCTTGGCAACATTGCGCAACAGAACTTGCATGACGAATCGAAAGATCGGCAGCTTCTGGCACGATTTACGACTGCCCCGATCGAAGAATTTATCGAGGACGCCAAGATCATTGTTGGGGGGAAGCGGGAAGTTCACCGCAAAGTTGCCGAGTACCTGGAAGCCAACTTCTGGGAGTGGATCAAGGCGCACCCTGAGACACCCGACGGTCTCTACACTGTAATGGACAAGCAGGCTATGGGCCTGATGTTCGCGCAAATTCAGGACGCAGCGAATCGGCTGATGGATGAGAAGTACGGCAAGGGAGACATCCGCCGAGCGTGGATAACCACATGGGCACATGAGGCGGGACACGCGGTGGTTGCCGAGCATTTCGGACTGCCACTGCAGAGGGTTGTCCTCCGTGTGGCTCCAGATGGCTACATCACTATGATGTGCATCTATGATTGGGATAAACACATACCGCCCAAAGAGGACACGGTTGCCTCAAACGCCTTCAGGATCAGTGTAGCTGCAGCTGCGGGCACGGCAGCGGAAATCCTCCTTAACGGGAAACCCAATCCGGCCAGCTTTGACCCTCAAAACCCCGATAATGTTCAAATCCTGACGCTCGCCCAAAAGCTTGGCTCGCCAGAAGGAACAAACATCGAAACGTTCATCCCTTGTGCTAAGGAAACCCTGGAATTCCATAGAGAAGTGTTCGACAAAACGTCTGGATTCCTCCTCCAACGGGCAGACGATCTTCTCGCAGAATCCACAAAGGCTGAGAACTACGGGAAGGATCTAATCGTAGCGTCCCGCAAAGAATTGGACGATCTTCTCGGACGAGTCAGGGGAGGGGAGACCCCAAAGGCGTTTTCCTTCAAGGGGACCATATGGAGGTGCTGGCGCTCTACCGGCTGGATGGCCTTTTGCGAATCGGGGATGAAGGGTAAAGTCACAGCATCAAGCTGGAAGGAGCTGGTGGCCTGCATTAAGACCACTGTGCTCAGCAAGCCCGACAAGACGAAATAATTGGTCTTTTTCTGGATACCACGGGCGGGGTCGCACTCCACTGTGTTGGTGATTCCCGCAAGATCAAAAGCCTGAGCCACCCGCCTGCGCACTATCGGGATTATTGTTAAGACAGGCGTCTTCGCACTATTTCTTCTAGTTTCTGCTGCTGCTTTTGAAGTTTTCGCCGTCGAACTTCCTGCTTCCACTTCAAGTTCTTAATGTCCCCTACAATCGCAACAGGCTCAATCTCGTCTGTGGCTCTCATGAATTCGGCGGAATCAGCGGGAAAGTCCATATCTTCGAGGGCCGCACGAACAGATGTTTGCCATTCTGTGAGTCGAGCGTCCCACGCCTCTAAATCCTCACCCCTGAGATCAGCTATTTCGTTGTACAGGTGTTGTCCATCTTCCATCATCCGTCCGAACCTCTTTTGATCCGCTACATTCTTCCTCCCCTTGGTTTTTTCCTGTCGCTTCTTTTCCAGACGATCAATCCACCAAGGAATCGTCAGGATAGGGCCGAAAAGCGACAGCAGTGGGCCGCTGGGCGTCATCCAGGTGGGGATAAATTCCGAAGATTTGACTGTGTAGTACAGCATGTCCTGGCCATATTTTGAACTTACCATCACGAGTTGATTTCCAGTTTGCTTGGGCACAAGAAGGAATGTGTAGCTCTTCCATTGATGACCTTGCTCGTCGGGGAGAACGAATGCCTGCGATTCCGGCTTTACATCGAAGGTTGGGGCAGAAATAAAAACGTCAGCTTGGCAAGGTAATGAGATTCCCGGCTTAATGGTAATCGTCAGCGGGAAAGACGTATTAACAGTGACATTTCGTTCGCCTTTTTCGAGAAGAATGAAACAAACGGGATGCCCGGGGTAAGCCCAATCTCCATTAATGTGACTATCAGGTCGTCGGGGGGGCCAGGCGTATTTTGCTAATGGCCATCCAAAAAATGAAGGGGCGGTGATGACTAGGGCCAAGGGAATCAGTCCCACGCCCACCAGAGCCAGTGCCTTTTGCCATTGCATCGTGGTGCTCCCAGATGGCTGTCATTTCTATCACAACTCATGAAAACTGGAAAAGTGACAATCGACAGCTTTTTATTTCAACTGCCGAATCCGCTCTTGGAGGAATTGCCGCTCTGGTTCCTGTTGGGTCGGCGCCAGCGCCATCTCATGAGACGCCCGAGCCTCAGTTGTCCCGCCGAGCCTGCAGAGGGAGTCGATGCCCTATCCCTCCTCCGTCCGCTTCTTACCCTCCATCATTACTCTTCTCAATATCCGGTTGATTCGCGTCTGGTAGCCCGGACCTTTGGACTTGAACCAGTCGACCACCTCGGCATCCACGCGCAACGAGATCCTTCGCTTGCGTGGACGGTTCCAGCGTGACTCCGCGCTCCCCTCCTCCTCCGCCAGCACCAATAGATCGTCCTGAATTGAGGCTCGCAGCTCGATAAGCTTCCCGGGCCGCGACCGCGCCTTTCGCCGCTTTGCTTTCTTGCGCTTAGCTGTCATGACATAATCGTATACCCGTTACCGTCATGACGTTATGTTCCTGCCGGAACATTGCGACCGCAGAGGCGAGCCTCTCACTTCAATTCTTCAAGCCGCCTCGCGAGGAATTGCCGCTCTGGTTCCTGTTGGGTCAGCGCCAGCGCCTTCTCATAAGACGCCCGAGCCTCAGCGGTCCTGCCCAGCCTGCGGCACATATCTGCGCGGGCGGAATGCGCCAGGTAATAATTGGCCAAGTCGCTTTGTTTTCCAGAAGAAGGTTCGAGCACTGCGTCGATCTGCGCCAGACCGGCCTCTGGACCATCGCGCATGGCAATGGCCACGGCTCGATTGAGTTGCACAACTGGCGAATGCTGAATTCGTACCAACTGGTCGTAAAGCGCAACAATCTGCCGCCAGTCGGTCGCGGCGACCGATTCCGCCTCGGCATGAACAGCCGCAATCGCAGCCTGCAGTGTGTAAGCACCGAAGAGGCGCGACTTCTGCTGCTGCATCAAAGCTTTCTCCAGCAATGCCACTCCCTCCGCGATCTGCTCCCGGTTCCAGAGCGAGCGGTTTTGATTCTCCAGCAAAATCAGATCTCCGGTCGGAGACATTCTCGCGGCGCGACGGGATTCCTGTAGCAACATCAGGGCAAGCAGCCCCATTACTTCGGAACTCATGACTTCCGGCTCAGGCTGGAGTTGGACGAGCAACCGGCCCAGTCGAATCGCCTCGCCAGTTAGCTCGGCCCGCGTTACCTCCGCTCCCGCCGCAGCCGAATAACCCTCGTTAAAAACGAGATAGATGACCTGAAGCACCGCGCCCAGCCGCTCCGGCAATTCTTGCGGCGTCGGCACCTCGTAAGGAATCCGTTCCTCTCGAATCCTTGCCTTAGCGCGCACGATGCGCTGCGCCAGCGTACGCGGAGTGGTGAGGAAGGCCTTTGCGATCTCCTCGGTGGTCAGCCCGCAAACCTCGCGCAAGGTGAGCGCAACGCGCGCGTCCGGCGCGAGAGACGGATGACAGCAGGTAAAAATCAGGCGCAGCCGGTCGTCTTCAAGAAAATCGTCATCGCTGGATCTTTCCGCCGAACTCGATTGCGCTTCGATATGGTGAACGAGCTCGTCTTGCGACGCATCAAATCTTGCCCGTCGACGCAGAGTATCGATGGCTTTGAAGCGGGCCGTCGAAATCAGCCAGGGGCGCGGGTTGCCGGGCACTCCACTCGTCGGCCACAGGCTTAGCGCAGCCGCAAAAGCTTCGTGCATGGCCTCCTCGGCAAGATCGAAATCGCCGAGCAAGCGGATCAGAGTGGCCAGGATTCTTCCCGAATCCACGCGATAAAGGGAGTCAAGCAATTCCCGTATCTGGTCATTTGTCTGCTTGGCGTAAGGCTCGGATGTGACACGCTCGGGCACGACGCGCTCGGGCACGACGCGCTCGGACATGATGATGACCTTAGCAAACCAGCTACCGGGAAGCAATTTGGTAAGCGCGGATCGTTGCCCGCAAATCGTTGCTGGTAGATCGAGGCAAGGCCAGGGCAGCGGCGGTGTCGGCAAACACCAAGATCCCTCGCTGCGCTCGGGATGACAAACGTGTTCTAGGCCGTTCGTGTTTTAAAGCGGTCATGTGTTAGGCCGCCTGATAAACTCATCGGCAATGGACTTTCTGGCGCGGCAGAAAAAATTGCGGGAGCATCTTTCTACAACCCGGTTCGATGCGCTGCTGGTGAGCCATCTGCCTAACATCCGATATCTTTGCGGCTTTACCGGGAGCGCGGGGTTGCTGCTGGTGACGGAAGCCGGGAGTGTTTTCTTTACGGACGTTCGCTACGACACGCAGGGGCGCGAAGAGGTTAAGGGCGCCAAGGTGGTCATTGCGCGCAAGGCTTTATTGAATGCGCTGGGGGAGTGGCTGGAGGCGCGGCGCGGGCGATCTCGATCAAGGGGATGGGTGGTTGGGATTGAGGCTGAGCATTTGACGGTGGCAGAGAGGAAGCGGCTGGGAGATGTGCTGCCCGCGAGGGTGCGGCTGAAGGAGGCCGCTGGGCTCGTGGAACGCGCGCGCATGGTGAAGGATGAGGAGGAGTTGGGGCTGATTCGGGCGGCGGTTGTTTTAGGGGCGAGTCTGTTCGACCGGGCGTTGGAGGTCATTCGGCCGGGGGTTAAAGAGTCCGAAGTGGCGGCGGAGATGGAGTATGCGGCGCGGCTGGCTGGGGCGGAGGCGATGTCGTTTCCGACAATCATTGCATCGGGGGCGAGGTCGGCGTTGCCGCATGGTCGGGCTACGGGGCAAGCCATCGCGGCCGGGGGATTCGTGGTCTGCGATTTCGGTGTTATACTCGCTGGTTATTGTTCAGACCAGACCCGTACTGTATGGGTAGGCGCGGCCTCGAAGGAGGCGCGGGACGCTTACGAGGCGGTGAGGGAAGCGCAGCTAGCCGCCATTGCCGCCGTGCGGCCGGGTGCGACCACCGGTGAAGTGGATGCGGCGGCGCGTAAGGTATTGCAAAGGGCTGGGTTTGGTCGGTACTTTACGCACTCGACAGGGCATGGAGTGGGACTGGAGATCCACGAAACGCCGCGGGTTGCGGCCGGGCAGAAGGAAGTGCTGAAGCCGGGGATGGTGATCACGATTGAGCCGGGCGTATACTTCCCCGGTCAGTGGGGAGTTAGGATCGAGGACATGGTGGCGGTCACGGACGGCCGCTGCGACGTGCTGACTCCGACCGGTAAGGATTTTCTGGCAGTTTAGGTGAAGGGTCCTGGGTGTGAGACCACGGGAATGTAAAGCATTCATCAGCATCTGCGACGCAGCAGAAAAAGCTTTTAACCGCGGAGATCGCGGAGAAATGCCGCAGAGGACGCAGAGAAAAGTCGTTGCATTTTGATCAACGGGCCTAATGCCTAACACCTGAGACCTAAGATCCGAGGCAGGCAGTCCTACCTTAATACGAATGAATCTAAAAGAGCTGAAGGAACTCATCGAGTTCTTAATCGAGAAGGATATCGCCGAATTTGAGTTGGAACGCGGCGATGTCAAGATCAAGATCAAGCGGGCGGGCGAGCACACCATAGTGCAGGCTCGTCCGGAAATGCCTTTCGTGGCGGTGACTGTGCCGCAGGCTGGGGTTCCTGCGGTGGTGGCGCCGGCTGCTGCACCGCCGCCGCCGGTTGAGGCAGCTCCCGCAGAAGACCTCCACATTGTGAAGTCTCCGATTGTTGGAACGTTCTATGAGGCGCCTTCGCCGGGCGCGCCGCCATTCGTCAAAGTGGGCGACACCGTGGAAGTGGGGCAGGTGCTGTGCATACTGGAGGCGATGAAGCTGCTGAATGAGATCGAGTCGGACGTGGCCGGCGAAATTGTGAAGAAGATGGGGAGCAACGGCCAGGCGATTGAATATGGGCAGGAGCTGTTTGCCATACGAGCGAAGAAATAGAAGGGCATTTAGTAATTTGGTAATTTAGTAATTTGGTAATTTAAACCCCGAAGGCGCTTCAAAATTACCAAATTACTAAATTACCAAATGACTAAATCCCCCCGCTGTCCCCACAATTAATCTCAATGTTTAAGAAGATCCTGATTGCGAATCGCGGAGAGATTGCGCTGCGCGTGATTTGCGCGTGCAAGGAGCTGGGCATCCGCACGGTTGCCATTTATAGCGAGGCCGACCGGCACTCGCTGCCGGTGCGCTTTGCCGATGAAGCCATCTGCATTGGACCGCCGCAACTGGCGCTGAGCTACCTGAACATTCCGGCGGTGATCAGCGCGGCGGAGATTGCCAACGTGGACGCGATCCATCCCGGGTATGGGCTGCTCTCGGAAAACGCCAACTTTGCCGAAGTGTGCGAGACGAGCGCGATCAAGTTCATCGGTCCGCAGCCGGAAGTGATGCGGCTGATGGGAGAAAAAGAAAAAGCGCGGGCGGCGATGAAACGGGCGGGGGTGCCGATTCTTCCAGGCTCGGATGGAATTATTGCGTCGGAAGGCGAAGCGGTGGAGTGGGCGCGGCAGGTGGGCTTTCCGGTGATTATGAAAGCTTCGGCGGGCGGCGGCGGGCGCGGCATGCGCATTGTGCGTACGGAAGAAGAACTGCCGGGATTATTCAAGGCAGCGCAGGCGGAGGCGGCGGGGGCGTTTGGCAATGGCGACTTGTACATGGAGAAGTATGTCGAGCATCCGCGGCACATTGAGTTTCAGGTGCTGGCGGATGAGCACGGCAATGTGGTGAGCCTGGGGGAGCGCGAGTGTTCGATCCAACGGCGGCATCAGAAATTGCTGGAAGAATCGCCATCGACGCAGGTGACGCCGGAGTTGCGGGATCAGATTGGCGCGGTGCTGGTAAAGTCGCTGGCCGAGATCGGCTACACGAATGCGGGCACGATTGAATTCCTGATGGATAAGGACCGGCAGCTACACTTTATCGAGATGAACACGCGTATTCAGGTGGAGCATCCGGTGACGGAGATGGTGACGGATGTGGACCTGGTGAAGAGCCAGATCATGATCGCCGCGGGGGCGCGCATGTCAGACGTGTTGCAGGGGCCGATTGTGCATCGCGGACATGCCATTGAGTGCCGCATTAACGCGGAGCATCCGGAGAAGTTCACGCCGTCGGCGGGGAAGATTATGTCGTTCAATCCGCCGGGAGGCACGGGGGTGAGGGTGGATACGGCGGCGTACGCGGAAGGCGTGATTCCTCCTTATTACGATTCGCTGATCGCCAAACTGGTGGTTCGCGGCAAGGACCGGAGCGAGGCGATCTCGCGCATGGCGCGGGCGCTGGAGATGTTTATCGTGGAGGGCATTTACACGACGATTCCGTTGCATCGCAGGATTCTGGCCGATCCGGACTTCCGGGCGGGGAATTTTGATACGGGGTTTATTGAGCGGTTTCTGGCGAAGGGAAAATGAGAGCGCGGTGGGCTGGTCAAGGAGGCCGAGAGGGCATCTGCCCACTGATTCATCGGCCTTTCCGCGAGTTAGACTAGCGTCGAAAGGGATGAAGTTTCCATGATTATCCGCAAGCTCGACGTCCCGGCGCTCCTCATTCTCGGCATGGCTCTCGGCATGGCGCTCGCAGTTTCGCTTCGAGCGCAAACGGCTTCGGATCCCGCAGACCTTCCTCAGCGCGATGGTTCTCACGACTTTGACTTCCTTATCGGCGACTGGAAAGCGCACGTGCGCCGCCTTCCGGATCGCCTCAATAAATCGAATGTTTGGGTGGAGTACGACGGAATCTCGAACCACCACAAGCTTCTCGACAGCAACTCGAACTTCGAAGAGTTCGACGTGACCAGCGCCGACAAGAAACTTCGCATTAAAGCGCAGACGCTGCGGCTCTACAATCCCACCACGCGGCAGTGGAGTATCTATCTGGTCGATGTCGATAATGGAACGCTCGACACGCCTCCCGTAGTGGGAGGGTTCAACGGCAAGCGCGGGGAGTTTTTCCATCAGGAACAATTGAAGGGTCGCACCATTCTTGTGCGCTACGTCTGGCTCGACCTCTCTCCCAAGTCGGCGCGCATGGAGCAGTCTTACTCGCCCGATGGCGGCAAGACCTGGGAAGTTAACTGGATTTGCGAGCTTTCGCGATAAGATGCCCACGTCGAACAACGCATGATCGTCCTTCCGCGCTTATATCCCATTCTTGATGCTGGTTGTTTTGCCGACACTGCTGGCTTGATTGCTGCGGTGGAGGAGCTGGCTTCGGCTGGTGTGACCCTGACGCAATACCGCAATAAATCCGGCGATGCGCGAGTGATGCTGGAGCAGGCGCGGGAATTGCGGACGCGTTGTCGGACAGGAGTGTCCGACCCACACGTGCCAAAGCTGATCATGAACGATCGGGCGGATTTGTGCCTGCTCGCAGAGTTTGACGGCGTGCATGTGGGGCAGGACGATCTTTCGCCGGAGGCAGTGCGGGGGATCATTGGGGCTGAGCGATGGCTCGGGGTTTCGACGCATAATCCGGAGCAGGTGCGGGAAGCGGATGGGACTTCGGCGGACTATGTGGCGATTGGGCCGGTGTTCTCCACATCGAGTAAAGAGCGGCCTGATCCGGTGGTGGGGCTTGAAGGCGTGCGCCGGGCGCGGGCTTTGACCAGCAAGCCTTTAGTGGCGATTGGGGGGATTACGCGGGCGAATGCGGCTTCAGTGATTGAGGCTGGGGCGGATTCCGTGGCGGTGATATCCGATCTGTTACGGGGACCCCGAAAATCAGCAGAGGAATTTTTCCGCGTTCTGAGGTAAAGTCAGGGGGCGTAATTCGTCGTTAGTCGTTGGTCGTTAGTCGTTCGCGATTTATACCGAGCTGTACGGTTCGCAGGCCAACGACCAACGACTAACGACCAACGACGCTTTGCGATGGCGGAGGAAACCTGAGCACACCTACTACGGCTGCGGGTCGCGACTGGGAAGTTCATAGCCAGCAGGATAAGGAACTGGTTAAGGGCCTGGGCCTGACCAGCGCGACGATGCTGGTGATGGGGTCGATGATCGGCTCCGGTATCTTCATTGTTTCGGCGGAGATTTCCCGCGAAGTGGATTCACCCGCCTTGATGATTGGCGCGTGGGCGGTGGCTGGGTTCCTGACGATTGTGGGCGCGCTCAGCTACGGCGAGTTGGCGGCGATGATGCCGAGGGCGGGCGGGCAATATGTTTACCTGCGCGAGGCGCTGGGGCCGCTGTGGGGCTTTCTCTATGGCTGGACTTTATTCCTGGTAATTCAGACCGGAACGATTGCGGCTGTGGGCGTGGCTTTTGGCAAGTTCCTGGGCGTTTTCTTTCCTGCGATTTCTTCTTCTCATTGGATACTGCATCTGTGGAAGGTCCCGCCGATTCGCCTGGGGCCGATGGTCCTGGGCAACATGGATGTGGGGATCAATACGCAGAATCTGGTTGCCATCCTGCTTGTGGTTTTTCTCTCAGTAGTAAATATTTTCGGACTGAAGACCGGGGCGCTCATCCAGAATGTGTTTACCGTGGCTAAGGTTTCGGCGCTGCTGGGGTTGGCGCTGTTTGGGCTGGTGCTGGGGCGGAATGCGCAGGCGCTGGCTACGAATTTTGGCGGACACTTCTGGCGGAATGCGGGACTGGGCGCGCAGCACGCGGTGCAGGTGGGCGTGGGCGGGCCGATGGTGATGGTGGGCACGCTTACGATTCTGGCCGTGGCGCAGGTTGGGTCGCTGTTTTCGGCGGATGCGTGGAACAACGTTACGTTCACCGCGGGGGAAGTGAAGAATCCCAGCCGTAATCTGCCGCTGTCGCTGGCGCTGGGGACGGGCGTGGTGATCGCACTTTATATTGCGTGCAACTTTATTTACTTGATGGCGCTGCCGCTCGACGGAACAGCAAGTGCGATGACGATTCTGGGGCGGGGGATCAAGTACGCCGCCGAAGACCGCGTGGGCACGGCGGTGATGACGCAAATGTTTGGAGCCGCCGGTGGATTGCTGATGGCGGGGGCAATTTTGATTTCGAGCTTCGGCTGCAATAACGGATTGATTCTTTCCGGGGCGCGCGTTTACTACGCGATGGCGAAGGATGGGCTGTTCTTCCGCAGCGTGGCGAAGTTGCATCCGGTGTACAAAACGCCGGCAGTATCGCTGATGGTGCAGATGGTATGGGCATGCCTGCTGTGCGTTTCGGGCAGTTACGGGCAGCTTTTGGACTACATTATTTTTGCCGCGCTGGTTTTTTATATGCTGACGATTGTGGGATTGTTCGTCCTGCGGCGGACGCACCCCAACGCGCCTAGACCCTATCGCGCGATTGGTTATCCGGTGTTGCCGGCGATTTATATTCTGATGGCTTCATTCATCGATGTCGTATTATTGCGCTACAAACCGCAGTTCACCTGGCCGGGGTTGATTGTGGTGCTGCTGGGTATCCCGGTGTATTTTGCATGGTCGAGGAGCGCGGGAGCGAAGCGCGCATCCGCGTAGTCCCTAAGGAGAAACGAGACGAATGTCAAATCTGTTCGCAACCAAGCCGATGAACCTGCTGATGGAGGAAGCCGGCGAGACTGGCGGCCACAGCCTTAAACGCACGTTGGGAGTTTTCCAGCTCACCGCACTGGGCGTGGGGGCCATCATCGGGGCGGGAATTTTCGTGATGGTCGGGCTGGGAGCGCACTACGCCGGCCCGGGGCTTTCGCTGTCGTTTGTTCTCTCCGGCTTGGGTTGCGCTTTTGCGGGACTTTGCTACGCCGAGTTCGCGGCCATGATTCCGCTGGCGGGCAGCGCTTATACATACGCGTATGCGACGCTGGGGGAATTGCTGGCGTGGATCATCGGCTGGGATCTCACGCTGGAGTACGCCATGGGTGCGAGCACGGTGTCTTCGGGATGGTCGAATCACTTCATTGAACTGCTGAATATTGTTCACATCAAAATGCCGTTATGGCTGGCCTACGATTACTGGACGGGCTTAAAGACGGCGGAAAATCTGGTTGCCCGGCAGATGGTGCAGGCCGCGGATCCCTCGCTCGGGATACACACGCAGCCGTTCCTCGATAAGGTGAGCGCGATCCTTAGCGCGCAATCTCCGGAACTGTTGCAGCGGGCGCACGACCTTCTGGGAGCGCCACACCTGTTTGGGTCGGAGATCGGATTCAACCTTCCGGCTTTCATCATTGCGTTAGTGATTACGGCCATTCTGGTGGTCGGCATCAAGGAGAGCGCGCGGTTCAATGCGACCATCGTAGTGATTAAAGTGTCGGTCGTGCTTTTCGTGATCGGGCTGGGCTCGCACTACATCAGCCGCGCCAACTGGGGGATGGACTGGCACGCCTACGCGCCGCATGGCATGAGCGGAATCTGGCAGGGCGCAGCCTACATATTCTTTGCCTATATCGGCTTCGATGCGGTTTCAACCACGGCGCAGGAGGCGAAGAATCCGCAGCGCGACTTGCCGATTGGCATGATCGCTTCGCTGGCGATCTGTACGGTTCTATATATTGCCCTGGCCGGAGTGCTGACCGGGATGGTGCACTGGCAACAGGTCAACATTGAGGCGCCAGTAGCAGTGGCGTTTCTGGACCGGGGCCTACCTGTAGCCGCGAACATCATTACGTTGGGAGCGCTGGCTGGCCTGACCAGCGTGATGCTGGTGATGTTA
>Ga0181525_10001783_pt1 | contig 18110 bp, 15 predicted proteins | sample PEATcosm2014_Bin_48_FD_121100 | JGI IMG/M metagenome (GOLD analysis project Ga0181525, IMG submission 121100) | Peatland microbial communities from MTU Mesocosm Facility, Houghton, MI, USA - PEATcosm2014_Bin06_10_metaG | ecosystem: Environmental > Terrestrial > Soil > Wetlands > Peat | place...
GCGGGCGATCACGATCAGCCAGCTGCCCCAGTCGATCACCTTCTTCGCCCCGCCGACGGGGACGGTACTGTCCTCGGCCAGCCTGTCGGCCATCGGCGGCGCCTCGGGTAACCCGGTCGTGTTCTCCGTAGGTCCCGGCAGCGGCCCGGGCGTGTGCACCGTGTCCGGGAACGCGGTGTCCTTCCACGCGACGGGCACGTGCGTCATCGACGCCAACCAGGCCGGCAACGCCGAATACGCGGCCGCACCCCAGGTCCAGCGGACGATCGCGGTTACCAAGACCTCCTACAATCCGGGCGGCGAAGAAGGCTAGCCAGCCCTAGCCGGGAACGGACAGCGAAAGCCCGAACTGCCCCGCCGAATCGGTCCACCAGGACCGCATCGCGAACCCGGCGGCGGCGAGTTCGGCCTCCACCCCGGCGCGGCGGAACTTCGCGGATACCTCGGTGCGCATTTCCTCCCCGGCCGCGAAATCGACCGTGAGCCCGATCGCCGGCACGTGCACCGTCTGCTCGGCCACCGAGCGCAGCCGCATCTCGATCCACTCGGCGGCCGGGTTCCATACCGCGACGTGCTCGAACTCATCGGTGTCGAAGTCGGCGCCGAGTTCGGCGTTCAGCACCGCGAGGACGTTCTTGTTGAACGCGGCGGTGACGCCTGAGTCGTCGTCGTACGCCGCGACCAGCGTGCCCGGATCCTTGACCAGGTCCGTGCCGAGCAGGAACGTATCGCCAGGCCGCAGCCCGGCGCGCACCCTGGCCAGGAAGGCCGCCCGCTGGCCGGGCAGGAGGTTGCCGATCGTGCTGCCGAGGAAGGCGACAAGCCGGGGCGCGGGCGCGTCGCCGTCCGCGGGGAGCCCGAGGTGCTCATCGAAGTCCGACACCACGGCGCGCACGTCCAGCCCCGGGTACTCGGCGGCGAGGGCCTCCCCGGCCGCGACCAGGGCAGGCTCGCTGACGTCGACGGGCACGTAGCAGCGCAGCGTGCCCGCCTCCCGCAGCGCGTCGAGCAGCAGCCTGGTCTTGTCCGATGAGCCCGAGCCGAGCTCGATCAGCGTCCGTGCCCCGGATGCGGCGGCGATCCGCGCCGCCTGCGCGCGCAGGATCTCCCGCTCGGCCCGGGTCGGGTAGTACTCAGGCAGCTCGGTGATCTTGTCGAACAGCGCGCTGCCCTGCGCGTCGTAGAACCACTTGGGCGGCAGCACCTTCGGCACCGAGGTCAGCCCGCGCTGCGCGTCGGCGCGCAGCGATTCGGCCAGGAAGCCGTCGGGGAGCCTGCGGTCAAGGGACACGGAAGTCAACGGATCGCGATCCTTCCATCGGGGTTGGCGATTGGGGCGCTGATAAGGTCCACGTCGACGTGCCCGGGCACCGCGGTGACCAGGGAGCCGTCGGGGACTTTGACCCAGTCGGGCTCGTCGTCGCCGGGCTCGGAGGCGACCACCACCGCCTCGCCCCGCCGGCGGTAGTACAGGGTGTCGCCCGCGGCGGTGGCGGCGATCACCTGGCCGTCGGTCAGCAGCAGGTTGAACCGGCCGGTCACGCCCGTTCCGTTGAGGACCGAGATGACCTCCGCCAGGGCATCCCCCGGCGGCAGGCCCTGCCGCAGCCGGTGCAGCACGAGCGCCCACAGCAGCGCCGAGTCGGTGCGGCTCTCCAGTCCGAGCAGCGTGCCCGCTGGCAGCGTCGCGGCGAGCCCTTCCACCGAGCCCGGCCAGCCGTCGATCACGCCGTTGTGGCTGAACAGCCAGCGGCCGCTGCGGAACGGCGCCACCGCGGCCGGGCCCAGTTCGGTGCCCGCGGTGGCGCAGCGCACCGCCGCGAGCATGGCTCCAGACCGGGTCACCCTGGCTACGTCGGCGAAAGACTCGTCCGCCCAGATGGGCTCGGCCCGCCGATACCTGGCAGCCTCCGGATCGCCGTCGCAGTACCAGCCCACGCCGAAGCCGTCCGCGTTCACCGTCCCGTGCCGCTGCAGCCGCGGCGCCCATCCCTGCCGGTACAGCCCGCGGGCCGGCTCGATGATCACCGAACGCAGCGTGATCGCCGGCCCGAGGTAGGCCAGGTGCCGGCACATCAGGACGTTTCCGCCTCCGCTGAGCGGGCGGTGCGGAACCCGGCGAAGATCTGCCGCCTGATCGGGTAGTCCCAGTTGCGGAAGGTGCCCCGGCAGGCCACCGGGCTGACCGCGAACGATCCGCCGCGCAGCACCTTGCACTCCGGTCCGAAGAACACCTCCGAATACTCCCGGTATGGCCAGGCGGTAAACCCCGGGTACGGCAGGAAGTCCGAACTCGTCCACTCCCAGACGTCCCCGATCAGCTGGCGGGCGCCGCACGGCGCCGCCCCCGCCGGGTAGGAGCCGGCCGGTGCCGGGCGAAGGAACGCCTGGCCGAGGTTGGCGCGCGAGCCGTCAGGATCCTGCTCGCCCCACGGATAGCCGCGGGTCAGCCCGCTGACGGGATCGAACCTTGCCGCCTTCTCCCACTCCGCCTCGGTCGGCAGCCGCCTGCCCGCCCACCGGGCGTAGGCGTCGGCCTCGTACCAGCACACGTGCATAACGGGCTCGGCAGGCGTAATGGCTTCCATGCGGCCGAAGGCCGTGCGCAGCCACACTCCGCCGTCCCGGCTCCAGTACAGCGGCGCGGATAGCCCCGCCCGCTGCCTGTGTTCCCAGCCGTCGGCGGTCCACCAGCGCGGATCGTCGTATCCGCCGTCCGCGATGAACTCGGCGTATGCTCCGCAGGTCACCGGCGTCGTGTCGATGAAGAACGGGGCGACGTGCACGGTGTGCGCGGGCCGCTCGTTATCCAGCGCCCACGGCTGGGTCGAGGTGCCCATGGTGAACGGGCCGCCGGGCACGATGACCTCGGGCGGCAGCCGGAACCCGTCGGCGGGCGCGGGCGGTGGCGGCGCGGCCGCGAGGACCGGAGCCCCGGCCCGGATCTGGTGGGTGATCAGCATGGTCTCGTCGTGCTGCACCTCGTGCTGGGCGATCATGCCGAACGCGAACCCGCCTTGGAGCAGCCGCGAGCCCCAGGGTTCGGAGTCGCTGAACCTAGAGCGCTCGAGCAGGTCGAGCACGCGGCCGCGCACCTCGTAGCCGTAGGACCGCGCCTGGTCAGGCGGCAGCAGGGGCAGCGTCGGGCGCTCGGAACGCGGATGCTCGAACGCGTCGTAGAGCCGGTCGATCTCCGGGTGGATCGGCTCCCGGCCGCCCACCTCGCGAAGCAGCCACAGTTCCTCCTGGTTGGCTACGTGGGCGAGGTCCCAGACCAGCGGTGACATCAGCGGTGAGTGCTGCGCGACAAGGTCGGTCTCGTCGACGCAGTCGGTGAGCAGACCCGTCCGCTGCCGCGCGCCTGCCAGTTCCCTGGCGATCCGCTCACGCAGGTCGGTCTCCGTCATGTGCTTCCTTCCAGTTGATCGTCTGCCGGACATCGGCCGGAGAGCACGTAGCGTTCGGCGAAGTCGGCGACCGCCTGCCGGACCGCGCTGGGGGCACCGGTCCGGCCGAGCGCCGCGTCGGCCGCCTCGAAGCACTGCCTGGCGGCCCTGCCGATGCCCGGGTCGGCGGGCCCGCACCTGGCCGCGCGCAGCCACGGATACTGCTCGTCGGCCGCCTTCTCCCACACCGGCTCGGCGGCGGCCATCGCGGCGTCGGCGGCCGGTCCGTCCTCCGTCAGGGCGCTGACGACCGCCGCGGGCACGATCCAGCCGTCGCCTGGCTGCGCGTCGATCATCCGCAGCTCCATGTGCCCGTGCGGACGGACCGGCGGGAACAGCGTGGACAGGTGGTAGGTCAGGTCCTCGCGGGTGGGCGGCCGCAGCGACCCCGAGCCGTCGCGTACCCAGTCGCGGAAGGTCAAACCCGGCGGCGCCGTCCAGTCGGCGGAATCGGGGTCGGGCACGCACATGATCTTGGCGTCCAGCGCGTAGGCAGCCCACGCGTCGCGCGGGTCCCCGTCGGCCGCTGGCGCCCGGGTACGGCCGGGGTCCATATTGGACCACACCTGCTGCCTGGCCGAACGCCAGCCCGTCGGCCGGCCGTCGCGCAGCGGGGAGTTGGCGAACGCCGCCACCAGCACCGGCCCGATCGCGTGCAGCAGCCGCCAGCGCGACCGGTATCCGGACTGGCCCGTGCCGTCGTCGCCGGCATCGACGCATACCTGGACGGAAGCGGTGCCGCACATCATCTGCCGGCCCCACGGGCCGTCGCGATCGAAGAATTTCTCCATCGCGTCGTACCGCGGCAGGTCGATCACGCGCCGCGGCGGGCGAAGGGGATCGAGGCCATAGCCACACAACTCGAGGCCGACGGCCGCGGCCGCGTCACGCAGAGCGGCCAGATCCCGCCCGGTCACCTCGATTAGCTCACCGATCGTGGCGGCGGGCGCCGAGCTCAGCTCAAGCTGCCCGCCAGGCTCCACAGTGAGGGTGGCACCTGATGGAAGAGAAGGATATTGATTCCAAACCGACCCGCGTGCCTGCCCCGAGCTCGCCTGCTCGTCCGCGGGATCCTTGGGGGAAACGCCGTCCAGGGCGGCAGCGACCTGTTCCGCCTGGACCGGGAGCGCCGGATCGCGCCGATCGCGCACCAGCCACTCGAGTTCGACGCCGATCCGTGCTGGTGGCCCGGTTTTGAAGCAGATTCCGTGGACGTGGGCCTCCGCGTCGGCCTCGGTCAGCCGCGCCCTCTTGATCACGATTGCAACACTACCTGATCGACCTTTCATATCCGTGACCCCAAGGGGCCGCCAACCTTATCCTCGCTACCCGGCGTCTGCGCGCCTATGCGCCTGCGCGCCTTCGCAGGCTTATCTCAGGTTGAGGTGGTACCTTGCGGCACACCGAGGGTGAGTATTGATAACGTTCAGTGTTTATTGCTGTGACACGCCGTAGTCACTAACGTGGCCGTCCCGGGGGGACGGCTCTGGCACTATGGAACTCGATGAAGGTGCCGTCCGTGAAGATTCCGCTGCTACGCCTGGGCAGGGCTGGGGAACCGCCCGGCATAGTGGCCGTCGCGCGCGTGGACCGCAAGACCAAGAACATCACCAAGCGGCTGAATCCCGGCGAGATCGCCATCATCGACCACTCCGACCTGGACCGGGTCAGCGCCGAGGAGCTGATCAGGCGGAAGGTCGCGGCGGTGGTCAACGCCGCGGTGAGCATCACCGGGCGGTACCCGAACCTCGGCCCGCAGCTGCTGCTCGACGCGGGCATCCCGGTTGTCGACGACGTCGGGCAGGACGTGCTCGTCAAGGTGACCGACGGCACGGTGATCCGGCTCGACGATGAGACCTTGTACCTAGGCGATGCGGTCGTCGCCAAGGGGACCCCGCTGACGCCGGAGTCGGTCGAGGCGGCCATGACCGAGGCCAGGTCCATGGTCGGCGTCCAGATCGAGTCGTTCGCCGCCAACACGCTGGAGTTCCTCCGCCGCGAGCACGAGCTGCTCACCGACGGGATCCGTCCCCCCGATATGGACACGGACATGTCGGGGCGGCACGTCCTTGTCGTGGTCCGCGGCTACCACTACCGGGAGGATCTCGCCGCGCTGCGGCCCTACATCCGCGAGTACAAGCCGGTGATGGTTGCGGTAGACGGTGGCGCGGACGCGCTGATCGAGGCCGGCTACCAGCCTGACGCCATCTTCGGCGACATGGACTCAGTGTCCGACGAGGCGCTGTGCTGCGGCGCGGAGCTCGTCGTGCACGCCTACCCGGACGGCCGGGCGCCGGGCCTGGCCCGGGTCCGCGAGCTCGGCCTGGAAGCCGTCACCTGCCCGGCGCCGGGGACCAGCGAGGACATCGCCCTACTCGTCGCCGACGCCAAGGGGGCGAGCCTGATCGCGGTCGTGGGCACGCACCATACCCTCGAGGAGTTCCTCGACAAGGGCCGTCCGGGGATGTCGAGCACGTTCATTACGCACCTGCGGGTGGCGGGCAAGCTGGTCAACGCCCGGGGCATTCACCAGCTCTACCACAGCCGGATCTCCAGCTGGTCGCTGCTGGTGCTCGTGCTTGCCGCCGCGGTGACCATCCTCGTCGCTGCGGCGTTCTCGCCCGCGGGGCCCATCTTCGCCAGGTACTTCGAGGCAACCTGGCATTCGTTTACCTACTGGCTGACCGGAAAACTCTAGTGATCGACTTTCGATATCACCTTGTCTCCATCGTCGCGGTGTTCCTGGCGCTGGCGATCGGCATCGTGCTCGGCGCCGCCGAGCTCCAGGGACCTACGTACAACCTGCTGAACGGCACGACCGCCAAGCTGCAGAACGAGCTGAACCAGGCGAACAGCCAGCGGAACATGGCCCAGGAGCAGGCCAACGCGGGCGACGCCTACGCCGAGGCGGTCGAGTCCGAGGTGCTGCGCAACCTGCTCGTCGGCCAGAAGCTGCTGATCGTCACCGAGCCGGGCGCCCAGGGCTCCGTGGTCAGCGGGATCACCAGCGCGGCGAACGACGCGGGCGCCGAGGTCACCGGGCAGATCAACCTGCAGGCCAAGTTCTTCGACACCAGCGACACCACGCAGGACAGCCTCAACCAGATCAACCTGGATGTGGCCTCGCACGCGGGCATCACGCTGGACAACAGCGAGACCTACCAGCAGCAGGCGGCGCAGGTGATCGCCAGCGAGATCCTGACCAAGTCGCCGGGGACCTCGAACGGCATCGCCGCGGGCGGCGCCGGACAAGACACCGAGGCGGCGACCATGCTGTCGGCCTACGCCTACGCCGGGTTCCTGACCACCAGCGGGCAGCCTTCCACCCCGGCGACGCTTGCCGTCGTGATTACTCCGCAGACCGCGCCGTCGGACGGCAGCTCGGACCCGCTCGACCTGCTCCTCGTCCCGGTGGCGCAGGAAATGGCTGCCACCAGCGCGGCTACGGTGGTGGCCGGCTCGTCGACGGGCTCGGGCCCCGGCAGCCCGATCGCCGTGCTCCGCTCGAACAACGTGGCCAACCAGGTGTCCACCATCGATGACGCCGACTTCGTGTCCGGGCAGAGCGTGGTGATCCAGGCGCTAGCCATCCAGCTGGACGGGGGCAAGCCGGAAAGCTACGGTTTCGCGAGCAACGGCGCGAGCGCCGTGGCACCGTCCGCCGCGCCTACGCCGACCGCGAGCTCTTCTCCGTCACCGACCCCGACGAGCAGCAAGAAGGCGAATAAATGAGCATTTCCCGCAGCTCGGAAGGCTGGCGGCTACTCGCGGCGGGCGGCGCCGTGACCGCCGCAGCGGGCGCGGCCAGGCTCGCCTACTCCGTCCTGAACCGGCACGCGCCAGGGGGACCGAAGACGTGGTCTCGCACCAACCACCGGGGTGAGCCCGTCACGCTGCTCGAAGGGCCCGCCGTGGCGTTCGGCGCGATCGCCGGGGCCCTCGCCCAGGCCGCGGCCCTCGCCCAGGATGGCACGCTTGCCGAGAACGGGAGATCAGGCTGGCGAGCCGGCTCGGCGCTTGCGGTCGCCGGGGCCGGAGCCGCGGCGTTCGGGGCCTACGACGACCTCAAGGGCACCGCGGACCGGCGCGGCTTCCGCGGCCATCTCGGCGCCCTGCGGCACGGCGAGGTGACCACGGGGGCGGCCAAGCTGGGCGGCATCGGGGCCACCGGGATCGCCAGCGCCGTGCTGGCCGGGGGATCCCCGGCGGACCTGGTGATCAACGCCGCGCTGGTCGCGGGCGGCGCTAACCTGCTCAACCTGTTCGACCTGCGGCCGGGCCGGGCCATCAAGGTCGCGGCCGCCTCCGCCGCCCTGATCGCGGCCGCGGGCTCGGCCGGGAACGGGCGCGCGAGCGCCCTTGCCCCCCTGCCGCCGCTGGCGGCGGCGCTGGCACTGCTGCCGGAGGACCTCGGCGAGCGCGCCATGCTCGGCGACGCTGGCGCGAACGCGCTCGGCGCCATGCTCGGCGCCGCCGCCGCCGGGCTGTCGCGCCCCGCCCGGCTGGTCATGCTCGCCGGGATCGCGGGCCTCACGGCCGCCAGCGAGAAGGTCAGCTTCACCAAGGTCATCGAGCGCACCCCGGCCCTGCACAAGCTCGACATGCTGGGCCGGCGGCCCGCGGACCCGGTGCCCACGGTACAGATCCCGGTGCAGCGGCACCGCCTGCAGGACGCGGCGGCCCTCAACGGAACGGGTACCGCCGCCCGTTCGACTGAAGACAACCACATAGCGCCCGCGGAAGAGTGACCGTGCCTGTGGCCGAGCGGGGGAGTGCTCGGCAACGGGTCGGGGGAATAGGCCGCGCCGCGGTGCTGATCGGCGCGATCACCATGGTGGCGCGGGTGATCGGGTTCGGCCGCCAGGTGGTCTTCGCGCACACGGTCCAGGCCTCATGCCTGGGCACCGCGTACACCACGGCGAACATGGTGCCGAACATCATCTACGACATCGTGATGGGCGGCGCGCTCACCGCGGTGGTGGTGCCGGTGCTCGCCGGGCCTGCCCGGGCCGATGCTCTTGATCGCGAGGAGGTACGCCAGACCTCGTCGGCCCTGCTCAGCTGGGCGGTACTACTGCTGGTGCCGGTCAGCGCGGTGGTAGCGCTCGCCGCCCGGCCGCTGGTGTCGGTGCTGCTCGGCGGGACACCCGGGTGCCCGCGAGCCAGCATGGTCGCCCTGGGCACGCGGATGCTCGTGGTGTTCGCGCCGCAGATCCTGCTCTACGGCCTGGCCGTGGTGATGTACGGCATCCTGCAGTCGCACCGCAGGTTCGCCGCACCCGCGCTTGCCCCGGTGCTGTCCAGCCTGGTCGTGATCGGCGCGTACTTCTGGTTTGGCGCGGTCGGGAACGGATACCAGGACATGCTGCGTCCGGTGCCCGCCGTCGCCTGGATCGTCCTGGCCGCAGGCACGACCGCAGGGGTCGCCGCGCTCGTCGCGACCCCGCTGCTGCCCGTCGCCCGGTTGCGGCTGGCGCTGCGGCCGGCGCTGAGGTTCCCCGCCGGGATCGGCGCCCGGGTCCGCTCCCTGGCCGCGGCCGGCATCGTGACCTTGGTCGCCCAGGACGCCTCGGTGGCGGTCGTGATCGTCCTCGCCAACTCGCGCGGCGGCAGCGGCGCGCTCGTGCTGTACAGCTTCGCGTGGGCGGTCTTCTTCGTGCCCTACGCCGTGCTCGCCGTGCCGATCGCGACCAGCGCGTTCCCCGAGCTCTCCGCGCGGTCCGAGAGTTTCGACGGCACCTGCGCCACCTCGACCCGCGCGGTGATCGTGTCGTCCTGGCTCGGCGTCGCCGGGATGGCGGGCAGCTGCATGCCGCTCGCGCGGGTCTTCCAGTCCCACGTCGGCCAGGCGGCCGACGCCCGCCAGCTGGCGATCGCGCTGGCCACCTTCGCGCCCGGCCTGGTCGGCTACGGACTGACCGCGAACCTGTCCCGTGTCCTGTACGCCGACCAGCACAGCCGCGCCGCGGCAGCCGCGGTCGGCGGCGGCTGGCTGGCGGTGATCGCCGCGGACCTGCTGATCGTGCCGTTCGTGCCGCGCTCCTGGGTCGTTCCCGCGCTCGGCGTCGGCACCACCGCCGGACTTACCGGAGCGGGTGTCGTCCTGCTCGTCCTCGTCCGCCGCGCCCGCGGCCCCGCCGCCCTGCGCGGCTGCGCCCGCGCCTCGGTAGCCGGGCTGGCCGGTGCCGCCGCCGCGGCCGCCGCCGGGTTCTCCGTTTCCATCGCCATCCCGGTCCGCGGGTTCCTCCCGAACGTGGCGGTCACGCTGCTGGCAAGCGCCGCCGTGCTCGCAGCCTTCGCCCTAGTCGTGGCCCTGGCCGACGGCGGAGACCTGCGCACGGCAGTCCGCCGGGTGGTCCGCGCATGAAGGTCGCCTACGTACTCGGCACCAGCGCGGGCGGCCTCGGAAGGCACGTCAGGATGCTCGCCGCCGGGTGCGCCGCCCGGGGAGTGACCGTATCGGTGTTCGGCCCCGCGCAGACCGATCGCGACTTCGGCTTCAGCGGCCCGCGCCCGTCCGCCCAGGACCTGTCCGCCCAGGGCTCGTCCGCCCGGGACGCCTCCGGTCCGGTCACGTTCACCGCTGTCGAGATCGCCGACCGCCCGCGCGTCGTCCGCGACCTGCGGGCCATCGTCAGGCTTCGGCGGCTGCTCCGGACAGGTGCGCCTGCCGTAACGCCTGGGCACAACCAGCCGAGCGGCGCCCCCGATGTTGTGCACGCGCACGGCCTGCGGGCCGGTGCACTGGCCGCGATTGCGGTCGGGTTCGGTCGGGTGCCGACGGCGCTGGTCGTCACGGTGCACAACGCGCCGCCTGCGGGCGGCGTCACCGGGGCGATCTACCGTGTGCTCGAACTGATCGTGGCCCGCAACGCCGCCTCGGTGCTATGCGTGTCCGGGGACCTTGAAGAACGCATGCGTGTCGCGGGTGCCCGCCGGGTCGCTCACGCCATAGTGCCCGCCCCCCTGGTCACGCTGACCGCATCCTCGGCTGCCCCAACACTCTCACCTGCCCCTCCGACCATTACCTCACCCTCAGTCGTTTCTCCCGCCACTTCGCCCGCATCGGCAGACGTCTCCGCGGAAACGCTCCACGCAATTGCGCCAGGCGTTTCCGCGGAAACGCGTGTCGCGGTCCGCGCCGAACCCGAACCCGGACCCGGGCCCGTCGTCCTGGCGGTCGGCAGGCTGGCCGCACAGAAGGGATTCAGCGTGCTGCTCGACGCCGCGGCTCGCTGGCGGGATCTGCGGCCCGAGCCATCGCTCGTCATCGTCGGCGAGGGCCCGCTCGAGGCGGGTCTCAGGCACCAGGCGGCATCGCTCGGCCTGGCCGTGACGTTCACCGGCCATCGCCCCGACGTACCGGCCCTGCTAGCTGCCGCGGACGTTTTCGTCCTGCCCAGCATGTGGGAGGGCCAGGCACTGATCCTGCAGGAGGCGCTGCGTGTCGGCGTGCCGATCGTCGCCACCCGCGTCGGCGGCAACCCGGACCTCCTCGGCGAGGACGCCGCCGTCCTAGTTCCGCCCGGCGACGCGCGACGCCTCGCCGACGCCGTGCGGTCCGTGCTCGGCGACATCGCGCTGGCTGCCGGGCTTCGCCAGGCGGCGCTGGACCGCGCCCGTACGCTGCCCGCCGAGGACGACGCGGTAACTGCCGCCCTGGCCGAGTACCGCCGCGCCGTCGGATAGCAGGGTGTTAGCGTAGTTCAAGGGCTAAGCCTCGTCGGGCTTGTCGTCCAATGCTTCCTGGATGGCCACCAGGACGGCTCCGCCGCCGTCCCCGGCGCGCCGGGCAGCTGGCCAAGGCCATCCACGTCCTTCAGACTCGCGAAACCGGAGGATAAAAAGGCTCAGTTACGGCGTTACCCGGTTTCCTCCCAGCGGCGCTGTATGGCGGCGCGGCCCTCGTCGGTAAACGATCCGTACAGGCGCAGCCGGGCGACACCGCCGTCGGGGAAGATGTTCAGCCGAACGTGAGTGGCGGGCGCGCCGTGCACGCGGAACCGGTGCGGCGTGTCCGGCAGGAGCCTGACCGGGGGAAGCAGGTCACGCCAGGCGGCCTTGTCGGTCAGCGAGGCGCCGGTCGTGGCGTCCAGCGCCTGCAGCGAGGCGGTATCGGGCTGGTTGCCCCGGTACCACGACGTGTCGATCTCGGCGAGGTCGATCACGCCCTGCCCGGCCAGCCGGACGACTAGCCATTCGTGGCCGGCCTTTCTGCGCCTGTGGGTCTCCCAGCCCTCGCTCATCACCCGCGACAGCCCGGGGGAGATGACGTTGCGCGGCACGGAGTAGTACTGGTCGCTGCGGTCGGCGATGTCGGCGCCGTTCTCAAGCGCCGCCAGGTCGAAGGTCAGCCCCTCCAGCATGGCCGGGTCGGGTACCACCTCACCGTGCACGTGCAGGCGGGCGACGCCGCCGTCGGGAAAGATGTTCAGCCTGACGTGGGTGTACCTGCGGCCGGAACTCACCTTGAACGCGTGCCTGGCGTCGCCGGTCAGCAGGCCACGCGGCACGATCTCCCGCCAGGAGATGGCCTCCGCGGTCAGTTCCTCGGCCGAGGGGTACCCGCTCACCGAGCACGCCTCCGCCGAGCAGGCCTGCGGGTAGTTGCCGGTGAAGAACGCCGTGTCGACGACAATGGAGCGCACCACCCCCGGAACGCCAAGCCGGACGATCACCCAGTCACTGACGGTGCGCTCGGGCAGTGTCCCGCCCGGCCCGCGCCGTCGCCTGGTCTCCCAGCCGTCGTACACCTGCCCCTTGGCGCCGAAGGTGTTCGGTACGAAGGTCGGCGCGTCCGCCTTGATCAGGTTTTCCTTCGCGGCAAAGAACTCGTCGCTGGCCGCCACCACCGAGCCGCGCAACCTTAGCAGGTCGGGCAGAAGTTGCTCATTCATAGAGGATCACTACCCGGAAAATCCCGTTAGTCTCGTTTCAGCAGCCTGCCAACTGGCTCACCACCGGGCTCTCCGCGCTCACCGTCGAGCAGGGCGGTCCCCCGCAGCCACGTCTGCCGCACCCGCCCGGTCAGCGTCCGTCCCGCGTACGGCGTCACCGGATGCCGGTGCTGCAGCCGGGCCGGGTCCACCCCGAACGTCTCGTCCGGGTCGAACGCCACCAGGTCAGCGTCACCGCCGACTTCGATGCGCCCCTTGGCGGGCAGGCCGGCCAGCGCGGCCGGGGCCGCCGCCATCCACCGGGCCACGTCGTCAAGCGTCCGCCCGCGCCGCCGCGCGACGGTCCACACGGCGGGCAGCCCGATCTGGAGCGAGGCGATGCCGCCCCACGCCGTGCCGAAGTCCCCGGTAGCCTTCATCGCCGGCAGCGACGGCGAGTGGTCGGACACCACGCAGTCGATCACGCCGGATTCCAGCCCGCGCCACAGCGCCTCCCGGTTGATCGCGTCCCTGATCGGCGGGCAGGACTTGAACTCGGTGGCGCCGTCGGGCACCTGCTCGGCCGCGAAGAACAGGTAGTGCGGGCACGTCTCGGCGGAAAGCCGGATGCCTGCTGCCTTCGCGCCCGCGATCATGGCCACGCATTCGGCTGCGGACAGGTGCACGATGTGCGCCCGCGCCCCGGTGGCGGCCGCGGCAGAGATCACCTTCTCGATGGCGCGGCGCTCCGCGACCGGCGGCCGGGAGGCCACGAACGAGCCGAAGTCGCGCCCGGCCGCCGGGCCGATCTCCGCCGCGTCCTCCGCGTGCACGATCAGCAGCGCATCCGCCGCCGCCAGCACGCCGAGGACAGAGCGCAGGCCCGCCGCGTCCAGCGGCGGGAACTCCGGCACCCCGGAGTCGAGCAGGAAGCACTTGAATCCGATCACCCCGGCCTCGTGCAGCGGCAGCAGGTCGGCGGAATTCCCCGGTACGGCGCCGCCCCAGAACGCCACGTCCACCCAGCATTTCCCGGCCGCGGCCGCGCGTTTCTCCTGCAGCGCCGCGACCGACACGGTGGGCGGCAGCGAGTTGAGCGGCATGTCGCAGATCGTCGTGACCCCGCCCGCCGCGGCCGCGCGGGTCGCGGTCGCGAACCCTTCCCACTCCGTCCGGCCCGGCTCGTTGACGTGTACGTGCGTGTCGACGAGGCCGGGCAGCAGCGCGAGGTCACCGAGGTCGACGTCCTGGCCGGCGTCCAGGCGCGCGCCGTAATCCTCGATGGCCGCGATGGCCCCGCCGCGGACCGCGACCGCCGCCGCCGCGGTGCCTCCGGACAGCGCCGTCCGCCGGGACCGGACGACCAGGTCGTAATCCATTCCGCTCACAGCCGCCAGTCTCTCATCACGTCAAGCTGAGGGCCCACGCCAAAGGACCCGCGCCGCCGACCGGCCGGCACGGAATCCGACACCAGACCACCCGTGGTTCCCGGTAGGGGTCGGTTGGTGTAGATTCTCGGATCACGAGCGCCCAGCCGGAAGTCCGGTCCCGCAAGCCAGTTTCCGTACGTTCATTCGCACGCCACATATTGGTCAGCAGCAAGCTGGAAGCGCGCGCTAGAACTAACAACATCGCACACGGAGGGCCGAAGACGATGCACGTGTTCGACGGGTTCAGCGTCGCCGGGCGCACAGTGACCGGGCGCACGGCGAAGATGCTGACGGCTGCGGGGGCAGCAGCGGTCGTCGTGTCTGGCATGGCCGCCTTCGCCGCCCCGGCCAGCGCGACACCAGCCACGCCCTCGTACACCGTGCACCAGATCCTCTCCGGTACGAGCCTGCACCACTCGTATACCCCGGCCGGCAAGCGCACCAAGAAGTCCGAGGCGCTGACCCAGCCCGACGACATCACGATCCTCGGCGGCAACCTGTTCACCGGATTCCAGAACGGGGTCGGCCCGCAGGGCCAGGCCAGCAGCGACGGGAACCGCTGGAGCACGATCGTGGAGTTCACCCAGAGCGGCCACGTCCTGCACCAGTGGGACGTGCTCGGCAAGTGCGATGGCCTGACCGCCAACCCCGCCACCGGCTGGGTGGTCGCCACGGTCAACGAGGACGCCCACTCCAGCCTCTACACGATCAACCCGTCGTCGGGTCAGGTCGTGCACTACGCCTATAACAAGGCGCTGCCGAGCAAGGGCGGCACCGACGCCATCTCGTTCTACAAGGGCCAGATGCTGATCAGCGCCTCGGCGCCGGGCACCACCGGGGCGGGCGCGCCGAATCCGGCTTACCCGGCGGTGTACGCGGTAACGCTGAACTCGGCCAAGCGGGTGGCCGACATCCGGGCGATCTACTATGACGAGGCCGACGCAACCCAGGCCACCGGCACGGTCCACGGAGCCACGGTGCGGCTCGGGCTCACCGACCCCGACTCCAACGAGGTCGTACCCACTTCCGCGCCCCGGTTCGGCGGTGACTTCATGCTGACAAGCCAGGGCGACAAGGAGCAGATCTACGCGAGCAACGCAGGCTCAGGCTCCCAGCACCTGTGGGTCCTCAAGCTGTCGCAGTCGGTCGACGACACGGCCTGGGCGACGTCCTGGGACGGCGCGTTCTTCGCCGCCGACCACGACGGCGACACCATCGACAAGGTGTCGGGCACCTTCTGGCCGGAAGGCACCGCCTTCGTCGCCGTGACGCCGTGCGACGCCAACAACGCGCCCGCCACCTGCCCTGGCCCTGGCTTCCCCGCGAACTACCTGGGCTGGCTGAACATGTGGAGCGGCCAGATCACCCCCGTGTCGCTCCACGGCCCCCGCCTCGAGCCGCAGGGAATGATCTTCGTCGCCGGCTGACGGCGTTAGCTGCCGCGTCAGCTTCCCCGGTAAGTGGAGTACGCGAACGGGCTCAGCAGCAGCGGCACGTGACAGTGCTCGCCCGGGGCCATCGCGGAGAAGGTGATCGCGACCTCGGGGTAGAACGACGCCGACCCGCGCGCCGCGAAGTACGCCCCGGTGCCGAACGTGACCCGGTACACGCCGGGCTCCAGGCCGTCGGGCTCCAGGCCGTCGGGCTCCAGGCCGTCGGGCAGGCGCAGGCGCCCGTCGGCGTCGGCCTGCCCCTCGGCGGCCGGCGCCCACCCGCCGTCGGCGAGGCTGCGGTCGAGCCGGATCCGGATGCCCGCCGCGGGCCGCCCCGTCGTCGCGTCGAGAACGTGCGTGGAGAACGTCACCAGCCCGGCCGTCACAGGCTCAGCAGCCTTGCCATCCGCAGGCAGGTGATCTTCTCGAGTTCCTGGCGCACCACTGCCCGTTCGGCATCGTCGTCATTTCCGAGCCTGACCTGCAGTTGATCGAGCATCTCCGGCCCGGAAAGGCCGCTTGCGCAGATCAGGAAAACGTGGCCGAAGCGCTTCTCATAGGCCACATTCCCCGAGGCCAGCGCCTGCCGAACCGCGTCGCCCGCCGCCGCGGCCCCGGCCTGCTCGGCGGCGGAGACCCCTTCGGTCCGGTCCCCGATCCTCGGGTGCGCATCCATGCTCTCCAGGATATCGTCCCAGCTCAAAGCCTTGAAGGCGGTGCCGACCGCGGCCCAGAGGACGTCTGGGTCGACATAGGGGCGGCCGCCGACGATCGTCTTCGCGAACGACGACGACGCGCAGCAGGCGAGCACATCCCGCTCGGCGGCGTCCGCCGGAGCCGTGTTGAAGGCGGCCAGCGAGGACGCCTGGGCACCTGAGGAGCGGGAGTCCGTCATGCGAGCCATCCAATCAGCCTGGGTCGCGGGCTCGGAAGGCGCCTATCGAATCAATCGCCGGTAACCTGGTTCCAGCCCTTTTGTAGCTTTCGCTAAACAAGCGACGGTCATGACGCGCACTGACGGTTTATCGCCAGGGGGTGATTCCGTGCGGGTGCGGGACTTGCTGGACGTGCCGGGCCTGGGCCTCAGGCTGCTCACCGACGTGGCCGGCCTGGACCGGGCGGTCCGGCACGTGTTCACCACCGACCTGCCAGACCCCAGCCGTTACCTGACGCCGGGGGACCTGGTGCTGACCGGCCTGATCTGGTGCCGCGAGCCGGGCGATGCCGACCGCTTCGTCCGAGCCCTGGTCAGGGCGGGCGCGGGAGTGCTCGGCGCGGGAGAGGCTCTCGGCGAGGTGCCGGCCGAGGTGATCCAGGCGTGCGCCAGGCACGGCATCGCCCTGCTCGCGGTGCCGGCCGAAACCTCGTTCGCGGCCGTCACCGAGGAGGTCGCACGGCAGCTGAGTGGTGACCGGGCGAGCACCATGACCAGGGTGCTCGGGCGGCGCAGGCTGCTGCTGTCCGCCGTGGCCGCGGGGGCCGGGCTTGACGAGATGTTCCGGCTGATGGGCCAGGAGATCGGCGCCGAATGCTGGCTGCTCACCGCGCTGGGCCGGGTGGTCGGCGGAACCGGGACGACCTTGCCTCCGCCGCTGGCCAGACGGCTGGCCTGCGACTATCTCAAGGCGGACAGGCTGCCGGCGTCGACGCGGGTGGCCGTCTGTGACGCCCCGGGGGCGCGCGAGGCGAAGTACTCGCTGTTCGGCGTGGGCGGCGAGCCGAGGATCACCAGTTGGTTCCTCGCCTGCCCGGGGCGGGAGCAGGACTGGCCACACGAGCTGCGCGAATCGGTGGTCGAGCTCGTCGCGGACGTGGCGCTCGAGCGGGCCAGGCTGGACGCGGGCCGTACCGGGGACCGCAAGCTGGCCGGGGCGATCGTCGCCAGGCTCGCGTCCGATACCAGCGGCGGGTCCGCCCCGGCCGAGATCGCACCGTTGCTGCGGACGGTGGGGCTGCCGCCGGACGGCAGCTATCTCGTGGTAGCGATGCGCGCCGACGCGGACCGGTTGACGGGCCCGAACACCGAGCGCTGGCGCTGCGATCTGGCCGAGGAACTGGCCGTGCCGTACTCCGGCGGCGCGGTGGTCGCCGCGCTCGGCGAAGAGATTGTCGCGCTGGTGCCGCTGCCGGCCGAAACGGGCCGGGGTGAGGTGCAGGCAGCGCACGCGTTCGCGGCGCGGCTGCGTGACACGCAGCCGGTCTTCGAGTCTGATCCCGGCCTTACCAGGCTCAGCGTCGGCGTCAGCGCGCCCGCCGATGGCGTGACAGCGCTGGCCGGGGCGCTGCACGAGGCGGGCAGCGCTCGGCGGCTCGCCGCGATGCGGGCCGGCCAGGCGGCCGTCTCGGTCGTGACGAGCGACGAGGTGACCTCGCACGAGCTGCTGCTGGCCAGCGTGCCTGGCAGCGTGCTGCGGTCGTTCCGCGAGCGCCTGCTCGGCCCGTTGCTCTCCTATGACGAGCGGCACCGCGCCGAACTGCTGCCCACGCTGCGCGAGTTCCTCGCCTGCTCTGGCTCGTGGAACGTGTGCGCGGCGAAGATGTACGTTCACGTCAACACCGTGCGTTACCGGATCCGGCGCATCGAGGAGCTCACCGGGCGTGACCTGTCCTCCATCGAGGACCAGGTCGATTTCTTCCTCGCGCTGCGGATTCGCTAGCTTGTCCGGGTGGTGATGATCCGATCCGCTTCGACGGCGGATGCGGCGGAGATCTCCGGCGTGCAGCGGGACAGCTGGCTGGCCGCCTACGAGGGCATCATCGCCCACGAGATCATCGAGCGGGTGACCGCGCCCGATGACGGCGCGCGCGTGCGGCACGTGTTCCGGACGCGTCCCTGGCAGCGCATGGTCGTCGCCATCGCCCAGAACCCGACCGCCCAGAACCCGACCGCCCAGAACCCGACCGCCCAGAACCCGACCGCCCAGA
>Ga0181525_10001785_pt1 | contig 18101 bp, 13 predicted proteins | sample PEATcosm2014_Bin_48_FD_121100 | JGI IMG/M metagenome (GOLD analysis project Ga0181525, IMG submission 121100) | Peatland microbial communities from MTU Mesocosm Facility, Houghton, MI, USA - PEATcosm2014_Bin06_10_metaG | ecosystem: Environmental > Terrestrial > Soil > Wetlands > Peat | place...
CGAAGCGACGAGGGTGAGGGGGCCTCTCCGCGATTCTGAGCGCTCAAGGCTCGGCCCAGCGGAGAGGCCCCCTCATCCCGACCTTCTCCCCGCGCGCGGGGAGAAGGAGCCCAAGCGCCGTGCGTTCGCCTACCTCTTCCTGATCCGGAACGTCAGTAGCTTCTTGTCCTTACGGGTGTCTTCCAGCGTGTCGCCGGTTTGATTGAGGAGGTTGGGAATGTCGATCGCAGTGAGCGGATCCGTGCACTCAACGATGAAGACGTCGCCCGACTGCGCCTGGCCGAGCGCCTTGCGGGTGCGGAGCGCCGGCAGCGGGCATTTGAGGCCGCGCAGATTGAGCGTCTTTTCGGTCATGTCCGCCGGTCGTCGAAGCCGCCAAACCTCCTTATCATAGCGGCGATGGCAGTCGATTCCAGCACTCAGCGCATTTCGCGCCTCACCCCGCTTAGCGCAGTGCTTGCGCTCATCGAGGCGCGCGTCGTCGCCGTGCAGCCGCGGACATGCCCGCTGGCGGCGGCGCTTGGCGCGGCGTTGGCCGAGGATGTTGTGACGCCCGACGTCCCGCCGCACCCGATCGCGCTGCGCGATGGTTTTGCCGTAACGGCAGCCACGATCGGGGATGCCAGTTCTTACGCACCGTTGCCGTTTGCGTCGATGCCGCGCCGTATCGACGCGGGCGAGCTGCTGCCCGGCGGAACCGATGCGGTAGCGCCGCTCGATGCCGTCACTATAAGCGGAGATCGCGCCGAAGCGACCGCTCCGATCACGCCGGGGGACGGCGTATTGCCGGCCGGCGGCGATGCTTCGGCGCCGACGCCGTTGCGTCGCGCCGGCGAGCGAATGCGCGATGCGGACGTCGCGATCCTGACGGCGACAGGAATTGCCGAGGTCTCGCTTCGTCAGCCGCGCGTGCGCATCGTTTGCGGCAGCGCCGCAACGGCGCCGGTGATTGCGGCCGCGCTGGCGCTGCTCGCGCGTCTCGCCGGACATTCGGGTGCCGTCGTATTCGACGACGCGGTCGCGCTTGAGGCGGCGCTCGCCGACGATCGAGCCGATGCGGTTCTCGCCGTCGGCGGCACCGGCGCCGGGCGCAGCGATACGAGTGTGCGGACGCTGGCGCGGCTCGGTTCGGTTGCGGCGCATGGCGTCGCCATATCGCCGGGTGAGACCGCGGCATTCGGATTCGCCGGCGCGCGCCCTGTGCTGCTCCTGCCCGGCCGCATCGATGCGGTCTTGGCCGTCTGGCTTCTGCTGGGCCGCCATCTCATCGCAAAGCTCGCCGGCGCCGTCGCCGAGGAGGGCGCGACGATGCTGCCGCTCAAGCGCAAAGTCACCTCGACGATCGGATTGACCGAGCTCATCCCGGTGCGTTGCACAGGCGGCGTGGCGGAACCGCTCGGCCGCGGTTATTTGTCATTCACAATGCTGGCGCGTAGCGACGGTTGGATTGTCGTTCCCGCCGACAGCGAAGGTTTCGCGTTGGGGACGCAAGTCGCCGTGAGAGCATGGTCTTAGCAGCAACATGGCCGTAAAACCGCAACAAACCCGACCGGGTACGGCGATTCTCGACACGGTGCGCGCCGCCGCGCGGCAGGAGCAATTCCTCGAAGTCGTTTCGGCGGCGGAAGCGCGCCGCCGTTTCGAAGCCGGTATCGATCGCTCGCCGCTTGGTCCGGAATCCCTGGCGCTCGGCGCGACGCTGTCCCGGGTGCTCGCGGCCGATGTCATCGCGCCGGTCGACGCGCCGCCGTTCGACCGCGCCAATGTCGACGGCTTCGCACTGCGCGCCGCCGATACCGTCGGCGGCAGCGATAGCGCGCCGAAGCGCCTTACGCTCAATGCCGAGGTGATCGCCTGCGGCGTCGCGCCCACCGTCGAAATCATGGCCGGCACCGCAACCGCGATCGCGACCGGCGGTGTCATTCCGCGCGGCGCCGATGCCGTCGCGATGATCGAGCACACCGAACTGATCGAGGATGCCAGTGCGCCGGCAATCGAGCTTCGCCGTACCGCGGGGAGCGGCCAGTTCATCTCTTACGCCGGCTCGGACATTGCCCGCGGCGAGACTTTGCTCCGCCGCGGCACACCGATCGGCTCGCGCGAGATCGGCATGCTTGCGGCGTGCGGGTTTGCCGCGGTCGAGGTCGTCCGCCGCCCGCGCGTCGCCGTGCTGTCGACCGGCGACGAATTGGTCGAACCGGGCCGGCCGCTTCGTCCGGGCGGCGTCTATGACAGCAACGGCGCCATCATCGCCGCGGCGATCACCGAAGCGGGCGGCGAGCCGGTGCCGTTCGGCGCCTTTCCCGACGAGGAAGTCGCGCTCGAGCGTGCCATGCGCAACGCGCTCGATTCGTGCGACATGGTGGTGCTGTCAGGCGGCACCTCGAAAGGCGCGGGCGACCTGTCGCATCGCATCGTATCGCGGCTCGGCGAGCCGGGCATTCTCGTGCATGGCGTGGCGCTCAAGCCCGGCAAGCCCCTGTGTCTCGCCGCGATCGGCGATAAACCGCTGATCGTGCTGCCTGGCTTTCCGACCTCGGCGATTTTTACCTTTCACGCCTTCGTGGCCCCGGTGATACGTGCGCGTGCCGGACTTCAGGCCGAGGCGGCAAAGACGGTCGCGGCGCGGGTGCCGGTGCGGATCGCTTCCGAACTCGGCCGCGAGGAATTCGTGCTGGTCTCGCTGGTCGCCGGAGCCGACGGCCTGATCGCGTTTCCGACCGGCAAGGGCTCGGGCGCGGTGACGGCCTTCTCCCAGGCCGACGGATTTCTGTCCATCGATGGGCTGGCTTCGGCGCTCGACGCCGATACGACCGCCGCCGTCACGTTGATCGGCGAGACCGAACGCGCGCCCGATCTCGTCATCATGGGCAGCCACGACGTCGCGCTCGACGTCGTGGTCGGGGCGCTCGCCGAGCGGGGCTTTAGCGCGCGGACCATCGCCGTCGGCAGCCTCGGCGGCGTTGCCGCAGCGAACCGCGGCGAATGCGATCTGGCGCCGGTCCACCTCGTCGATCCGGCGACCGGCATTTACAACAAGCATCTCGTTGTGCCCGGCTTGACGCTGGTGCCGGGGTGGCGGCGCATGCAGGGCTTCGTGTTCCGCCCGGGCGACGCGCGATTCAAGGACGGCACCGCGGATGCCGCGTTGAGGGTGGCGCTCGCCGATCCGGCCGCTCTGATGGTCAATCGCAATGCCGGGTCCGGCACGCGGGTCCTGGTCGATGAGCTGTTGCGCGGCGCGCGGCCGGCGGGCTACGCCAATCAGCCGCGCTCGCACAATGCGGTTGCCGCGGCGATTGCGCAAAACCGTGCCGATTGGGGCGTCGCCATCGCGCCGGTGGCGCGGATGTACGGCCTTTCGTTCCTGCCCATCGCCCCCGAGCACTATGATTTCTTGCTGCTCGAGGCGCGCCGCGACCGGCCGGCCGTGCAGGCCTTTCTGGAAGTGTTGCGCGACGAAGCCACGCGCGCCCGCATCCGCGCGCTCGGCATGGTGCCGGCTTAGTCATTCCGGGGCGCCGCGAAGCGGCGAGCCCGGAATCCATAATCACGATCGGTGCAGTTGTGTATGTCTATGTCCTAGCGAGCGGCAAGCATGGCACACTATATGTAGGAGTGACGAATGATCTTGTTTGACGCGTTTATCAGCACCGGACGCGCGCCGTTCGCGGATTTACGTCGCGTTACAATATCCACCACCTGGTCTGGTTCGAGATTTACGACGATCCGCTGCATGCCATTGCGCGTGAGAAAGAGATTAAAAAGTGGCGTCGCGAGTGGAAGGTCAATTTGATAGAACGATCCAATCCGGAATGGGCGGACTTGTATGAGTCGATTGCCTTATAGGACTGCGATTATGGATTCCGGGCTCCCGAGCTTCGCTCGGGCCCCGGAATGACACCCATGCGCATCATCGGTCTCGCGGGCTGGAGCGGCTCCGGCAAGACGACGCTGGTCACGAAAGTGATCCCGGTGCTGGTCAGGCGCGGGGTGAAAGTCGCCACCGTCAAGCACGCGCATCACGAATTCGATACCGACCAGCCAGGCAAGGACTCGTGGCTGCACCGGCAAGCCGGCGCCAGCGAAGTTGCGATCGTGTCGAGCCGGCGCTGGGCCATCGTCCACGAATTAGGCCAGGGACCGCAGCAGGAACCGGAGCCGCCGCTCGCCGATATGTTGGCGAAGCTTGGTCCGGTCGATCTCGTCATCGTCGAGGGATTCAAACGCCACCGGCACCCCAAGCTTGAAGTCTATCGCGCGCTCGTCGGCAAACCGCTGCTGCATCCCGATGACGATTGCATTGTCGCGGTTGCGACGGATGCGCCGCTGCAAGAGGCGCAGGTGCCGGTCCTCATGCTGGACGATATCGAGTCCATCGCCAATGTTTTGCAGGCGGAAGCGCTGCCGCTTGAGCAAATCGGTAGCCTTCACGGCGAAGCGCCGCGGGATAACCCCTGATGGCGCAGCTCAGCGACGATTGCTTCGCTTTTAACGGCCCGCTGCTCCCGGTCGCCGAGGCTGAGCGTCTGATCGTCGAACGCGTTGCGCCGGTCGATGGGCGAGAGTCGGTGCCGTTACGGCAGGCGCTCGGCCGCGTGCTCGCCGAGAACATCATCGCTCCCGTCAATGTGCCGCCGTTCGACAACTCCGCCGTCGACGGGTTTGCGGTGCGCGGCGACGACCTCGATGGCGACGGCGAGAGACGTCTCAGCATCGTCGATCGCGTCGCCGCCGGTCATGCCGCAAGCCACGCGGTCAATGCCGGCGAAGCGATCCGCATATTCACCGGCGCGCCGATGCCGGCCGGCGCGGATACCGTGTTCATGCAGGAAGATTGCCGCAGCGACGGCGATAGCGTCTTCGTGCCGCCGGGCCTGAAGCGCGGCGCCAACCGGCGGCTCGCCGGCGAGGATATGCGCGCCGGCGCGGTGGCGCTGCCGGCCGGCCGGCGGCTTGCGGTGCAGCATGTGGCGCTCGCCGCCGCGCTCGGCCTCACCAGGCTTGACGTGCGCCGGCGGGTGCGGGTCGCTTTGTTCTCGACCGGCGACGAGATCGTCGAGCCGGGCGCGGCGCTGCCGCGCGCGGCGCTCTACGATTCCAACCGTTATCTGCTGTCCGGATTGATGGCCCGGTTCGGCGCCGAAGTGACCGACCTCGGCATTTTGAGCGACCAACCGAAGGCGTTGGCCGCCGCCATTGCGGCCGCCGCCGCCGATCACGATCTGGTGCTGACTTCGGGCGGCGTTTCGACCGGCGAGGCCGATTACGTGCGCGACGCCGTCGAGAGCATCGGGCGCCTGGTTTTTTGGCGCGTGGCAATCAAGCCCGGCCGGCCGGTGGCGATGGGCGTGATACCGGGCGCTAAAATCGGCGCGAACAGCGGCACCGGCGCGGCGTTCGTCGGGCTGCCGGGAAATCCGGTCGCGGTTTTCGTCACCTTCGTGCGCGTGGTGCGGCCGCTGCTGCTGCGGCTTGCCGGCGCGTTGCCGGAGCCGCTCGTCGCGATGCCGGCGCGCGCGACATTTTCGTACAGGAAACGCAAGGGCCGGCGGGAATATGTGCGGGTGGCTTTGCGCGTGGCGGCCGACGGTGTCGTCGAAGCAGTGAAGTACGAGCAAGACGGCGCCGGTGTCCTCACCTCGCTGACGGAAACCGATGGCCTGGCCGAGCTGCCCGAAGACGTGACGACGGTCGAGCCGGGCGCGATGGTCGGTTTTCTCTCTTACGCATCGCTGGTGGGCTGAACGCCTAAGACGGCCGGGCGGCGAGGGCTTCGGCGCGCGCCGCGTCCTCCGGCGTGTTGACGTTAAAGAAGGGGTCGATCGGCGCGGCCGGCCATTCGGCGATGGCGACGCCGTGCCGTGCGGTCCAGATTTCGATCTTGTGCAAATCCTCGTCGACCAAAGCGCGCCTGAGGTCATCGCGCAGCGCGACCGGCCATAGCCCGACGACCGGGTGGCGCCATTCGCCCGAACGCGCGCAGGCGAGCGGAGTGCCCGCCGCGAGGCGGGCCTCATGCAGCCGCGCCACCAGATCGTTCGGCAAGAACGGACAATCGCCGGGGACGCTGACCAGCCATCCGTTTCCCGGCACATGCCCGGCCGCCCAGTCGAGGCCGGCAAGAATGCCGGCGAGCGGTCCGGCGAAATCCGGCACGCTATCGGCGACCACCGGCAAGCCGGTATCGGCAAAGCGCGCCGGATCGCCGTTGGCATTGATGATGATGCTCTCGCATTGCGGCGTGAGGCACGCCAGCACGCGCTGCAAAATCGTGACTCCGCCGATCCTGATACGCGCCTTGTCGCCGCCGCCCATACGCCGCGCCAAGCCGCCGGCGAGCACCAAGCCGAGAGTAGGAGGAAACTCGGCCATGGCAACAGTCCAGGACCGTCATTCCGGGGCGCCACGAAGTGGCGAGCCCGGAATCCATAACCACGATTCGTGAATATGGATTCCGGGCTCTCTCGCTTCGCTCGAGCCCCGGAATGACGATCTCCAATTACTCATCGTGCACTGCGGCCTTGCGCCGGTGCTTGGCGCTTTCGTCTTCGACATAGGCAAGGTCTTGATCGAACACGATGCGATCCTCGCCGGCCAGCGCGATGAAACGTTTGCCGCGGGCGCGCCCGATCAGCGTCAAATTCGCCTTGCGCGCCAGCTCGACGCCCCAGGCGGTGAAGCCGGAGCGTGAGATCAGGATCGGAATGCCCATGCGCACCGTCTTGATCACCATTTCGGAGGTCAGCCGGCCGGTGGTGTAGAAAATCTTGTCGGCTGAGCCGACGCGATGCTTGAACATCCAGCCGGCGATCTTGTCGACGGCGTTGTGGCGGCCGACGTCTTCCATGTAGACGAGCGGGCGGTCTTCGACCGCGAGGACGCAGCCGTGGATCGCGCCGGCTTCCAGATAAAGCGATGGCGTGGTGTTGATCTTGTGGGCGAGCGTGTAGAGCCACGACGTGCGCAGCACGGCCTTCGGCAGCGTGATAGTCTCCAGCGCTTCCATCAGATCGCCGAACACGGTGCCCTGGGCGCAGCCGGACGTCTGCACCCTTTTCTTGAGCTTTTTCTCGTAGTTGGTTTTGCGCTTGGTGCGCACGACCACGACCGATAATTCTTCGTCGTAATCGATGCCGGTGACGGTATCGTCGACTTTCAGCATGTTCTGGTTGAGCAAATAGCCGAGCGCCAGATATTCGGGATGATCGTTGATGGTCATCGCCGTCACGATTTCCTGGGAGTTGAGGAAAATCGTCAGCGCGCGCTCGACCGTCACCGCGGTCTCGATCCTGGCGCCGGTCTGGTCGACGCCGGTGACGCGTTCGGTCAGCCGCGGATCATGCGGATTGGGACGAAGCAGATAATCGTCGTCGGTCGAATTCATCCCGCTAATGTAGGCGAAGGACGGGTCCGGCGGAAGCGCACAAGAAAAGAGGCCCGGCTTGCGCCGGGCCTCTTCCTTACTCACGCTACACTACGCGTTGCCGGCAATATCAGCCGTGCAGGCCGCCAAGAACCCAAATCAAGAGAATGATCGGCAACGGAATGCCGATGAGCCACAGCAGTAGCCCGCGTCCCATGACTGCCTCCTGGTATCGCTTCGTTTTGGACAGATAAACAACGGCGCAGGGGGATCAAAGTTCCGTGGCGCGGCCGCCGGAGTCGCGGTTCGGATGGCGGATATGCGGGGGTTTTTCAGCGCGGTTGTAACTCAAAGCCCCGCCGGTATATTGCACCCTGTTTCCCTTCGGAGGGGTGGCCGAGTGGCTGAAGGCGCTCGCTTGGAAAGCGTGTATACGGGAAACCGTATCGTGGGTTCGAATCCCACTCCCTCCGCCAAGACAAGCGCCTTATACTGTCATTTCTTGATAGTTTCTGTCCCTACCTACAAACGAGCCTACGATACAGCGCCCGCTGGCAGAGAGGCGTGCGCAGCGGGCTTTTCGCCTCGCCGGACCTTCTCCCCGTGGTAGGCTGGTCCGCACCCGACAGGTTCGCACTCGACAGCCGTGGCTTCCCTACCGATTTCCCCGTGGTAGGCTTCCGTTCCAGTTCGGCCATGCGATTTTCCAGCCGTGGCTTCCCTACCGATTTCCCCGTGGTAGGCTGATGGTACAATGCGCCAGCCGCTTAATCGTGCCGTGGCTTCCCTACCGATTTCCCCGTGGTAGGCTCATGCAGGATGACGCCAACAAGTACCTTGAGCCGTGGCTTCCCTACCGATTTCCCCGTGGTAGGCTTTTCGTCCTGCGCGTGTTTGAGGTCGAAACGCCGTGGCTTCCCTACCGATTTCCCCGTGGTAGGCTCGAGCGCATCCAGTGGACGACGTTCGCCGGGCCGTGGCTTCCCTACCGATTTCCCCGTGGTAGGCTTGATACCGCCGCACACCACCATCGCGCCGTGCCGTGGCTTCCCTACCGATTTCCCCGTGGTAGGCTGCCCGCCAAGAAAGTATGGGCGCAATGCGCGCCGTGGCTTCCCTACCGATTTCCCCGTGGTAGGCTGACCCTTGCGATTTATAACCGGCAGCCTGCGCCGTGGCTTCCCTACCGATTTCCCCGTGGTAGGCTTTCAACGGCGCCACGCACCACATCGGTAAAGCCGTGGCTTCCCTACCGATTTCCCCGTGGTAGGCTGGCCCTCCGAAGCAGCGTGGCAGCGTTTATGCCGTGGCTTCCCTACCGATTTCCCCGTGGTAGGCTTTATATTGCCGTGCCACCGCTATTCTCCGTGGCCGTGGCTTCCCTACCGATTTCCCCGTGGTAGGCTGCCACTCGCGATCGCCTGCGTGGCGCCGATGCCGTGGCTTCCCTACCGATTTCCCCGTGGTAGGCTTCATTGTTGCATTGATGGTGTGGATAGTCGGCCGTGGCTTCCCTACCGATTTCCCCGTGGTAGGCTGCCTAACGGCACTCACGGCCACGCGACCACGCCGTGGCTTCCCTACCGATTTCCCCGTGGTAGGCTGAGATCAGCGACATGGCCTGCAAGCTGCGCGCCGTGGCTTCCCTACCGATTTCCCCGTGGTAGGCTCGGTGACCGATGACCCTCACCGCGTCACGCGCCGTGGCTTCCCTACCGATTTCCCCGTGGTAGGCTGTGGGAAAGAGAGAGGCCATCCTTAAGATTGCCGTGGCTTCCCTACCGATTTCCCCGTGGTAGGCTTGCGATGCAGTACGTCTATCCGCGCGAGGGGCCGTGGCTTCCCTACCGATTTCCCCGTGGTAGGCTAACTATACGCTTGGCGCACAGGTTGCCGAGGCCGTGGCTTCCCTACCGATTTCCCCGTGGTAGGCTTCACCGCCGCCGCACCTTAAGGGCGGAGGCGCCGTGGCTTCCCTACCGATTTCCCCGTGGTAGGCTAAAATGACGGATGGCACACGCGCGCCTGTGGCCGTGGCTTCCCTACCGATTTCCCCGTGGTAGGCTTCCCATTATAGGTGTGCCGCAAAACATTCCGCCGTGGCTTCCCTACCGATTTCCCCGTGGTAGGCTCTCCTTGCTCGCCGCCGACTTGAACCATGGGCCGTGGCTTCCCTACCGATTTCCCCGTGGTAGGCTGGTAAGCATCTCAGCCCGGACGTAGTAGCGGCCGTGGCTTCCCTACCGATTTCCCCGTGGTAGGCTGGGCTAGGCGGTGACGTGGTGTGTATCGACGCCGTGGCTTCCCTACCGATTTCCCCGTGGTAGGCTGCGCAGCGCAATCGCGCGCGCTTAGGCTTAGCCGTGGCTTCCCTACCGATTTCCCCGTGGTAGGCTCTGCATGACCAATTCCAATTGCCGCTTCGCGCCGTGGCTTCCCTACCGATTTCCCCGTGGTAGGCTCCTCACCGAACGCGAGCGCTCAATCTGCGCGCCGTGGCTTCCCTACCGATTTCCCCGTGGTAGGCTAAGAGCGCAGTCGCCAAACGTGCAGCGGTGGCCGTGGCTTCCCTACCGATTTCCCCGTGGTAGGCTGTACGTCGGCAACGATCTTCATGACGTTCTGCCGTGGCTTCCCTACCGATTTCCCCGTGGTAGGCTCGGTGCCGGTTACATCGCCGGCTGCCGCCGGGCCGTGGCTTCCCTACCGATTTCCCCGTGGTAGGCTGCTCAGCAGATCGGTCAGCTTGCAAAGTCGGCCGTGGCTTCCCTACCGATTTCCCCGTGGTAGGCTAGCCGACCGCGCATCCCTTTCCAGCTTCCCGCCGTGGCTTCCCTACCGATTTCCCCGTGGTAGGCTCGATGATTGTTACCGGCGATGAGAATGCCCGCCGTGGCTTCCCTACCGATTTCCCCGTGGTAGGCTTAGTGGGAATACCGTGCAGACGATGCCCATGCCGTGGCTTCCCTACCGATTTCCCCGTGGTAGGCTTTCAGAATACCGTGCTGCGCGGCATTATCAGCCGTGGCTTCCCTACCGATTTCCCCGTGGTAGGCTCCGAAGCTGTGGTGGCCGTTCGTGTCGTGCGCCGTGGCTTCCCTACCGATTTCCCCGTGGTAGGCTGAGGGGACAATGCGCCAGTTGCTTAATCGTGCCGTGGCTTCCCTACCGATTTCCCCGTGGTAGGCTTGAGCGACGATGGCGACACTCAGCTTTCTAGCCGTGGCTTCCCTACCGATTTCCCCGTGGTAGGCTTAATAGTGCCAAGCTCTGCTTCCGTCAGTTGCCGTGGCTTCCCTACCGATTTCCCCGTGGTAGGCTCCACAAATGGCGCACGGTTTTGCCATTAGAGCCGTGGCTTCCCTACCGATTTCCCCGTGGTAGGCTGACCGGGACCATGCCAGCATTCGATCCGACGCCGTGGCTTCCCTACCGATTTCCCCGTGGTAGGCTCGATGGGACATCCGGCAGCACCGCGCCGGAGCCGTGGCTTCCCTACCGATTTCCCCGTGGTAGGCTTACTGCGGCACGCATGATTTATATAACGCCGCCGTGGCTTCCCTACCGATTTCCCCGTGGTAGGCTTCAGGGGCCAACGTAGCGCGCGACGTAAGAGCCGTGGCTTCCCTACCGATTTCCCCGTGGTAGGCTAATGTGCAGCGAATTGATCGGCTCGTCGGTGCCGTGGCTTCCCTACCGATTTCCCCGTGGTAGGCTGATCGAGGTTTGCGTCCGGCCATCGTTACGGCCGTGGCTTCCCTACCGATTTCCCCGTGGTAGGCTTACCGGCTTCTTCACCCACTGCTTGAGGCGGCCGTGGCTTCCCTACCGATTTCCCCGTGGTAGGCTTTACTGCCGCAGCGGTCTCGCGATGTGCGAGCCGTGGCTTCCCTACCGATTTCCCCGTGGTAGGCTTAATACCGTGACCACCATACTGACCAACACGCCGTGGCTTCCCTACCGATTTCCCCGTGGTAGGCTGAATTTGGGGAATGGGAGAGGCAGATTACCGCCGTGGCTTCCCTACCGATTTCCCCGTGGTAGGCTGACATCCAAATAAAGGAGAACACCGTGGCGGCCGTGGCTTCCCTACCGATTTCCCCGTGGTAGGCTCCGAACGGCGCAAGTCCCTGAAATAGCTCCGATACCCGCCTGACACATCGGGCGGGTATCAGAGCAAAACCAGTTGTTGGGGCGCTTTCTTCTCACTGAACGTGGCCTCGCCGAGCATGAGCTTCATGCGCGCGTACTGCCTATCGGTCACCTGGAGCGTACGCACGCTGCCGCGCGGCGGCAAGTTTTTCGTCACGCGCCGATCATGCTTGTCCGCAGCGTCGTCACCGCGGCAGACGCGCGCGTAGACCGACCATTGCAACATCATAAATCCGTCGTCCTTGAGAAAGTTGCGGAATTTCGTGGCCCAGCGCCGGTCGGCCTTGGTGCCGACGGGAAGATCGAAAAACACAAACATCCACACGAAACGAACCTCCTCGCTTTTCATGGCGCCGGCTCCAGCACGGGCAGTTCGAGCAGCGACGCCTTCTCGTGCTCAAGCGCGCGCACGAGACTCGCCGCCGCCATCTCCGCCGCGACCAGCAGCGACACCTCGCCGTCGCCGACGTTGGCATCGACAAGCAGCACGCCCGCCATGGCGCGGCGGTCGTCGAGCGAAAGCTCGCCGTTCTTGTCCGCGCCGTCGCCGCAGATTTTGCGCGCTAAGAGATCGACGAAGGGGCGGAACGGCTCGACGACATCGTCGGCCAGATTGAAGGCGTTGGCCGCGCCGTCGTGCTTGAGGCCGAACGCGGGCAGAAAGCCCGAGGCCACGAGCGCGCGGGCGACGCCGGCGCGCACCACGGCATAGCCGTAGTTCAAGAGCTTGTTGCGGCGGTCGCCAGCGTCGTCGCGGATGAAATCGTCGAACAGCCGCCCCCAGTAGAACCGTGCTGCGCGCGCTTCCACATTGTCGGGATCATCCGGCTCGACATGGCGGGCGATTTCCATGAGCGTCGCCGCATCGCCGTGGTTGACCGCCGCCAGCGCCCCGGCCTGATTGGAAATTTTCGCGCGCACCAGCGCCTGCCACAGGCGCTTCTTGACGCCGTCCTTCGCCTCGATCTGGAGCTTCGCCACCGCGCCCTGCCGGTGGTGGCGGTGAAACGGCAAGGCAAGTCCGGACGGCGTGTGGCGCTCGTCGGTGAACACCAGCGCGATGCCGGCCTCCATGCAGGCCGCCATGAGCGCGCTGGTGAGCGACGCCTGCGGCGTGTCGATGATGATCCAGGCAATATCTTCCAGCGCGAGGCGGACCTCACTGGCGTCCTGCTTCACGCACACCTGATTGTCCGCGAGGGAGAGCCGCGCGGCTTGCGTCAGGTGCAGGCCTTTCCACGCCATGTCCGCACCTCACGCGATACTTCGAACTTGCGGCCGAGACGGTCGATGGTGAATTTCTTAAAGGCAAATAGCGTCTTTGAGCCTATGCCTCTGGTTTGCGATTGAAGATCGTTGTGTTGCGCAACAGTTATTTGTGCGCCCGCGCGATCCACTCCTTTATAGTAACCGCCAATGAACACTCCATCTGACTTTGCAACTTCAATGTAGTCATGAATGGACAGGCTAAAGAGGAACTCAAATGTGCTATCGATAGGCGTCCATTCCTCTTCTTCCTTATGAGCCACAATTGCTCGATTAGGTGGATCAGGCCATTTTTGTGGATCAGCGACTTGGTGTGGGTAAATCGGAACGAGGTAATATCCGACTTTGCCTTTCTTGTTGGATTTCTTGAACGCATCTACCCGCGCCATGTCGCCGCGATCCACCGCGCCGCCACTTAGCTCGATTGCGGCCTTCTTGTCGGTTGCAACACGCACCTTGCGGATAATGTCGCCCTTGGGAGAACGCGGCAGATCGTCCTTCGGTTTTCCTTTCCCGATCCATGCACGCAAGGATTCCACCATTTCATCGCGCAACCTCTTTGGGTCGGCGACATTGCCGTAGGGAGCGGGAATGGGAATTTTGTCGAGGTCGCTCTCCTTGAAGCCTTTGTCTGTAATTAGTTTTCGTTCATAGACAATTTTTTCGCCGTTGATTTCACTAGGCGTCTTATTGACGAGCTTTTTCCCGTCAGCCCCACGAACTTGCCTCACCGTCGCGTCGTGCGCCTTGCCGCGCACGCGGTGGCGCTCGGCGCGAGAAACAAACACGCCGCTGGTCCCGTTCTCGCCTCGCACCGCGCGTTCGACGTCGATTCGAAAGCCGGGCCACGGCTGGTTGCAATGAAAAATGTCGTCCTGTCGTCCTTCTTTCTCCCGTTGCTGGACTTTCTTCGTAAGAAGTTGCAACAGACTTTCCGTCGTCGCCGCCAGCACCAGCGCATCGACGGCATGATGGCGGTCGTCCGGCACGCGCTCGCCATTTTCCTTTTTCAAACCTTCCAGCCCCCACGCGCGCCGGAGCTTCGACGTGATCGCGCCGGGGCGGGTGAACACCCGGCGTTCGCCTTCCGGCGCGGGAAACATGCGCTTGAGTTCGTCGGCGAGCAACCGCGTCGCCCATTGTGTGTCGGTGAGGTTGCGTGTTTTGAATCTATTCTCAACCTCCTCTGTCGCCTCCTTGAGCGTGTAGTTGCGCTTTTTGCGGCCCTTGACCTCCTTCAACGCCTCCACGCGCGCGACATATTCCATCCATCCTGGCTCGGTCTTTTCCGCATCGAACCATTCATATGGCGTGCGCCCGCGTTTGTCCTGATTGGCCTTGGCCGTGCACAATGTCTTGTTGATGTAGGAATCGTCGCCGAACCGGCTCCACGGCAGGATATGATCGACCTGATAGCGGGTGTCGTTAGCGGCGACGCCCTTGGGCTCGATCGGGTCGCCGGAATAGATGCATTTGAAATTCTGTTCCTTGGCCAGTTCGTAGCGCAGCAGTTCGTCGTCGCTTACCGCGCGACCCAGATGCTCGGCGGCTTCCCCGCGCCGCCTTTCCTTTTCGGCGGTGCGTTTTTCAATTCCATCCTGAATTTCCCGGCGTTCCTCGGCGCTCTTGCCGACATCGCGGGCAAGCTCGATATGGACCAGATCGATGGGGCCGTATGCGCGCGCCACCGTGCGGATTTGCTTGATCGCCTCGCCAAACGCCTTGCGCGTCACCGGGCTGCCGATTTCCGTGAGTTGAACGGACGGTCTTGCGGCATGGTCGTAGCCGACCCGCGCGCAAGCGTCCGCGTAGACCAGCCCCTCGCGCAAACCGGGAACGATGTTGCGGCAGGCAAGTGCGGAGATATGCGCCGCCCTGGTGAAATCCTTGAAGTCGCCCTTGGCCGCGGCATCGAGCAGGCATTGCACGATCATGCGGTCGAGACCGATTTCGTCGAGGCCCTTGCGGATGCTGTCGAGGTCTTCACGAAACGTCAAGACTTCCGCGATGCGGTCGAGTTTTTCCGGCGTCTTGACCAGCGATTGCCACGGCGCGTCGCCAAGCGCGTCTTTCAGCGTCTTGGTGCCATAGGCCGCGCCGCCGGTGCGCGCGGCGACATCGAGCTTGCTTTCCTTGTCCTTCGGGATGCCGGCGAAGCGTGCGTTGGGGTCGAGATCGAGCGTCTCGCGCAACGAACCGAAAGTGATGGTCTTTTTGGTTTCGCCGAAACCATTCGAGGCTAACGCGATTTCTTCCTGCGTTAACGGTCGTTCAATCCGGCCTACTGAAATGCGCAAATGCGCCAGACGTTGAAGAAAGCGAAACAATTCGAATGACGGCGCGCGCCGAGCGGTGCGCAATTGATCGGGCTCGAACAGACATTTGCCGACGAGCTTTTCGCTGTCCTGCAACGGGCGTTGGGTAAAAGCCGTCTCGGAAAATGTTTTTGCCAGATCGTCGGTCGCAGTGGCGTTTCCGAACCGCCGTTGCGCCGTGACGATTGTGCGCACTTCATCTTCAAGATCGGAACGTTTGGCTGTGTGCGAGTAGTCCTTGTCGCGGTTGCGCTTGCGGTCCTTAAATTTTTCGTCGTTAGCAAGCATGTCGCCGAAGGACCGATACTTGGCGAGGCCCTCGCGCGTCGCCTCCATCGCCTTTTTCATTTTCGAGGTTTCGTCGGCGGCGTTGGCGTTGCCTTCGCTCTTGGAGTTGGAGCGGAATCCGCGATGGCGTGCGATGTGGCCAAGGACGACGGACAGTTCGTCGTTGCTCAGCGCGCGTTCGTGCGCGGCGGCGCGCAACGTCCATGGCGTGATCGGCGGATGCGCGCCTTTCGGCGAGATGCGCTTGAGCGCGTCGTGAAGCGCATTCGACGACGCATCCGGCAGCAATCCGTTTTGATGCAGCAGCTTGCGCACCGCGTTCATGCGCTGGCGACGGCGGCGAATGACCCGGCGCTGGCCGCGCGCCACCCGCCGTTGCGCGCTTTTCGGTTCGCCGCTTTTGTCCACAAGTGGCGCATCGAAACAGCGCACGCCGGTGGCGATGATCTCGCCCTCGTTCTCGCCCGCCTCGATCACTCCCCAACCGCATGATGCGATGCCGAGGTCGATGCCGAGGATGCGCTTACGCTCCCCCATCGCGGTACCCCAATGCCGCTGTACACAACCAAATGATGATTATTGACGAAATCGCGCTGAGTATCAATAATGCCAGCGTTAGGGGAAATCGGTTGGAAAGCCACGGCAAAGTGGTTTACCACTGAAGGATGCCGGAATTGACCGGCCTTTGACCCTCCGATGGCAACATCGGAGGGGATTCCTTTTTGCAGGCCCACTATCGATGCACCTGCGCGATTAAGCGCGCCGCGTCCGCAGCGAGCCTACTCTTGGAACGCATCCGGGCTGAGGGGGTGACGGCTCCTGCGACGCAGCGCCGCCGGAACGGCAAACGAGCGGACGTAGAGCCGATTGCCCAGTTGAAGCGCCGCGGACCAAAGAGACGCTAGCGAAGCACGGCGATCCCGCAACATGATGAAGCAGAACCGCCGGACGGTTGGGATAAGGAATTTCGTTCTGCCTGCGCTGCCGGCGGACCTGACCGGCCGTCATGGTTGCAGTTTGCAGCGCATGACCTTCGACCGTTCCATCGGCGAGGAAATTTGCGCCATCTATTTCGAGGAACCCGACTTCGCGGATCAGTTTAGTGAAGTCCGCCCCTTTAACTTGATCGCTCATTCCGGTCTTGCTCGAACGCCCCATGGGGTGGTCGCGTTCATCGTCTGGCAGATCGCAGCCCACTCACCGCAGGAAGTCTTGATCGAGCAGTTTCCGAACCCCGATAACATCGGGACCATTCGCCTCGTCTCCTCAGCCGCCAACCAGAGCCATTTCAAGATGTTGGTTATCAACAACCGCACAGCCGAGGTTGCCGCGTTTGTGGATTTCGCAGCCGCCTCGCAGCATCTAATGGACACCACGACCGTCCAGCAGCTTCTCGTTCTCAGTCAGCTTGACGCCACCGATCCGCTGAAGGTCTGATTGATAGCAGTTGCTTACGGGCCGACGACGGTTAACGACGGCATCGCCGGATTGCGGCGACGTGGCATTTGCCCCTCACGGTCGCTCGCACCGACCCCGACCCGAAAATAAAACCGAAAACTAAGGGCACCCCGTTCACTAATCTTTAACCAAACAAACAGTGCTCCGCTAGCAAGCGCCCGGCCGTCACCCCACCTCAATCCCGACCGTAACTTAGTTGTACTCGCATCGCCCCGGTTGGCGTTGTGTTGGTCCCCGCAAATGGGGAAGAACTTAAATCGGGCAACAGGGGGGTCGCAATCCGCGCCCCCATCCGTCTCAGCGGCGAGGCGATGGCTTTCAATCTCTATGAAAGCTCGCTTCGCGCTGACAACGTGCTCAACCTTCCGCTTGGCTGCGCGTGAAGCCTCTTGGCTGCTGACGTTATGCCGCGCTGAAGAGTGTTCTTGGAGGCTCATTTCACCTGCTCCGTGGTCCGTGCGTGAACTCAGGTGCAGGTATAGACAGGTCAAACGGGCAAGGCTTAACAGGCCTTGCCAGGTTTTTTCAGCCTCTTGGCAATTGTTCCTACTGCCTCAGTAAGTCGAAGGTTGCGCTTCACGCGCGCTGCAACGGCCTGCTGCGACCAACGTGGCTGCCGCTCCCATATCTTCTGGGCCTCAGCATTCCATGTTTTCCATTCGCGCGCGCGCTTTCTATGACGTGCATCATTGACGATCCTGCGCTTCGTCGCCAGGCCCCCTCGCACTGCTGCGCCCGTTACAATCGGCTCTTCATTGTCGGCAATTGTCAGCAAATGACATTCAGTAACCAGCACGATAGCATTGTGAATTGCGGCGAAGGCGTGCCGGCGCACGGTATCAGCATCCGAAGTGCGCTCAACGTTGATCAGTTCACGTTCCACGTCATCGAGCTTTTTGAGCACGCGCCGAGCCCAATAAGCTCTGTCGGCGACCGTGACCGCTTCCCTGGAGCGTTGATCCTTCTTACGCGGACGCTCTGGCAGGGTGGGCTCGCCGCCGTCGCCAACGAGGAGAGATGTTGCCCAATTCCTGAGAACGGTGATACGCGAACGGATCGTGTCGCCTGTTTCGTCGGGGAGTGTCCATTTGATCCCAGACCTCTTGGGATCGATCTCGACCTTAAAACCTTCCCCCTTGCCGGCCGGGCGTTCGATGACGCCTATCAAATCCTTGGGGCTTCGCAGGGTCGTAGAACGCTGAGCCGTTGTGTTACCGTGATCGGCCGTGGGTTTGCTGTCACCTTCCATGATCATC
>Ga0181525_10001786_pt1 | contig 18101 bp, 15 predicted proteins | sample PEATcosm2014_Bin_48_FD_121100 | JGI IMG/M metagenome (GOLD analysis project Ga0181525, IMG submission 121100) | Peatland microbial communities from MTU Mesocosm Facility, Houghton, MI, USA - PEATcosm2014_Bin06_10_metaG | ecosystem: Environmental > Terrestrial > Soil > Wetlands > Peat | place...
CTTCGATGTCCAGATTATTTTCCACCGCCAGCGCCACTGCGTCTTGAGCCGAAAGGTAGAGGTTGCCCGCGTGCATTAGCGACTCCAACCGGCTGGAGTTGGACAGGTTGACGGGGGGAACGGGGCGCGCGCGGAACGGGCGGGTAAAGCGGAGCAACGGACCCTGTGCCGGGTCGATCCTTACCGCGTTTTCACCCCGCGCGAAAGCGGCCAGTAGCAGCAATATTTGCCATCGACGACACCATGAATGCATCCTGAGGACCTCCAAATCTCGACTCGGAAATTGCCGCTTCCCAGTGGGATCGCGGCGGACCCCAAGCCGCAACCTGGCGGACCTGGGCCTTTAAGTTATTGATAATGAAAACAGAACCAAGGATTTCCGTTTTCACGATGTTAGCATCTTAAGAGTTGGCGAGTGCCGGCTGACTGTAGTTACACAAAGAAGTTACGACTGCGCATGCGGCGAATCAAAATCCTGATCTCCTACGATGGGTCGGATTATCACGGCTGGCAGGTGCAGCCGGGATTGCCGACCATCCAGGGCGTGTTGGAACAGGTGGTCTCAGGCATGGAAGGGCGGCCGGTCCATGTCGCCGGATCCGGCCGCACCGACGCGGGCGTTCACGCGATCGGGCAGATTGGAGCGTTTTCAATAGAGAATCCAATTCCTGTCGACAATCTGCGGCGCGCCATGAACCGGCTAATGCCGCGCGATATTCGCGTGCTGAATGTCGAGGAGGCTGCTTCGGATTTCCATCCCCGATTTCAGGCGCGGCGGAAAACCTACGAATACCGGATCTTTCGCGGCGAGATCTGTTCGCCGTTCGAGCGGCGCTACGTCCTGCATCATCCTTATCCATTGTCGGTGGAAGAAATGATCGCTGCGGCGCCGCTGCTGGAAGGCGAGCACGATTTTACGGCGTTCGCTGCGTCGGATGAACGCGATAAATTGGACGATCGCGATGGATTGGAATTGTCGAAAGTGCGGACCGTCTTTTGCTCGCGCCTGGCGCTGGAAGGCGAGCGTCTGATTTATCGCGTCACCGGAAGCGGATTTTTGAAGCACATGGTTCGAAATATCGTAGGCGTACTGCTGGAGGCCGGGAAGGGTAATATAGATCGCGCGGCATTATTGGCGCGATTGAAACCCGGCTGCGAGATTCCGCCCGGCCCCACCGCGCCCGCGAGAGGGCTGTTCTTGGTCTCCGTTGAGTATTGAATGCGTGCCTAGCGCGTGGACGAGGTCAGTTTTTCCCCCAGCAGGCTTTCCACCTGGGCGTAAAATTCTTTAACCGCCTGATGGTACAGAGCTCCGCTGGCGGGCCCGGGGAATCCGGCATGGACAAAGCGCACGCGGCCATCGCGTCCCACGAAAAATGTAGTGGGCCAGGAATTCAGATTCACCGGCTGCGTCAGCTTGGCGTCGCGCTCGTCGGGTGTGCCGCCCAGAAGTACCGTATATTCGATCCCGTACTCTTTCATGAAAGCGCGCAAGCGCGTGGGATTCTTAAGCTGATCCTGTTCCTCAAACGAGAGCGCGACGATTTCCAGACCCTGGCTGCGGTACTTGCGATACAGCTCGGCCAGGAAGGGCGCTTCGTCGTGGCAGTTGGGGCACCAGCTACCGGTGATGTTCACCAGGACCACTTTGCCTTGGAAACGCGTGTCCGTGTTCGAAACAATTTTGCCGTTCAGATCGGGGAAGCTGAAGCGGAATGGCTCGGAGGCGTCCTTCACGCTGGTGTGATGATCGGGATCGGTGGGCGCGGGCAGCCCTTTGGCACGCGCGACGTCCGGGCGTGTAGCTGTGAGCTGGCTCTTGCCGTGCAAGTCCGTCATGTCCACTGCGAGCGTTCCGTCGGCCGCGGGCGTCAGAATCATGAGCGACGGGCGTCCGCCGGAGAAATGGCTGAGGACGAACTTGCCGTCCTGGTATCGGCCGGTCAGAGCCCCGGTGTCTCCGTCCACGCGCAAAATCGCGGCCTCGACATTCGAGGCGCTCTTCTGCTGCACGATGAGCCGCCAGGCTTTCTCGCCCTTTGAACTTTCGACGGCCACTTCCCAGAGTCCGTCAATAGAGGGCGCGCTTGCGGCTGCGCCAGTCTCCGCTTTGTGGCGATGCGCGGTCACCGGATAAATCTTCTTCAACATCGGCCCGTATTGGCCAACCAACGCGCCATCCTGCAGTTTGGCTTCCAGCTTGGCGGCGTACGAATCGAAATTCAATACCAGCGATCCGTTTTCGAAGCTTGCGCCGCTGGCCACCACTTTCTCGTCCCCGTTGAACAGCCAACCCTTGAGGTTGGAACCGTCGCCCGCGATCTGCAAGCGGAACGGAATATCCTGGCCGTTAAAAGTGATGGTGGCGTCCCACTGACCCGCTATCGATTGAGCCATTGCGGCGGGTGCGATGGCCAGAAGCAGCGCTGCGCATAATTTAGTTGTCACGTTCGCTCCTTTCGTGAACCGGCGACTTGGTAGCTATTAGTGTACATCGCCGTTACCTGACCCATGGGTTGATGTGGCGCACGCACTCTTGCGTCCAGCGTCTTCACCCCTGACGACACGTTTACCCCAGGGTGTCGCGACGAGTTTCGACACGGCACGCATGAGTGCGTGCGCCACGCACGTAGCCTTCGAGACTTGCCAAGGTTATTTCGTGACAAGCACCAGGTTGGAGGGGAGCGGGGTTCACAGATTCCGACATCATGCGTCAATCATATAAGCGCGTCATAGCAAGGCTGTAAGAGTACTGCTCTCATTGACAGCAATCGATCGGCCGTGAGCGCCCGCTAAAACATCGCGCGCGAATAGACCCCGCTGGGCGACTCAGGCGACTTGAGGTAACACTCGGCAGCGTAAGTGACCTCACCCGGCTTCAAACTGGACGCGAAGTTGCTGGCGCGGGCCGACAGGTCGTTAATCCAATCGCGAACTTTGCCGCTCACCGGATCCAGACTGGCAGGCGTTCCGAAGGAGCTGGATCGCAGCGCCCGGTTTCCCAACACGTAGCGCTCCATTACCACCGGATAACCTTTGTTGCTGCACTTTTCGGCGCCGTCCGTCGGGCAGTCTGCCGGATGAACCATGCGAATTTTGCTGAGGATTAGAACCGCTGCCCCGGCTTGCATGTCGACGCCGATGCCTTGAGCCACGCTCAGCGCAATATTCTGATTTGCACTTTGCGAAAAATCGAGGCCCTGCGCGTACATGCTCGCGACGTCATGGCTGATCCGGTATGCATGATCGCTGCGGCTGGCATTATTGGTGATCAGGACAATCCCGATGGATAGCGGAATCAGGAAAAGGGAGCCTAGCACGTAGAGTTGGAGCAAAGCGCTTCCGGGATTTTTAGTACGGCGGAGCATGCGTGAAGCTCTACCTTACGCGATGCAGGGGCGATTTTCCAGACCGTCTTGCCGTCAATTTTCACGGCATTCCGACTTAGTACTTTACCGAAGCTTAGTTTCACTGAGCTTAGTTTCAAGCGTGATCAGTGGTTCCCTATGCCGTCCAGTACGACGGCGCGAGAGGTGCGGCAGCACCTCGGCGCATGTATATATAGGCGCGTTCGTCTATATAATCAATATGGGCGTGGAAAACAAACCAAAGTACCGGAAGCTGCTTTCGTATCTGCTCTTCGCCGGCGCGATTCTGTGGATCGCGATTGCATCGCAGAGCTGGAGCGATCAGAAAGCAGGCGTCCGGCCGGTGAAGGATCGGACGCCGGTGGCCAACCTGGTGTTTCCGCAGCTTAATGGCGGTAGCTGGCGTCTCTCCGATCACCGCGGCGAGGTGGTGCTGATCAACTACTGGGCCAGTTGGTGCGCTCCCTGCCGGCAAGAAACCCCCGGATTAATCGACTTGGCGCGCGACTACCGGTACAGAGGATTGTCCGTGGTCGGCATTTCGATGGACGAGGGCGGCAAACCCGCCGTCGAATCGTTCCTGCGCGAATTCCACTTGCCATATCCGGTGCTCATGCCCAACCTGGCATCGCCGTCCGCGCCGGCCATCGACGCACTGCCGACGACGGTACTTGTGGACCGCAACGGCCGGGTGGCCAAGTCGTACGTCGGAGCGGTGCGCGAGACCGTGTTTCGGGCCGATGTGGACCGGCTGCTGGCCGAGCAGCCTGCCGCGCCGGCGGTTACTGCTTCGCCCATCAGGAAGCCCTCCGGCGTTGCGCACGTAAGCGCGCTATAACAGGATTTGGCCAGCAGGATCGCTTTTTGGCTCGCGCTCGCGAGTTCTTTTCCCGCCACAGCTCAGTCTCCCGTGTCCCGTCCCGGCCCGGATGTTGCCGCGCCATTTGTGACCGCAAAACCGAAGCCTGAATACACCGGGGAAGCGCGGCTCGCCAGGCTGGAAGGTAGCGTGCTGCTGTCGCTGATCGTCGGCGCTGATGGGTTACCGCGCGATATTCAGGTTGTTCGGTCACTCGGACTCGGGCTGGATGAAAGTGCGGTGGAAAACCTTCGAGCCTGGCAATTTAAGGCCGGAAGCAGAAACGGGAGCGCGGTGGACGTGCTGGTCAACGAGGAGGTGTTCTTCCGGCCGCAGAGAACGCTGTGGGACTGGCATGCGGTGCGCGCCGTTTTCCTATCACCCCAGTCGATTGAGCGTCCGGTTCTGATCCAGGCCAAGTTTCCGGCGACGATTAGCGTGGAAGAAAACGCATCCGTAACCATGACGTTCGATGTCGGACCGCGGGGCGTCCCTGTAAACCTGCGCGTGGTGAAATCGTCCAACGCAAAATGGGAAGCTGAACTGCTTCGAGCCGTCAGCGAGGATTGGCGCTTTCGGCCGGGATATATCCATGCGAAAGCAACCACGGTGGGGAAACCAACCACCGTGCCGGCCTGGTTCGAATTCGTGCGCGGATCGCATTCTCCCATTCCGCCCCTGCCCATTCCGGCGCCGGGGAATCCTTAGGCCGCGTCTAAAGTCCGAAAAGAAAAAAGACCCCTTGCTCACGCGCGCGGCTCAGTAGCAACGCGTTGCAGAACTGCGACCGTAAGGGAGCCGGTTTGCCCCAGCCGGCTAAGCCTGGGCGGCGTTCCGGACCTGCTCCTCGACAATACGGCCGTCGAAAAGCGTGATGGTACGGTCCGCACACCGGGCGTAGCGCGGATCGTGTGTCACCATGCAAATGGTGGCGCCTTCCTGGTGCAGCTCGCTCAAAAGGCCCATCACTTGCTCGCCATTGACGGAATCCAGATTCCCCGTGGGCTCGTCGGCTAATAGAATGGACGGCCGCCCGGCCAGGGCCCGCGCCACGGCCACGCGCTGCTGCTGGCCTCCCGACAATTGCGATGGATAATGTTTGATCCGATGCGACATCCCCACCCGCTCCAGCGCATCCTTCACCAGTTTCTTACGCTCCGAGGCCGGCATGTTGCGATAGGTGAGCGGCAATTCGACGTTCTCATACACCGTGAGATCGCCGATTAAATTAAATGCCTGGAAAATGAATCCGATTTCGCGGTTGCGAACCCGCGCCCGCTGCGAAAGTTTCATTTGATCCACGCGCGTGTCGTTGAGCACGTAACTGCCGTCCGACGGCGTGTCCAGCAGGCCGAGAATCGCCAACAAGGTCGACTTCCCGCAGCCCGACGGGCCGGAAATCGAAACATATTCGCCTTTGCGGACATTCAATTCAATGCCGGCCAGCGCGTGCGTCTCCACCTCGTCGGTGCTGAAAACCTTGGTCACGCTCTTAAGACTAATCAGTGTCGTCGCGTCTGAATCCACACCGCCTCCTTGCTGAGCGCCGGGACCAGCCCTCCGCTCAGTTTCTAAAATAGACGTACGTTGCAAGGGGATGTTAGGTTCGCAGGAAGATTGTTTCGTTCGCAAAAAATAGTTTAGTCGGGGAGCAGCGGCAAAACCAACCGCACCCGGGTTCTACAAACCCTTCGACCTGAATGATCGCCTTTGGCGGAAAAAAGCCGGCCTGATTTCAGCTTTTGCAAATTCGCCTGCGTCCGCCTGTCGCAGCCCCTCGCGAATATGCTCTACTTGCCAGCGGTGAACGTCGAGATAAGCCTCAATCGCTTCATTGATGACGTAGCTTCGGTCCCGGTGAAGCGCGGAGGCAACTGAATCCAGCGCCTCCTGCTTCTCGGATTCCAAACTTCTCGGATTCCAAACTTCTCGGATTCCAAACGAAAACTGATAGTCTCTCGACTCATGACCGGCTTCCCACACAATCGTTTCGCGTCACGCAACTCAAGCGCGCCTATTGACTAAGCGGCAAGACCAGGCGCGCCTCACACCCTCGGCCCTCCGGCGCATTCTGCAGTGTCAGCACGCCGCCATGCGCTTCGGCGATCTGCCGGCTCAGCACCAGCCCGATGCCCGTGCCCGATGGTTTAGTGGTAAAAAACGGCACAAACAGATTAGCCGTGTTGGGCAAGCCATGCCCTTCGTCGCGCACCCACACCGTCAGGCGCGAATCCTGCCGCTCCCAACCGACGCGCACTCCGCCACCGGTTTCAAGCGACGCATCCGCGGCGTTCCGAATCACATTGATCAGTAATTGTTCCAACTGATCGGGATCGGCTTGAATCACCAGATGCGGGCCCGGCAAAAGCTGAGGAGCGATGCGCGTCTCCAAGCCAGCCACCCGCCGGACCAGCTCCCCCACCTCCACCGGCAGCAGGGTGGGCCTGGGCAGTTTGGCGAGCATGGCGTACGCGCTCATGAAGCGGCTCAGAGCTTCGCTGCGCGCCGCGATCACGGCCAGGCCCCGGCGCATGTCTACTTCCCAATCCTCCGGCCGAGGCTGGCGCGCGAGAATACTTTCCAAACTTCCGGCAATGGATTTGATCGGCGTCAGGGAGTTATTCAACTCATGTCCCAACACCCGCACCAGCCGCTGCCAGGCTTTCAACTCCTCCTCGCGCAGCGGCCGCGTCAGATCGGTTACCACCACCAACTGATGCGGCAAGCCTCCTTCGCGAAAAAGGCTGCGGCTGACACCCCAGCGCGCCGTACCGCCCGGAAAGGTCCGCTGCGCGGTACGTTGCGCTTCGCCTTCCAGGTAGCTATCCAGCTCCAGCGCTTCCGCCGATTGATCCAGCAGCCGGACCGCCGGTTGATTCAATAGCCGCTCGCCCGCGCGATTCACCAGGCGAAGCCGCCGGTCGGCGTCGAAGGCGAACACCGCGACGTTGATCTCCTCCATCACCTTGCGCAACAGCGTGGTGGCTTCCAGTGCGCCCAATCTCTGCTCGCGCAGCGTGGCGCTCATCGCGTTCACCTGCTGCATCACTTCGCCCATCGCATCGCCGCTTTTAGAGTGCCGCGCGCGGATGGAATAATCGCCCTCCCGCATCGCTTCCAAAAGATTGGCGAGCGTCCGCAGAGGGGACGCTACGCGCTCGCGGAGCGCGAAGCAAAAGCCCAGCCAGACGCCGAGGATCAAGGCCGTCAGCGTCCACTGCACCCGGGCCGTGTAGTCGCCCAGCCACAAGATCAGCATGCACGTCAGCACGGCGGGCGATCCGGCCACCAGCGCCATCACGAGAATGCGCTGCTCGTGAACCAGGCGAGGCGGGCGGAGCTTCACGGCGCGCTCACAACCCGTAGCGCTGCAAACGGCGGTACAGGGCGCTGCGGCTCAGACCGAGAGCATTGGCGGCGTGGCTCACATTTCCGCCGTAACGCGCCAGCGCTTTCTTGATCAGGAACGCCTCCACTTCTTCAATGCTCATGTCTTCCAGGCGCGGCGAGACATCGCGTCCGGAGCGCAGCGCCAGATCGGCCGGTTTGATCTGGGAGTCCTGCGCCATCAGCACCGCGCGCTCGATCACATGGTTGAGCTCGCGCACGTTGCCCTGCCAGGGATGCTCCAGCATCAGCTGCAACGCCGCCCGGTCGAAACCGCCAATGCGTTTGCGATAACGCTGCGCATGCGCGGCCAAAAAATGCGCCGCCAGCAGCGGAATATCCTCGCGGCGTTCCCGCAGGGGCGGCAGAGCAATCTCAATAGTGTTCAACCGGAACAGCAGATCCTGGCGGAAGCGGCCGGCGTTCACCTCTTCGTCCAGATGGGCGTTGGTGGCCGAAATCACCCGCACATCCACGCGCTTGGTCTTCGACGATCCCACGCGCTCCATCTCGCCCACTTCCAACACGCGCAGCATCTTGGCCTGCAAATTCATCGGGACGTTGGCAATTTCGTCCAGAAACAAGGTGCCGCTATCGGCCAGCTCGAAGCGCCCTACGCGATCCGTCTTGGCGTCGGTGAATGCGCCCTTCACGTGTCCGAACAGCTCGCTTTCAAAAACGCCCTCGGCCAGTCCGCCCGCATTCACCGTCACCATGGGTTTGGCGCTGCGGGGCGAAATCGCGAACAGGGTCTTCGCCACCACTTCCTTGCCGGTACCGGGCTCGCCGGTGATCAGCACGTTGGCGTCCGAAGGACCCACGCGGGAAATCATCTGGAGCACGGGCTGCATGGCTTGCGATTCCGCGATGAGCGCCGGAACGCCTTCGGCGCGCAGCAAGCGGTTCTCAGCCTCCAGGCGCAAGCCGCGGCGAATCGCGTTGCTCAGATCGATCTGCGTCTTGACAATGCTAAGCAGCCGCTGGTTTTCCCAGGGCTTCTGCACGAAATCGCGCGCGCCGCCGCGCATGGCTTCCACCGCCAGGCCAACCGTGGCCCAGGCCGTCATCACAATCACTGGAAGCACGGAATCGATGGCTTGAATACGCGAAAGTAAATCCAGCCCCTCTTGACCGGAAGTGGTGTCGCGGGTGTAGTTCAGATCCATGATTACCACGTCGAAGTCGCGCGCTTCGAGCGCCGCAACCACCGCCGCAGGCGATGTGACCGCGTCGATCTGGTACCCTTCGCCCTTCAGCAGCAGGCGCAGCGCTTCCAATACGTCGGCTTGATCGTCGGCGACTAAAATGCGCGGCGCAGCGCCCTGGCTGGTGCGATTGCCCGAGTTAACTGGGAATCCGGCCTTAGCTTGAAGTCCGGCGTTAGTTTGATATCCGTCTTTAATTTGATATCCATCCTTAATTTGATATCCGGCGCTAGTTTGATATCCGGCGTTAGTTTGATATCCGGCGTTAGTTTGATATCCGGCGTTAGTTTGATATCCGGCGTTAGTTTGATATCCATCCATCGGCAATATTAATGACACGATGCCCATATTCGGCGTTCTTTTCGTTGTGGGTAACTTGAATAATGGTGGCGCCCTCTGCATTCAAACGCTTGAAGAGATCCATGATCTCCTTGCCCTGGCTGGAATGCAGATTGCCTGTGGGCTCATCAGCCAGAATTATCTTAGGACTGGCCACGATAGCCCGTGCGATAGCCACCAATTGCTGCTGGCCGCCCGAAAGCTGGTTGGGGTACAGATCCTTCTTGCCCACAATCTGAAACCGATCCAGAACGTCGCAAACGATGCTGTCGCGCTCGGATTTCTTGATGTTGCGATAGGACAACGGAATATCGAGATTCTCATACACCGTCAGCGAGTCCAGCAGATGATAGCTCTGGAAAACGAAGCCGAAGTATTTCTTGTACAGCTCCATACGATCCTTCTTCGGCAGCTTATGGATGGCGTGCTCGGCCAGATAATATTCGCCGGTCCAGGAGCTGTCGTGCATTCCAAGCAAGTGCAGCAGCGTCGACTTGCCCGCTCCCGAAGGTCCCATGATCGATACAAACTCGCCCTCCTTCACTTCGGCATTGATGCGGCGCAACACAAAGGTCTTGGTAGGGCCGTGCTCAAAGTATTTTTCCACGTTGCGCAGAACAATCATGGGGGAACTCATAGCTGTATTGTAAAGGCCGCCTGCTGACGCGCGCGGCCCGGTTGGATTGTTCCCAACGGTTGGCCTGTTCCCAACGGTTGGCCTGTTCCCAACGGTGACACGAGCAAACTTGTCAGGGCAAGATCGAGGAGAGGTTCGCCAGCACCTGCCGGGAAACCGGGCAGCGCTCCACTTGAATCGCATTTTCGACGCGAACCGAATCCAGCGCTTCGGAAAGATGCCAGGACCGCACCTCGGAAAAGCCGAGCATCGCCAGCGCGATGAAGAAAACAGCGAAGAAATCGATATTTCGTCCAAACATTTTAGGCTACCCCCACGCTTTCTTCTACGATCCTGCCGTCAAACAACCGGATGGTCCGGTCGGCGTAACTTGCATAGCGCGGATCGTGAGTCACCATGCAAATCGTTGCGCCGCCGCGATGCAGCTCGCGCAATAAATCCATTACGGCTTCGCCATTCACCGAATCCAGGTTTCCAGTGGGCTCATCCGCCAGCAGGATGGACGGATCGCCGCCCAAGGCCCGCGCCACCGCCACGCGCTGCTGCTGTCCGCCCGAGAGTTGCGACGGATAATGCTTGGTGCGGTGCGACATCCCCACGCGCTCCAGCGCATCGTGCACGCGCTTCTTGCGTTCGGCCGAAGGCATGCCGCGATAAGTGAGCGGCAGCTCCACGTTCTCGTACACCGTCAGATCGCCGATCAGATTGAAGGCCTGGAAAATGAACCCGATCTCGCGATTGCGGATGCGCGCCCGCTCCGACAGCTTCAGGTTCTGCACCGGCTTGGAGTTCAGCACGTAGGAGCCATCCGACGGGGAGTCGAGCAGGCCCAATATCGCTAGCAGCGTAGATTTCCCGCAGCCCGAAGGACCCGCGATCGCCAGATACTCGCCCTTCTTGATGTGAAGATGAATGCCGGCCAGCGCGTGCGTTTCCACCTCGTCGGTCTGGAAGACCTTGGTTACACCGTCCAAGCTGATCAAAGCTGTTTCGTCAATCGCCATGAGAAATGCTCACGCTCCCTTACGGTGGCGGCTCAGTTAAGCCGAATTCTGTTATACGCGTCCTGCGCCGACATATCCGACAGGATCACCTGATCGCCCACTTTCAATCCGTCCACCACTTCGATGTTGTTCACCGAGCTGCGCCCCAGCGACACCGGCACGCGCTGCGCTTCTTTGCCGTCGGCATCCAGTTTGAACAGCGTGATCTTGGCTCCCGGCTGGCCCACCACGGGCCGGCCTACGTACACCACGTCGCTCAGCCGCTCCAACGTGATGGTTCCATCCACGCTCAAATCCGGACGCGCGCCCTGTGGCAGCGGACCCTCCAGACTTACATCCACATCCACCGTTCCATTCACCGCCGCCGGATCGATGCGCGACACGTGGCCCGGAATGATTCCGTTGCGAGTATCGATGGAAGCCACTTGCCCGATGGCCACGTCCTTGACCTGCGTCTCGGGAATCTTGAGAGTCGCTTTCAGTTTGTTGGGCTGCGCGATCTTCGCCAGAATGGCGCCCGGCGCCACGCGCATTCCCACTTCCAGCGGCATCCCGGTGGTCCCCAGTTGCGTCAGAGTGCCGTCGCTGGCGGAGCGAATGGTCAACTGATCCACTTGTTCCTTTTTCAGTTTATACGCCGCCTGCAGCTTCTCGATCTGCACTTTCTGCGCATCCATCTGCGCCTGAATGGACTTGTCGCTGATGTCGAGTTGCTCCTTGGACAATGCGTAGCGCCCTTTCAACTCCTGCCATTTGGCGACTGAGAGCTTGGTATCGAGGTCCGACTTCAATCCCAGTTTGGTCAATTGGGAATCGCGATCGGATTGCAATTGCGCCTGCTCCATGTCCGACTTTACCTGTTCGGTGGTGGCTTTCTGCGCCAGTTGCTGGGTCTCCAGCGTTACCCGCAGATTCTCCAGGTTGGCCTGGGCGGCCTTGATCTGCCATTCCAGGTCCGCCGCGGCCAGGTCCATGTCGGGGTTACTCAGCACCATCACCACATCGTTGGCATGCACCTTGGCGCCCGGCAAAAAATTGATCTTCTCCACGCGGCTCTCAAATTCGGCGGGAATCCACATGTACTGCTCCACCACCAGCGTGCCCGAGCCGCGGACGTCGCGTACCATCGGGCCGCGCTTCACCGAGTCGATCCACACCGTCGCCCGATCTACCGCCGGCGCCGCGGGCTTCAGCCGGGAAAGCCCCCAGGTGATGAGCGGGATGGCCGCCACCAGGAGCGCAATGTAAACGATCCGGCGAATCAGTTTGCGCCGAGCGACTTCCTTACCGCGTGGTACATCCATGGCCATGAGTGATTTCTCCTAATGTCAGTTCGCAACTACCCTTCCAATCTCGATAGTACTGAAAAGCAAGGTGAGCCCGATGGTTTCGGAGTGCCGCGCCCGCCCGGTGTGTCCGCTTCTGGGACGAGCTGTGCGGGTCCAGGGCAACGTTTTGGAGCCGAAGCGAGGGCGCCCATGACAATTTCAACCCACGACAATTCAACCCATGACAATTCAACCCATGACAATGCAGCCAGGTGGCGACAGACAAGTCCCACTCGCGAGCGATCCTCAAGACCCTACTCCCTCCGATCGGATAAACTAGGGCCCATCAATCGCAGGCAGAGAGGGACGCGGGTTTCGCCCCGGTTCACTCAAAGGAGGAAACATGAGAATCCTGGTGATCGGTTTGGCCGTGTGGGGTGCGGCGATTTTCGTCCCCTACGCATGGGGCCAGAACAATAAGCGCCCCACCATTGCAAACCCGGTTATTGCAAACGAAGAAGACTTCCGCCGCGCGATGAAGGAGCTTTCCAACTGGGGACGATGGGGCGCGGACGACGAACTGGGCGCCGCCAATCTGATAACTCCCGCGAAGCGAAAACAGGCTTTTGCTCTGGCCAAGGAGGGAGTGAGCATTTCACTCGCCCACGACATACCCCAAGAAAAGGCCGCGGATGCGCCCTACATTCTGGAGCGGACCCTAACCATCACGGCCAACGGCAGTACGGACCGCTATCAATATACGGGCACGTATCATGGCGTGGTCCACAGCCACTTGGACGCCGTGGACTGTCACGTCCTGTATGAAGGCAAAGGATACAACGGCCGGTCGATCGAAGACATCAAGGCCGCCGGCGGTTGCCCAAAAGGGAACATTGACGCTTTGAAAGACGGGGTGGTGACGCGCGCCATTCTGTTCGATGCGACGCGTCTGCCCGGTAAAGCCACAGCACAGGGATGGCTGGAACCGGGAACGGCTATCCATCGGGAAGATCTCGAAGCGCTGGAGAAGCTGGAGCGCGTAAAAGTGGCGCCGGGCGACGTAATTCTCCTTTACACCGGCCGTTGGAAACGGCGCGCCGAGAAGGGACCGTGGGGGATGGATACCGGTTTCGCCGGGTATCACGCCGACGTAGCATACTTTTTGAAAGAGCGCGGCGTAGCCTTCATCGGATGCGACGGACCGAACGATGTGGTGCCCTCCGGCCTTCCGGCCTCCGTCGGAATCCCGCTTCATCAACTGGCGCTCGCGGCCATGGGTATCGATATTTTCGATAATCTGGATTTCGAAAGAGCCGTGGAGCACGCCCGGCAATTGAATCGCTATGAATTTCTGTTCTCGGCTGCGCCACTGCGAGTCGCATTGGGAACGGGTTCGCCGCTGAATCCGCTGGCGATCTTCTGAACATCGCGCAAAACGGAGCGCGCCGCGGGCCAGTTCCTGAGCGCTTTGGAGGTGCGCGCCACACCCTTTGCGCTTCTGAGGAACTTCGCGCAAAACGGAGCGCGCCGCGGGCCAGTTCCTGAGCGCTTTGGAGGTGCGCGCCGCATCCTTTGCGCTTCTGAGGAACTTCGCGCAAAACGGAACGCGCCGCGGGCCAGTTCCTGAGCGCTTTGGAGGTGCGCGCCACACCCTTTGCGCTTCTGAGGAACTTCGCGCAAAACGGAGCGCGCCGCGGGCCAGATGGAGATCCGCAGGTCCCCCGTCTCGTTGTCGGTTGGTACGTTCTCCCTCAACGACGACTCCGCGGCCACGCGGCAGCGGTAATCTGGAATGCTCCTGAATACACGCGCCGATGGTCTGCTCCTGATAGGATATTCAAATGCTGGCTCGTATTGCCAGACGCCAGCGGGCCCGAAGACTCGAAAAGGAGATGAGAGATGCATCGTCGATTTGCAGGAATGGCGCTTGCGGCAGCGCTAGGATTCATGACGTTCCAGACACAGGCGCAAACGCCGCCCCCCACCGCGGATCCCTACGCGAATAACCCGGACGCCGGAAAGCTGCAGTTCCCCTTAGCAGCTCCCGCAGGCAAGGACTCCGGCGCCATTACGCACGCCCCCGCTGGCGCCGTCAATCAGGGAATACTCGATCCGGCTAAATGGAAGTACGGGCCGAACTACGATGCACCGGACGACGCCAAGATCTGGAATCCGGTGATGATCAAGATGATGAAGGGCGAAAAGGTGACCGGTGGCACCGTATTCAGTACCGACACTCCGGAAACCTATTGCGCGATGGCGAACGCGGGTTATGACTTCATCTGGACCGAGATGCAGCACGACTCGCGGGATTGGGGCGCAGTGGCCCGTATGTGGAAAGCCTGTCCCCACGCCAAAGCAGTTCCCGGCGTGCGGGTGGCCTACACCGATGAAAGGGAAATCCAGCACGCCATGGATCTGGGCGCGCTGGTGATCGTGATTCCCACCGTTCGCTCCTATGAAGAGGGAAAAGCAGCTAGAGACTGGACCATGTTCCCGCCGCTCGGGAAGCGCAGCCAGGGTGGCGGCCAAGCCTTCGATCCCGAGGTGTGGGGGAATGTGCCGGGCGGGTATCGTCAAACTATTAACAAGAACATCGTCCTGATAGAAATGATCGAGACGCTGGATGGCGCAGCGGCGGCGCGCGAAATCGCCGCTATTCCCGGCGTGACCGCGATCTTTGCAGCCAGCGGCGATCTGGGTAATTTCTCGGGCTATAAACAAGGCACGCCCGACTATGAACGTCTGATCAATATCGTGCACGACGCCGCGCTGGGCGCAGGCAAGCGGCTGTGCGGTCCGTTCGCCTGGCGCGACCGGCCTGATTTTACCTGCTTCCAGAACGGCAGTGAAACAGCAGCTATTGCGCGCGGCGTGGCAGCCGAACTTGGAACGCTGAAAGATACGCAGGGCAAACCCGAAGTGGGACCCTACGCAGCTAAGAAGTAGAATCGCTCCTCGGGAAGATGACGGCGCAGAAGGACGGCGCTTTGCTTATAGGCGCCGTCATCCCGTACTTGCCGGTTAAGTGGGTGATTTCGCGAACGGCATTGCAGCCAGCGGGCCGATGGCAGTTCATTCCATGGCAAAAACTACCGTGAATTCAATTGGCAGGGCCTATGCTGCTTCGCTCCCAGCGTCAGGAGGCTGCGTGACTTATCGCGTTTGCGCACTCTGACGCGGGTCGGCTTTGGATTATCGCGTGTCCGGTTGACAGCCATAAAGATCCTAGGGACTGCTCCACACGGTTCCATAACGTGATGGCTCTGCAACGCGACGAATCTACTGAGCCGCGCGCCAGCAGCACATTCGGAGGCCACCGGAAGTCGTGCACTGGAGAATATTCACTTGAAGTGTATCGGAGGGTGGCGTGGCGCGTGAGCAAGCGGTCGTTTCGGACTTCCGACGCTGTGAGATACGCAAGCGGGCCGAAGAAATCCCCGTGTTCGTCAACATAAGAGTGTGATGTTGTGGAACCGCGCTAGACAACACCGATGGGCCGCAAACCAGGCGCGCCGTGCAGGATTGCTAATTTGTAGCGCGATTGACCACGCCTGTTCCGGCGCCTTGAGGAATCGTGAAATAGAATGTCGAGCCGAAGCCGGGCTCCGACTCAACCCACATTTTGCCGGCGCTGGTTTCAACAATCTTCTGCGCCAACGCCAGGCCCACTCCAGTGCCCGGAACGTCTTTGCCATGCAAGCGGTGGAAGACCTGAAATATGGATTCTTGGTATTGCGGCTCAATACCGATCCCGTTGTCGCGCACGGAAAACACCCAGGCGTCGCCCTGCAGCCGGGCCGAAATATAAATCTCCGGCGTGACGCCTTTTCGGGCATACTTGATGGCGTTGCTAAGCAGATTTTGCAGCACATGCTCGATTCTGGCATCGGCGATCAACACCGGCAGAGAACCGTGCGTGATCCTGGCTCCGCTTTCCTCGATCGCCGCGCCCAGAGAACCGATAGCGGCGTCAAGGACCTCCTGCAGATCCAGCGGTCTGACATCGCTGCCGCCGTGCGTAGCTTGCGAGTACCGCAGCAAATCGTCGATGAACGCACGCATCCTGCGAACGCCATCCTGCATAAATTGAAACGATCGCGCCGTGTCTGAATCCAGCGTTCCCGCCAGACGATTCTCCAACAATTGACCATGCATCGTGATGGTGCGCAGCGGCTCGTTCAGCTCGTGGCTGACGCGATAGGCGAACCGTTCCAGATCTTCGTTGGAGCGGCGTAACGCACTCTCGGCCTGGCGCACGCGCAAGTAGGCTTTGATAGTCGCCACCAGGACTGCCGGATCCACGGGCTCTATCAAATAACCGTCGGCGCCGGTGTCCAGTCCATTCACCTGCTGCTGTTCGTGAATGCTGGAGGCGGAGATATGCAGAATTGTCGTGGCCGCCAGCGCGGGATTGGTCCGCATGCGGCGGCAAACTTCAAACCCATGCATGTCGGGAAGGTTAACGTCCAACAGAACCACAGACGGCTTCAGTTCCGATGCCAGCTTTAGCGTCTGGTTGCCGGTAGTGGCTTCAATCACCTTGAACCCGGCTTGCCTTAAAACTTTGGTGCGGGCGTACAGGCCGGGCGGATAGTCGTCGACGTTCAGTATGGATGGAGTTTGCGAATCCATAACCACGCCTCCTAAACTGCCGAGGCAGGCAGCCGGGCCGGAGCTACGGCGCGGCGAATCACTTCGGCGATTTCCCGCCGCCCGTATCCTTCCTTGTTCAAAATAGCCGCTGTCTTGCCCTCCAATTGTAGCCGTTCCTGCTCCGTCAGTATGCGAGAGGTGCAAATCACCACCGGAATATCTTTAGTAGCGGCGCCGATTTTCAGGGCATCCAGCACTTCAAATCCGCTCATCCCCGGCATGCTTAAATCCAGGATAATCGCATCCGGCCTTTCTTTGGCGGCCTCCCGAATTCCATCCAGACCGTCCGAAGCCTCCTGGATCACCAGCGCCGACTCCCGAAAATGCTGCTTCAACAAGTAGCGGTCGCGCTCGTCGTCGTCGATGATGAGAATGCGCCTGGTATCAGTCAGTTCCTTGAGCTTGGCGAGCAACCCAGGCCGTTCCACGGGCTTGAGAAGATAATCGTGCGCGCCCAGATGAAAGGCTTTGGCCTGATCCTCAATGGTGCTTGCGATCACCACCGGGATGTCCCGGGTGCGAGCATTGTTTTTAATCTCCGCCAAAAGCCGCCAGGAGTCCTCCGATCGCAGAACCACGTCCAGAATAATCACCCTGGGGCGAATGCTCTCCAGAATTTCTTGCGCTTCCCGAATGGTAGCCGCCGGAATGAGATGGAACCCGGAGTTCTTCAGGTAGCTCCGGTACATCATCATCATCTCCACTTTGTCTTCCAACACCAGGACCGGCAGACTGCCGGTGTCCGCCTCTGCTACCGCTATGGCCGATGCGGAGGTAAGGCTGAGCGCGGGTTCCGATTCGTATCGCAGGGGAAGCCGGACGCTGAACCTGGAGCCGATTCCTAATCGGCTTTCCACTTGTACGTCCCCCTTCAGCAGGTTCGCCAACTTCTTGGAGAGCGGCAGCCCCAGGCCGGTGCCTTTTACTCTTCGCTGAATCGGATTGTCCACCTGCGCGAAATCCTGAAAGATCCGCTGCTGGTCTTCAGGCGCAATCCCAATGCCGGTGTCGGACACCGAAAAAATCACATCGTTGTTCTCCGCCAGTGCCGCCGATACCCGGACCTCGCCCTGCTCGGTGAACTTCAATGCGTTGGAGATGAAATTCCGGAGGATCTGCGAAATCTTTCCTTCGTCGGAAAACATGGTGGGAATATGGTCTACATCTTCGAACGCCAGATCGACGGCCTGATTCAGCAACAATGGCCGCAGCATGCCGCGCAGTGCGGCGAACAGATCCGCTACGCGAAACTCCACGGGCTTGGCTTCTACCTTTCCGGCTTCCACTTTCGCCAGGTCCAGCAGATCGTTCACCAGGTCCAGCAAGTCGCGCGCGGCCTTCCGAATGTAGTCTGTCTGCAATTGCTGCTCGGCTGACA
>Ga0181525_10001787_pt1 | contig 18089 bp, 19 predicted proteins | sample PEATcosm2014_Bin_48_FD_121100 | JGI IMG/M metagenome (GOLD analysis project Ga0181525, IMG submission 121100) | Peatland microbial communities from MTU Mesocosm Facility, Houghton, MI, USA - PEATcosm2014_Bin06_10_metaG | ecosystem: Environmental > Terrestrial > Soil > Wetlands > Peat | place...
GCGTGCCGGCCGCGATTGCCTGCGCGCTGTTGATTTTCGCCGGCGCGCCGCTCTTCGCCTTCCTGCTGCGCTCGGCGGCGACGGTTCCGCACGCCATCGTGCCGATCCTGGTGGCGCTGTTGCTGGCCAGTGTCCTGCAAATCGTGTCGGAAGCCTTGTTGCAATATACCGGCTTTTTCCGCAGCCTCGCCTATAACGGCGCCGCCGTCGCCATGGCGATGCTCCTGGTTACGGCGCTTGCCATCGCGGCGAGACTTGATCTGGTCGGTTTCCTCGCCGCTTATGCGGCGGTTTATGCGGTGGGAGCCGTGTGCCTGGCGATCGCGGCGGTTCGCGGGCCGGTCCGTGCATCAGTGGCGCCGCTTGCCGATCGTCGCGCGTGTTAATGTTGGTAGAATAGGCATTCCCCGACAACAGCGCGCCGGGACGACGTTTAGGTCATCGCATGACGCCGCAGCCGATCAGCCAGGCCTGTATCCTTGTCGGCGGCAAGGGAACGCGGCTCGGCGACCTCACGCGCGCGACGCCCAAACCGCTGATCGAAATCGGCGATAACGCGGTCTTCCTCGATATCGTGCTCGGGCAAGTCGCCCGGGAGGGTTTTGACGATATCGTGTTGCTCGCCGGGCATCTCGGCGACGTCGTGCGTGCACGCTACGACGGCCGCAGCGTCGGCTCCGCGCGCGTCCGCGTCATCGTCGAACCCGAACCGCTCGGCACGGCGGGCGCGCTCGCGGCCGCGGCCATTGCGCCGCGGTTTTTGCTGGTCAACGGCGATACCTTTTTCGATATCGACCTGCGGGCGCTGTGCGCCTACTCCGACCGCGCCGATTGCGACGCCTTGATCGCGCTGCACCGTGTGCCGATCGGTCCCGTTACGGCTCGGTCGTGCTCGACGGCGACCGCATCGTAAGCTTTGCCGAGAAAAAGCCAACCGCCGGCCCGGCCTTGATCAACGGCGGCATATCGGTGCTGCGTTCGAGCATCGTCGATTGCATCCGCACCGTGCCCTGCTCGATGGAAAGCGCGATCTTCCCCGTTCTTGCGGCAGAGCGCAGGCTCTGCGGACGCGAGTGCGACGGCTATTTCATCGATATCGGCCTGCCTGAGACCTTGGAGCAGGCGCGGCGCGAACTCGCGGCGCTGGCGCGGCGCGGCGCGGCAACGGCGCCCTAGAACAGGCCGAGCCGCACCGCGACCGCCGCGATCCATACCAGTCCGGTCACGCACAATCCGCAGAACACCGCCGCCGAACCGAAATCCTTGATGCGGCGGATGTCGTTGTGCTGCTCGCGCGTGACATGGTCGGAAAGCTTCTCGATCGCCGTATTGAGAAACTCCACCGCGAGCAGCACGAGAACGGCGCCGATCATGCCGACATACCAGGCGACGCTCGGCGCGAGCACGAGGCCAAGCAGCACGGCGGCGATAAAAAGCATGCCTTCGTCGCGCAGCGCGGGCTCGGTTCTAAAACCGTCGACCAGGCCGCGCAGCGAATTTTGGGTCGCGCTGAAAAGCCGCTTCAAGGGGAAATCCGCAATGTCCGGGATGGCCGCGAGATCGCGGCGCCACTCTACGTGGCGACCCCGTAACGTGCGAGCGGATGTTGCGCAATGGGTTAGCGCGGCCCGACGCCGCCGCGCGACTTAGGAAAAAGCTCCGGCCAGTCGCCTGGCCGGAGCCGTGATTTTTGCGACAAGGATCGGGTGGGTCAGCGCGGCTTAGCCGGCCGCCCGGTCACCGGCCGGTCTGCGGATTTGAAGTGGCGCCAAAATTGGCTCCGGCCGGACCGGCAGGCCCGAGCGTCTCGCTGCCGGGCTGATGAGGCGCAAGGTCATAAACCGACTGGCCTTTCGCGGCCGTTTGCGCGCTGTACGGCTGGCCGCCGGTCTGCGGATTCGAACTGGCACTGAAATTGAGAGCGGAAGGACCGTTAGCTCCGGATGCCTGGCTCGGCTGAGTCGTAGGTGCCGAGGTTGTCCGGCCCTTTGCCGCGGGTTGCACGCTGTACGGCTGACCGCCGGTCTGCGGATTCGAAGAGGCGCTAAAATTGAGAGCGGATGGGCCGTTTTGCGCGAAGGCCGCGGCTGAAGACAGAGCAACGCCGAGAACCAGCGCAGTGATGGCGATGGAAGGACGCTTATTCATGTTTCCTCTCCAATTGTGGCGAGCCGGGACCCATCAGTTTTCTGGTGGATCCGGCTCAGAACTGGAGAGTGGTTGGGCTATGGAAAGAAATATAGGACCGGAAACATAAATAGAGTGCCCGAATACATAAAACGGCGGTAAAGTATACGCTAAATATACATGAATTCGATCAATATATAGCGGCAAGTTAGATATATGTCAGATTTATACTTGTAAACGCCGCATAGCCAGGGGGCGCCGGGCTCAATTGCCAGAACCCCGGAAAACCACTAACCAAGCGCTTCTCGGCTTCGGAGCGTAGCGCAGCCCGGTTAGCGCACCAGTCTGGGGGACTGGGGGTCCCGAGTTCAAATCTCGGCGCTCCGACCATCTCCGTTCCCGCGCAAAACTTCGCGCGCGACCGCCGCGATCACACGTGCATATCCAGAGCGACGATTGCGGCGGCGGCGCGCAGCGTTCAATTCGGCGCCAATGCGGCATCGAGAATTTGCCGGCAGGCGGCCAGTTCATCGAGCGCCATTTGCAGCTTGCGCCGGTTTTCGCGAGCGTCCGGGCGCCGTGCCGGCGGCTCGGCAGGTGTCGACGGCTCCAATGCCGGCTCGCGCCGTACATCCTGAGGGCGAGGCGATGAAATGCTGAAAAGATTCGGCTCCAGCCGATCTTCGCCGGCGTCCTGACTGATCGCCTGCCCCGCCTCGTCTTCTTCCAGTTTCGGCGGCGGCGGTTCGGCGCCGGCGCGCCAAACGTTCTGAACGAAGGCCGCGCCGTGCTCACGCAAGATGCGCTGCACGCCGCGGATCGTATAACCCTCGCCGTACAAAAGATGGCGCACGCCGCGCAGCAGGTCGACATCGTCGGGACGGTAATAGCGCCGGCCGCCGCCGCGCTTCATCGGCTTGATTTGCTGGAACCGGCTTTCCCAGAATCGCAGCACATGCTGCGGCACGTCGATTTCGTCGGCAACTTCGCTGATGGTGCGGAACGCGTCCGGCGCCTTATCCAATCGCTGGTCCCCGCTGCAATGAGGTGTCGCGCTCGTTACGGCACGCCGCTATCCGCTTCGGAGTTGATCCGCTGCTTGAGGATGGCGGACGGCTTGAACACCATGACCCGGCGCGGCGAGATCGGCACTTCCGTGCCGGTCTTGGGATTGCGCCCGATGCGCTGGCCTTTCTTACGCACCACGAACGAGCCGAACGACGACAGCTTCACCGTTTCGCCGCGCTCGAGGCAGTCGGTAATTTCCTTGAGCACAAGCTCTACCAGAGTCGCGGATTCGGTGCGCGACAGTCCGACTTTTTGATACACCGCCTCACATAAATCCGCACGTGTGACCGTCTTTCCCGCCATCGCCAGCCCCGAGCACGGCGATCGATCAATCGTCGATCCAGATATCGTGCTGAATTATCTACGATATTAGCTTCTTGCCAGACGAGTCAACGGGGCTTCGCGCGGCTTTATCAGGGGTCGCGAGGGGTCGCCAAGGGTCACCAGCGCAGCAGCGCGGCGCCCCAGGTGAAGCCGCCGCCCATGGCTTCGAACAGCAAGAGGTCGCCCCGCTTGATGCGTCGGTCGGCGACCGCGTCGGTCAGCGCGAGCGGGATGGAGGCGGCCGAAGTATTGCCGTGGCGATCCACCGTGGTGACGATTTTTGCTGGTGCGATACCGAGTTTGCGCGCCGAACCGTCGATGATGCGCTTATTGGCTTGGTGGGGGATAAACCAATCGATGTCGTCAGCGGTGTAGCCGGTCGCTTTGAAGGCGTCCTCGACCACGTCGGTGATCATTGCCACGGCGTGGCGGAACACTTCACGCCCTTCCATGCGCAAATGGCCGACGGTGCCGGTCGAGGACGGCCCGCCGTCGACATAGAGTTTCGACTTATAGCGGCCGTCGGAACGCAGATGGACCGTAAGAAGGCCGCGATCCTCGCGCGTGCCGGGCTGCTCCTGCGCATCGAGAACGATGGCGCCGGCGCCGTCGCCGAACAGCACGCAAGTGCCGCGATCGGTCCAGTCGAGGATGCGCGAAAACGTCTCCGCGCCGATCACCAGCGCGCGCGAAAACTGCCCCGCCTTGAGCAGCGCGTCCGCTGTCGCCAGGCCATACACAAAGCCCGAGCATACTGCTTGCAGATCGAACGCGGCGCCGTGGGTGATGCCGAGATCGGCCTGCACCGAAACGGCGCTGGCGGGGAAGGTATTATCCGGCGTGGAGGTTGCCAGCACGATGAGATCGATCGACTGCGCGTCGACATGAGCATGGGCGAGCGCGGCCTGCGCCGCGCGCACCGCCATGTGCGAGGTCAGTTCACCCGGCGCGGCAATGCGCCGTTCGTGGATGCCGGTGCGCTGGACGATCCAATCGTCCGAAGTGTCGACCCGGCGCGCGAGATCTTCATTGGTGAGGACCTGGCTCGGCAGGTAGCTGCCGCAACCCAAAATGACCGAACGCCGCATTGTCACAAAGCCGCTCCGCCAACTGCTTGACGCGGCGGCTTGCCGGGACGCTCGAGCGCGGCGCGGACCTTGGCCAACAGCTCATCCTGCACCACGCCGTGCCCAAGCTCGATCGCCGCGGCGAAGCCTTCGGCATCAGCGCCGCCATGGCTCTTGATGACAATGCCGTTGAGCCCAAGAAACACGCCGCCGTTGGCACGGCTCGGATTCATCCGCTCGCGCAACTGCCGGAACGCCGAGCGTGCAAACAGGTAGCCGAGCCGCGCGCCGAGCGAACTCGCCATGGCATCCTTAAGATATTCGCCGAGCTGGCGCGCGGTCCCTTCGGCAGTCTTGAGCGCGATATTTCCGGCGAAGCCTTCCGTGACCACCACGTCGACCTTGCCGCGCCCGATATCGTCGCCTTCGACAAAGCCGCGATAGTCGAGATCGGGGAAATTGCCTTCCCGTAGAATTCGGCCGGCCTCGCGCACCTGTTCGAGGCCCTTGGCCTCTTCCACCCCGATATTGAGAAGCCCCACCGTCGGGCGGCCGAGGCCGAACAGAATGGTAGCGGTGGCGGCTCCCATGACCGCCAGATCAACCAGATGATCCGCATCCGCGCCGATCGAGGCGCCGACGTCGAGCACGATGGATTCCCCGCGCAAGGTCGGCCACAGCGCCGCAATGGCCGGCCGCTCGATGCCCGGCAGCGTCTTGAGATTGAACTTCGACATCGCCATCAGCGCGCCGGTATTGCCCCCGGACAGCGCCATATCGGCCTCGCCCTTTTTGACCGCATCGAGCGCCAGCCACATCGAGGATTTCCAGCGACCGTAGCGCAGCGCCTGACTGGGTTTGTCCTCCATCCGCACCGCGATTTCGGTATGGGTGAGCCGCGAGGCGGATTTGAGTTTCGGCCGGGCGTCGATGAGCGGCGCGATAAGGGAGGCGTTGCCGAAGAAGAGGAATTCGCAACCCGGATGCCGGGTCAGTGCCAGTTCCGCCCCGGCAACAACGACTGCGGGGCCCTTGTCACCTCCCATCGCATCGAGCGCAATGCGGACCTTGTCTGACATGAATGACCTTGCGGCCTAGGTCCGGGAGACGGGCAAACGACTTCGCGGCGGAGAATAGCGGTTCGACGCCCGGACACAACTGCGTTTAGCGGCCATCAAAACCTCCCGATTCCGAACGCGGCAAGCGATTGCCTTTGCCGCCATTGCGGGCTCCGCAATCAAGCGAGACACCGAGGACAAACGCCTGATTCACTAAAGAAATCTTGCTCAGCCGCTTCGGCCCTTGCTCAGCTTGCCGAGAACCGCAAACGGCCCCGCATCGGCCGCGCTTCGTTGCGGCGCCTCAAAAACCGCGCCTGGTTGGCGGGGATAGGGATCAAGCCCAAGGATCAGGAATTCGGTGGCGAGCGCGCCCAAGTCGACCACGCCGCCGATGAGCGGCTCCGGCGCATTCCATTTCACGTCGCGCGGCCGCGCCTCGGCTTCGGCCTGCTCCGGTATCTGCGGCTGTTGCACCACGAAATCAAGATCGATGGCTTCCTCGATCTCGCTCGTGAGCGGATCGAGCGTGACCACGCAGTTTTGCCCGACCGTCGCCGAGACCTGGCCGGCAACGTGCAGACCGCCGGCGCCGCGCCGCGTCAAATCGAAACGCGCCGCCAAACGCGGCAACTCGCGCAAGCCCGCCACCTTTGCCACTGCCGCGCGGACGGTTTCATCGGCGACAAGATCGAAATGCTGGCCGGTTTCGGCGACCTCCTCCACCACAACGGGAATATGCCAGGGCGGCGGCCCTGCATTCCGGGGTTTTTGCGCGCTGGATTTTCGTTCACTCATGCGACGGCCTCAGGCTTCGGAAACGCGATCTCACCGCCCAGCAACGCCGTTTCATCCTGGAGTTCGAATTGGCGCAGCGCGGCCCGCGCATAGCGCGCAAGCCGGACCGCTCCGGGGGCGATATCGGTCCCGTCAAAGATATTCCGTGTCAGCGCCTTCTCAAGCTCCCGGTCGTCCGGCGCGGTGAACGCGGCGTGATAGGCCGCCTGCCGGCCGTAAAACGCTTCGCCGAAGGCCCGCATCCGCTTGGGCACGGCGAGGTCGCCGACGCCCATCTCCCGCAAATTACCGTCAAGGTCGCGGCAAAATATGTCGAACAGCTTCTGCCCAAAGCCGCGCTCGGCGCCGGCACCGGCGCCGCGGGCATCCAGCCGCTCCAGCACCAGCACCAAATGGAGCACGATCAGATCGAAGCGGCCCTGCACCGTGTCCGGCACGCCATAGGCGCTGTAAAACGCCGGCGCACGCGCTTGCGCCACGATCATGCCATAGAGGTCACGGATGCTGCGGCCGCTCGAGTAAGACCGAAAATGCCTCAAGATCATAAGGTTAACTGATGTCCTTGCGACCACTTCGAGGGCGGCGCGTGGCTAAGCTGATTGCTAATCTTGGGCTTTGGGGGTACGGCACCCGGCGGTGGGACGCAAGTTAGGGACGAGGATGCGGGGTACTTTTGCGCGTAGCGAAAGCCGGCCTGCGGCGGCGGCCGGCGCAATCTTTCTTGCGCTCGCGCTAGGGCTTGTCGGCTGCACCGGCGAAACCTTCCAGCGCGGCTACGTGCTGCCCGACGGCGCGCTCGAGCAAATTCCGCTCGGCGCTTCGCAGGAACAGGTGCTGCTTGTGCTCGGTACGCCATCGACGGTGGCGACCGTCAGCGGCGAGGCGTTTTATTACATTTCGCAGAAGGCCGACCGCCCGATCGCATTCATGCAAGGCACCGTCACCGATCAGCGCGTGATCGGCGTCTATTTCGACCGCGACCGAAAGGTCCAAAGACTGGCCGAATACGGCATCAAGGACGGCAAAGTCTTCGATTTCGCCAGCCGCACCACCCCGACCAGCGGCAACGACCTCAACGTGATCACGACGATGCTGCATAACTTGGAAGGCAAGGGCTCGTAAGCTTTGGGCTCGTAAGCCTTGGGCTCGTAAGCTTTGCCCTCGGCCGGGTCGTGACGCGAATCGGCCGAGTTAGCGCGCCAACACCGCGAGCAGCAACAGCGCCACGATATTGGTGATCTTGATCATCGGATTGACCGCCGGGCCCGCCGTATCCTTGTACGGATCGCCGACGGTGTCGCCGGTCACCGCCGCCTTATGGGCGTCGGAGCCTTTGCCGCCGTAATGGCCGTCCTCGATGTATTTCTTGGCGTTGTCCCAGGCGCCGCCGCCCGACGTCATCGAGATGGCGACGAAGAGACCGGTCACGATCACGCCGAGCAACATCGCACCGAGCGCCGAGAACGCCGCCGATTTGCCCTGCGCGCCGCCGCCGGCGACGAAGTAAATGACGAAATAGGCGACGATCGGCGACAGCACCGGCAACAACGACGGCACGATCATTTCCTTGATCGCGGCCTTGGTGAGCATATCGACGGCGCGGCCGTAATCCGGCTTGTCCCGGCCCTGCATGATGCCCGGACGCTCCCGGAACTGACGCCGCACCTCCTCGACGATCGACGCGGCGGCGCGGCCGACCGCGGTCATGCCCATGGCGGCGAACAGATAGGGCAACAAACCGCCGAACAAGAGACCGGCCACGACGTAGGGATTGTTGAGCGAAAAATCCGGCGCGACGCCCTGGAAGTATGGATGCGTATTGGCGCCCGCGATGAAGAATTTCAGGTCTTCGTTATAGGCGGCGAACAGCACCAGAGCGCCGAGCCCCGCCGAGCCGATCGCGTAGCCCTTGGTCACCGCCTTGGTGGTGTTGCCGACGGCGTCGAGCGCGTCGGTCGACTTGCGCACTTCCTTCGGCAGTCCCGCCATTTCGGCGATGCCGCCGGCGTTATCCGTCACCGGGCCGAAGGCGTCGAGCGCAACCACGATACCGGCCAGCGCCAGCATTGTCGTCACCGCGATGGCGATGCCGAACAGGCCGGCGAGATTGTAGCTGATCAGGATGCCGGCGATGATGACCAGCGCCGGCAGCGCGGTGGCTTCGAGCGATATCGCCAAGCCCTGGATGACATTGGTGCCGTGGCCGGTAACCGAGGCCTGGGCGATGGATCGCACCGGGCGATAATCGGTGCCGGTGTAGTATTCCGTGATCCAGATGAGCAAGCCGGTCACGCCGAGACCGACGATGCCGCAGATAAAAAGCGTCTCCCCCGAATAGCTGACGCCCGCCAGCGGACCGAAGCCGATGAGCGCATAGGTCACGCCGGCAATGCCGATGAGCGACAGCGCCGCGGTGACCAGCATGCCCTTGTACAGCGCGCCCATAATCGACTGGCTGGCGCCGAGCTTGACGAAGAACGTGCCGATGATCGAGGCGATGATGCAGATGCCGCCGATCGCCAGCGGGAACGTCATCATGCGCAGCAGCATGTCGCCGCCGGCGCCGCTGAAGAAGATCGCGGCGAGCACCATGGTCGCGACCGTGGTCACCGCATAGGTCTCGAACAGGTCGGCCGCCATGCCGGCGCAGTCGCCGACATTGTCGCCGACATTGTCGGCGATGGTGGCGGGATTGCGTGGATCGTCTTCGGGGATACCGGCTTCGACCTTGCCGACCAGGTCGCCGCCGACGTCGGCGCCTTTGGTGAAAATGCCGCCGCCGAGCCGCGCGAAGATCGAAATCAGCGAGGCGCCGAAACCGAGCGCCACCATGGCATCGATCACCTCTCGATCGTTCGGCGCCATATGCAGCGTGCCGATGAGAAAGCCGAAATAGAGCGTGACGCCAAGCAGCGCGAGCCCCGCAACCAGAAGGCCGGTGATGGCGCCGGCGCGGAACGCCAGTTCAAGCCCGCCCGCCAGCGACCCGATCGCGGCCTGCGCGGTGCGCACATTGGCGCGCACCGAAACGTTCATGCCGATGAAGCCAGTGGCGCCGGACAGGATCGAGCCGACCGCAAAACCGATGGCGACGAGCCAGCCGAGGAAATAGCCGACGATCAGGAAGATCACGATGCCGACGACGGCAATCGTGGTGTATTGCCGCTTGAGATAGGCCTGCGCGCCCTCGCGGATCGCCGCGGCGATCTCCTGCATGCGCGCGCTGCCGGCGTCGGCCTGCATCACCGAGCGCGTGGCCCAGATGGCGTAGGCGATCGCCAAAACGCCGCAAAGAACGATGAGCCACAACGTATTCATGGATAGTCCCCGGTCTTTTGGAAGGCCGGGCTTTGAAGCCGGCCCGGAAGGAAGGCGCCCCGCATACAATGCTGCGGCCTTGGGCGCAAATCGGCGCCGACCTTGCCGCAAATGCCCCCGCCGCGCAACGCCGGAACCCAAGTCTTCCCCGCGATTTACCGCGAGAATCGGCGCCATTGCCGCGACCGCCACGGGGCGCCCAGAGCCGCCCGGGCGCGGCTCGTAACGCCGCGCGCGGGAACCACCGCCTTTAGGAGTACCGTCGCGAAGGCGTCCTTCGTCGAGCGGGATTTTGCGAATGTAACTAGAATGAGGACGAATGTCAGGGAGTGCGTCACGTTAAAAGTGACAACTCTGCAGCCTGTCACTTCGCGTCCGTTATCGGGAGCTTGGCTGCCGCGTCGGTCAGTGACCAACGCGGCCGTTATTGACCCTCAACAGACACTGGCACACATGGCCGTTGCCCCGTCCTGACCGACACGTCACGGAAAATAACCGTCAGGTTCGATACCGGAATGGCCAGCGTGGTTCCAATGAGGCGCAACTAAAGCTAAAGGAATCTCAGAGACGGCGCGCCATTTGGGCCTTGCATCAGGTATCGGAGGTTGGGTCGAATGATCGAGATCAGTGCGCGCGCCCATATCGCGCGCGTGACCAGAAATTTGGCGGTGAGTTTTGCGCTGACTGCAGCGCTGGCAGCGCTGATGGAGCGCCTTGAACCGCAGCGCCTTTCGCACAATGTGACGATACGGATCGCGATCATTGCTGTGTTAATCCCGTTATGCGTTCTAATTTCGCGTTATATCCGACTTCATAATGAACTCTTGATCCAAACTGGAGCAATAAAAACGACACGCTTGCTACTGTTCAGCTACGCGGGAATGATTGGCGTAGCGTCCGGAGCGGCGTTCACACCAGAGCCTCTATTCTCCATCGCGCGGGTCTTCCTTGTCGTAGCGGCTTCCTTCGCTGCAGTGAGCCTGTGGGGTTGTGCGATGGGGCGCAAACGTCTCCACTGGCTGCCGCGCTGGGCAGAAAACGCGATTGTATCGGAAATTTTGATCTTTGGCGGTACTGCGATCTCATTTCTTATGGAACTCATAGTGTGGCCAAACGGTATCGAATATCTGAAGTATGCTGGCGGCTTTCGGGCGACTGTTCCTGACGCTGCTACTTCAGGCATGTACGAGTGGGTCGCATCCTTGTTCGTCTTAGCGTACTTTGGCTTGGCGCTGGGATCATACGCTCGGACAATCGCGTGGACTTACAGCCCGTCGTGGGACAGAAACATTAACAGCGTTCCCCGGGCGATGCTCACGTCGATATTCCCCGCACTGATCCTTCCTAATCCTGCACGGGCAGGATACTTTCCGTTGACTCGTCCGCGCGACAAGGATGCAGAAAGCCACGTTGCGGTGTTAGGCGCGTTCGCAATTTACTCGCGAATTCTGCTCCCGCTGACAATCGCGGCGCTCCTGTTTTTGACTAATTCTCGATGATTGGACTTCGCCGAGGGCATCCGCGCCTGCGATGGCGTAGGGCGCGAAAGATTTTTCGGCAATCAATCCGGCCGCGCCAGCGATCAGGCTCGCATTGCCGAGCAGCGGCATTGTTGAAAACAGAGTCCAGTCGAGCCAATCGAGCGAGATGTAATCGACCTTGCGCTGCTTAAGAACAACCTGAATATTTCGACGCTCCGTATTCAAAAACAAGGCGACCTCCGCTCGCAATGGCGGATAACTACGCCGCGCCCAAATACCGGATCGGCCGCCCCGGCGCGATCGCCTGCGCGGCGGCGATGATGGCGTTCGAGTCGATGCCGTAGTGACGGTAGAGCTCGGCGATCGTCCCGGTCTGGCCGAAATGCTCGACCCCGAGCGGCCGCACGCGGTGGCCGCCGACGGCGCCGAGCCAGGCCAGCGTCGCCGGATGGGCGTCGATCACGCTGACGATGCCGCAATGCCGCGGCAAGCCGGCGAACAGCCGCTCGATATGCGAGCGCGCGTGAACGAGACCGCGCTCGCGGGCGCGGCAGGCCGCGGTCCAGCCGGCGTTGAGGCGGTCGGATGAGGTGATGGCGAGGAGACCGACGTCGCGGCGATCCTCCGCCATCAGGCCGATGGCCTGGATCGCTTCGGGCGCGACCGCGCCGCTATAGGCCACCACGACCTGGCAGTTCGGTCCGGGCTGGCGCAGCCAATAGGCGCCGTCGACGATGGCGTGGCGCAACTCCGCCGTCATGGCGCGCTTGATCTGGTCGATCGGCCGGGTCGATAGCCGCAAATAAATCGAGCCGCCGGTTTCGTCGCGCAGCCAGTTGCGCTCGGAGGTCTCGTCGCCACCGGCACGTTGAATGTAATCGAGCGCAAAAGAGAGAATGACGGCGAGCTCGTCGACGAACGCCGGCTCGAACGCCGCAAGCCCATCCTGCGCCATGCCGATCAACGGCTCCGCGATCGATTGGTGCGCGCCGCCTTCCGGCGCCAGCGTAATCCCCGACGGCGTCGCCACCAGGATAAAGCGCGCGTCCTGATAACAGGCGTAATTGAGCGCATCGAGCCCGCGCGCGATGAACGGGTCGTAGAGCGTGCCGATCGGCAACAGCCGCTCGCCGTTGATGGCGTGCGACAGACCGAGCGCCGAGAGCGCGCCGAACAAGTTCATCTCGGCGATGCCGAGCTCGATATGCTGGCCCTTGGGCGAAAAATCCCAATTGAACGTCGACGGAATGCGTTCGCTCTTGAACGTGTCGGCCAGGGATTCGCGGGCAAACAGGCCGCGGCGGTTGACCCACGGCCCGAGATTGGTCGACACCGTGACGTCGGGAGAGGTCGTGACGATGCGTGCGGCGAGCGGCGTCTGCTCGCGCGCGATCTCATTGAGCAGCGAACCGAAGCCGGTCTGCGTCGACATTTGCGGCTGGATGGTGATCGCGAGATTTTCCGGCACGGGGATCCGCGCCGCCTGCAATCGGCGTTCGCCGGCGCGCGCGAACGGCACGCGGTCGAGGAAGCCCTGAATGTCCGCCTCAGGCAGGGTCAAACCTTCGAAGCGCTCCCATTCGTGATCCGGCCGGATGTTCATCGCGCCGCGAAACGCTTCCATCTGCGCCGGCGTCATCAGGCCGGCGTGGTTGTCCTTGTGGCCGGCAAACGGCAGACCGTAGCCCTTGATCGTATAGGCGATGAAGCAAACTGGCCGGTCGTGATCGATGCCGTTGAAGGCCGCGATGATCGAAGCGAGATCGTGGCCGCCGAGATTGTTCATCAGCCGCGCCAGTTCGTCGTCGCTGCGCCGCTCGATGAGTTGGGTCACCGGTCCCTGGTCGCCGATCTCGTCAAGGAGCCGCTTGCGCCAGGCCGCGCCGCCCTGGAACACCAGCGCCGAATAGAGCTGGTTCGGGCAGCGGTCGATCCATTGCCGCAAGACATCGCCGCCCGGCTCGCCGAAGGCTGCTTGCTGCAGCGAGCCGTATTTGAGGACGACAACGTCCCAGCCGAAGTTGCGGAACAGATTTTCGTAACGCTGCCACAGCCCTTCGCGCACCACGGCGTCGAGGCTTTGCCGGTTGTAGTCGACGATCCACCAGCAATTGCGCAGGCCCTGCTTCCAACCTTCGAGCATCGCCTCGAAAATATTGCCTTCGTCGAGCTCGGCGTCGCCAAGAAGCGCGATCATGCGCCCTTCCGGCCGGTCGAGTGCCCAGCCGTGCGCGCGCACGTAATCCTGGGCCAGCGACGAGAACAGCGTCTGCGCCACGCCCAAGCCGACCGAGCCGGTCGAGAAATCGACGTCGTCGGTGTCCTTGGTGCGCGACGGATAGGATTGCGCGCCTTTGTAGCCGCGGAAATTCTCCAGCTTGTCGCGGCTCTGGCGGCCGAGCAGATATTGGATGGCATGAAAGTTCGGCGCCGCATGCGGCTTGACCGCGACGCGGTCGGCCGGGCGGAGCGTATGGAAATAAAGCGCGGTCATGATGGTGGCGAGCGAGGCCGACGACGCCTGATGGCCGCCGACCTTCACGCCGTCGCTGTTCTCGCGCACGTGGTTGGCATGATGAATGGTCCACGACGCCAGCCACAGCACCTTGCGCTCGAGCTCGGTGAGGATGGCGAGATCACGCGTGAGCGAGGGCGGGGGTGTCATGCTATGCGTCCGCTTTTGACGTTCGATCCGAACTCATAGCACATCAAACGTGGGCATCATTCCAGCTCAACCGTGTCGAAATCCGCCGGCATGATAATTTCGAGCAGCTCGCAATCGTCGGAGTAATCGAGCACGGTGTGCTTGATCTTGGGCGGCTGCAGCCAGCACGAGCCTTCGCGCATGGTCACCACGGCGCCGTCGTACTCGCCCTTCATCCAGCCCTTGAGCACGTAGATCATCTGAAAGTCGACGTCGTGAAAATGCCGCTTCGACACCTCGGCCGGATCGCACGGCGGAATCATCTTGATGACGTGCGCCTGCGCCAAGCCGTTGGTCGCCGCGGCGATCCCGAGATCGCGATATTGGGCATAGCGGCGCAACCCTGCCTCGAACGCGTCGGCGCTGTAATGACTGGCGACGAATGTCTGCCGCGGCGGCGCCGTTTTCGGCTTGCCCTTTGCCGCTACACGATTGCGCGCTGACGGTTTGCCGGCCGACCGGCGCGCAGTCCGCACCGGCCGCGCTCGCGCCGCACTTTTGGCTTTTCGCATTTGCTTCGAGTTGGCCATTCGCTGTCCTTTCGCAGTTCGTCAGAATTGAAGTGCGCCGTTATGGCGGATCTGTACCGAGCGAGCGTCGTCCGGCGTATGTGCGCCAAGCTGTCCGAGCGCCGCTTGCGTCTCCTCGATGAGGAGATCGATGACGTGGCCGGGACCCTCTTCGCCAAGCGCGCCGAGCCCCCACAGGAAGGCCTTGCCGGCGAACGCGGCCGCGGCGCCGAGCGCATAGGCGCGCACCACGTCGGTGCCGCTGCGGATGCCGGAATCCAGCATCACGGTCGCGCGCTTGCCGACTTGCTTGACGACGGCCGGCAGCGCGTCGATCGCCGCGGGCAAGGCCTCGATCTGGCGGCCGCCGTGATTGGACACGAAGATGCCGTCGACGCCGAGCGACACCGCCTTCTCGGCGTCCTGCGGATGCAGAATGCCTTTGACGATCAGCGTTCGCTTCCAGCGCTCGCGATATTTTGCGACCTCGTCCCAGGTGAAGGCGCCGCCCATCTCCCGCCGCGCGAAGGCAATCACGTCATTGATCGACGGGTTGGTGCCGGCATAGTCGCGCAGCGTGGCAAAGCGCGGGATGCCGTGCCGCCACAGGGCGCGGGTCCAGCCCGGCGCACGCGCCATCTGCAACAGAATCGCAAGGTCCGGATGAAACGCGGCGCCGCCAAGCCCGACGACCACCTCACGGGCGCGACTGGTGCGCACCGGGACGTCGAGCGTCAGAATAAGCGCACTGCAATCGGTCGCCGCGGCGCGCCGCACAAGGTCGAAGCCGATAGCGTGATCGTTGCGCGCCGTCCGGTAGAGCTGGAACCAGAACACGTCGGGGGCGATCGCGGCGATCTGCTCGATGGTCGCGCCGCCGGCCATGCCGAGCGTATACGGAATGCGGGCGCGCTGCGCCGCGCGGGCCAGAAGCATGTCGGCGCCGGGCCACACGATCGCCGGCCCGCCCATCGGCGCAATCCCGATCGGCGCCGCATAGCGGCGCCCGAACAATTCAACGTCGCACGGCGGCAGCGACGGCATCACGCCATATCGCGGCACAAGCTCCACCGCATCGAGCGCCGCCCAATTGCGCCTGATGCCGGCATCGTCCTTGCCCGAACCGCCGTCGGAATACTCGAAAGCAAAATGCGGCAACCGGCGACGCGCGCCACGGCGTAAATAATCGACGGTCGGATAGCGCCGATAAAGCTCGGCATAGCGCGGATTGGCGCTGGTGCCGGATTGCGGTTTGCTGCGCGGCGCGGCGATGGCCGTCGTGTCGTGCATCGGCGTTTCTCCCGGGCGGCATTATAGCGCGTTCGAATAGGGAATTCCTGCCCGTGCTCAATCCAAAATGGTGATGAACAGGTCGCCGAAGCCGGTGCGGCTGTCGGCCCTGCTCCACACGCCGAAGCGGCCGGGCGCGGGCAGAGCGCTGTCATGGGCTTCGAACAGGAGCTTGCCGTCGAGGAAAACGCTAAATCTCGCGTCGACAGCCTTGATCTTGAGCGTCTGCGATTGCTCCGCGACCAGCGCCGCGGCGCGGCCGCCGATCTCGCGGCGCTCGCCGTTGACGATGCGTGACAGGCGCACCTTGCCCGTCAGCGTATCGGCTTCGACGGCGTAATAATCCTCCGGATCGGCAAAGCGCAACACGATCCCGGCGGCGCGCGTCATGCCGCCGTCGTGGAGCACGAAGGAAAGTTCGACCTCGGCGTTCTTCGCCACCGGCAGATCGGCGATGCAGAGCGGAAAGCGATTGGGTTCGGCCTGGCGGCTCGCCTCCACCAAAGCCTTGCCGTCGAGCAATAGCCGCTCGAGACGAACCTGCCACAGCACCGGTCCGCCGAGGCCGCTGAGCACCGGCGCGCAACCGTCGGGACCCGACCCTTCTTCGACGAGCGGCGAGGCCAAGACCCGGTGCACGGTCTCGGCCGCGGCGGGGCCGATCGCGCCGCCGACGAGAGCCATCGCCAAGAATGTCATCAATGCGGCGGCCAACGACTGCTCCGTTAGACCGTGATTCTTTGCCAAAGCCGGGCCACCCCTTTTCGGGATCGTGCTTTAGAAATGGCTGTAGGACGGCCGCGCGAATTTTAGCGTCTTGCCGAGATGGACAAAACGCGCGCCGGCGCCGGCCGTAACGTGTCCGATCTCGGTTACGGCGACACCGGCTGCCTGTGCCGCCGCGTGAAACGATGCAAGTTTTTCGCGCGCAAGCGTCAAGACGATTTCATAATCGTCGCCGCCGGTGAGCACCGTGTCGATCAGCGCCGGATCGGCGGCGAGCGCCGCGCGCGCCGCGTCCGAGAGCGGCACGCGCGCAACGTCGATCTCGGCGGCGACGCCGGACGCCCGGCAGAGCTTGGCGAGATCGCCGACCAGACCATCGGATATGTCCATCGCCGCTGTGGCGTCGCGCAGGACCGCGTCGGCCAGCGCATTGCGCGGCTGCGGCAGGAGGTAGCGCCGCTTGAGATGCGCCGTCATCGGATCGGACAGCCGCCACGCTGCGGCGCGACTTGCGTCCTGCCGCAGCAGCACGCCGAGCGCGGCATCACCGATTGTGCCGGTCGTCAGCACGCAGTCGCCGGACTTTGCGGTCGACCGCCGAACCATTCTGCCGTGCGGCACGGCGCCGAAGGCCGTAATCGAGACGGCCGCCGGCCCCGGTGTGCGATCGGTGTCGCCGCCAAGGAGCGGACAGCCATAACGTTCGGCGTCTTCGCCAAGCCCCTTGGCGAAGGCGGTGAGCCAGGCTTCATCGGTCGCGGCCGGCAACGCGAGCGCGAGCAGAAAGCCGAGTGGCCGCGCGCCTTTCGCGGCGAGGTCGGACAGGTTCATGCGCAGCGCCTTGCGGCCGATGCAGTCGGGCGGGTCGTCGGCAAAGAAATGCACGCCGCTGATAACGCCGTCGGTCGTCAGCACCAGATCGCAGCCTTCCGGCGGCGTCAGGGCCGCCGCGTCGTCGGCCAGGCCAAAAGCGCCGGGGTGCTTCGCCAACGACCGGAAATAGCGCGCGATCAGGCGGTCCTCGGCCGACTTGGCGTCGTCGGGCGCGGACATGGATCTAGCCGCCGGTAAATTCGGCCGCGCGCAATTGGCGCGCGAGCTGATCGAGCACGGCATTGACCATGCCGGTTTCCTCCTTGTCGACGAAGGCGCCGGCCACATCGACATATTCGGACGTCACGACGCGCGCCGGAACGTCGCTGCGGCATGCCAGTTCGTAAGCGCCGGCGCGCAACACCGCGCGCAGCACGGTCTCGATGCGCTTGAGCGGCCAGCCGCTTTGCAGCGCCGCGTCGATTTGCCGGTCGAGGCGGGTTTGCTCGCGTACCACGCCGCCGACGATATCGCGAAAATAGGCGGCTTCCGCCGGCTGGTATTGCACGCCTTCGACTTCGTTGCCGAGCCAATGCTTTTCGAACTCGGCCATGATTTCGTTCAGCCCGGTACCGGCGAGATCCATCTGGTAAAGCGCCTGCACCGCCGCGAGGCGCGCCGCGCCGCGTTTGTTGGCTTTGCGTGCTTCCGCGGCGTTCATGTCAGCGCGTCCCGAGCCGCTGCTTAAGGCCGATCAGCGCCAGCGCGGCGCGCGCGGCATCGCCGCCTTTGTCTTGCTCTTCCAC
>Ga0181525_10001789_pt1 | contig 18078 bp, 13 predicted proteins | sample PEATcosm2014_Bin_48_FD_121100 | JGI IMG/M metagenome (GOLD analysis project Ga0181525, IMG submission 121100) | Peatland microbial communities from MTU Mesocosm Facility, Houghton, MI, USA - PEATcosm2014_Bin06_10_metaG | ecosystem: Environmental > Terrestrial > Soil > Wetlands > Peat | place...
CAAAATTTCAGATCAATTGCTCTCGCGCTGGATGATTCCGGTGAAAGATGTTCCCTCGCCGGGCTTGGTGGAAGAGAAAAGTTCCTCGTCAAAAGGTGACGCGCCGGGTGGTCGCCACGGAACCTCGTAAATTTTCACCTCCGCGACGATGCCCTTGACCTTCACCGGCGGCAGGGCAACACAGGTCGCCGCCAGTTCCGGTTCGTCGCGGAGCAAATGGCCGTAAGTCGCCTCGCTGATGATGATGCGGCTGCGGCCTGAAACGGCTTCGAGCCGGCTGGCAAGATTCACCTCGCGGCCAAAAACGGTGTAATTCAAGAGATGCTCGTTGGAACCCATCAAGCCGACGGTGGCCATGCCGGTGTTGATGCCGCTGCCGAGCGTCAGGATGGCCAGCCTGGGCTTGGGGGGCGCGTCGCCTTGTGCCATGAAGGTGGTTTCCAGTTCGCGCTTTTGATTTTCCTCGACGCGTTTCAAGTTCAATTCATAAATCGCCCGCTGGGCGTCAACCGCGGCGCGCACGCAGGCGGCGGCGTGCCTTTTGTTCGGAAGCGGCGCGTTCCAAAACGCCATCGCGCAGTCGCCGATGTATTTGTCGAGCGTGCCGCCGTGTTTTTTGATCGAGTCGGCGACGGCGCCCAGATAAAGATTCACGGTGGCGAGCGTTTCGCGCGCCTCCTCGTTGATGGCGGCCTCGGCCTCCGCGCCGGCGAGTTTGTGCTCGCGGATGAATTCCAGCACCTTCGCCTGGCTCTCGTCGGTGAACTGCGTGAAACCGCGCACGTCGGAGAACCAGACCGTGATTTCGTGGCGCCCGCCGCCCAGTGAAAGTTTTTCCACCTGGAGCAATTCATTGACGACATCAGGCGAAACGATCCGGGAAAAGACGGATTTGACATGGCGTTTCTGGCTTTCCTCGAACATGACGCGGTAGGCGACCAGCATCAAATGTTCCATCAACATCGCGCCGCCAATCGGGAAAACCAGCGGCAGCCAGAAGCGGAATTTCACGAAGGCGAAAAATGCGACAGCGATGTAAATTGCCGCGAGCAGGAAAGTTCCGCCCGCCGCCGAGAACGCGCGCAGTTGCCATGTGAGAAACACGGTCAGCACGCCGAGGAAAATGATGAGCGCCAGTTCCAGCGGCAGCGACGCGCGGCGGACGAACTGCCCGGTGATGACGGAGTTGGCGACGTTCCAATACTGGCTGACAAGGAAGGTATCCTTTTCCAGCGGCGTCGCGCCGCGGTCGGTCAGGTTGTTGCCCTGCGCCGTCGAGCCGACCACGACGAGCTTGCCGCGAAAGGGATCAACCAGGCCGTTGGTTTCGCCGGACAATCTTTGCTTGTCCTGCCAGAGCAGGCTTTCAATCGGCGCGCCAAGCAAATGCGGATCGTTCGGCGTCAGCCGCCAATCAATGAAAAAATAACCGCCGGCATCCACGGGAATTGTCCTCTCGATCCCGTTCGGGCCGCGCAAAATGATTTTCCCGCGCGGCAGATCAACCTCGGCATTTTGCAGATCGAGATGCAACGCCTGCGCCGCGAGAACGATGCCCATCTGCCAGACGCGGTCGTCGGTGAAGGCTTTGGCCCTGGGCGCGACGCCGGGCGGAAGCTTGTCGCCGACAAAATCGGCAAGGGCGAAATTATTTTCCGCGTCCACGGGGACTTCAACCACGTTCGTCGTCCCGGTTTGCGGCAAAATGATTTTGCCGGGCGCGAATTTTGCGTTCGCTAGGTCCAGGCCGTCCTCGTCCGCCGCCTGTTTGAAGAGCGGATGCCAGTTGCGGTAAATGTGGATGGCCTTGACCCCGCGCAAAACGCCGTCCGGGTCTTTCTCCGCCGAAATGTCGCCGAGTGCCAGCGCGTTCGTCGCGAACAAGTCCGGCATCGGCGAGTCGTCGGTCGCGGCGAGGATGACATTGGTTGCGCGGCGCATTTGCAGCGCCAGAAAATCGTCGGATTCAACCAGGCTGCCGTCGGCCATTTGCACGGGCGGATGGTCGGGGCGCAGGTCCTCGAACAAAACGTCGAACGCGACGGCATTCGCGCCCTCCGCCGAAAGCTCCTCCACGAGCCGGCCATAGACCTGGCGCGGCCATGAAAGTCCGAAATGGAAACCAACGCTTCCGTTTTGCACGGCGGTGATGCTGGAATCCTCGATGGCGACGAAGGCGAGGTTTGTGGCGACCGGCGCGGAAAAATGGAGCGCGGTTTTTGCGCGCAGGTCGTAGGTCATGCGCTCCAGCCGCTCGAAGAAATCCAGCCGCAGCAGCCGCAGGCCGCAAACGAGCGCGAGGACGGCGACGGCCAGAATGACTGGCGCGCGTTTGAGCGGCTTGAGTTTCACGCCATCGGATTAAACAAAAAACCAGAGCAACTCAAGGCTGCTCTGGCTTGTAAAATTGTTCCTGCTTTGATCGCTATTTTAATGCGGGGAAGAGGAAGTGGTATTGTTATTCACCGTTGTGGTTATGGTCACCGGATCAAACGTTATAACCAATGTGGGAGGAGCTTCTTGTGTGGTGGTTCCACCAGTGGTCGAAGTTCCGCCAGTGGTGGTTCCACCAGTGGTCGAAGTTCCGCCAGTGGTGGTGCTGCTGCTGGATGAGGAGCTTCCGCTGCTGCTGGATGAGGAGCTTCCGCTGCTGCTGGATGAGGAGCTTCCGCCACCAGTGGTAACAGCTTGGACAACTTGACCAGTAAGAGCTTGAACGAACGCGATGGCTTGCTGCGCTGGGGTGAGTGTAGTGACTCCGGTGCTGACAGTGGTGCCGGTGCTGGTAGTAGTGGTGCCCGTGCCCGTAGTGGTGGTGGTGCCAGTGGTGGTGCCGGTGCTGGTGCCAGTGGTGGAGGTAGTGGTGGTGCCGGTGGTGGTAGTAGTTCCACCTGAAGTGATGCCGTTGGCGGTTGATGCAGTGGGTCCGCTGGTGGTGGTGCTGGTGGTTACTGTGTTTCCACCAGTGGGCGTGGTTCCGGCAGGCACCACATTGGCCGGGTTAAATTGCTGGCCGGCAGTCACAACCTCGGCGACGGTGGTTGTCGTGGTTACCCCGCCGGTGGTCGAGACGATGTTGACCGAAACCACCACGGAACCTTGAAACACCGTGAGAACGCCATCGTCACCAATCGCGAACATCGTCCCGCGAATTCCGGCCACGCCATTGGGCATCTTGACCAGAAATACCGACGCTGCCGAAACTTTCTTGACGTTGCCTAAAATATGTCCTTTTCGCAAATCCAGTTCCGTATCTTTGACAACCTCAACACCCATGGTCGAGGACAGCAATTTGTCAATGGCCAGCTCGCTGTCAGAACCCAGCTGGATGACGTCTTGCTGCGCCATGGCGCTGAACGGGGCCAACGTCAGACCCAATCCAACAGGAAGCGGCCTCATCTGACCCGGGAGTGGAATGTGCTTCGGGGCGACTTTATCGCTCAAGGTGATGTCCACCGTTGAATTGGCTCCGCTCTGAATCACGGCTCCGGCACCGAACGTCTGGCCGATGGCCAGCGGATGCCACAGGTTGTCACCGAGGGAATATTGCGCGCTCCCCTGAATGCGGACAATGGTGATGTGGCCCTGCGTCGGTTCTGTGGATTGGGCTTGCGAACTGGCGGCGAGCATCAGAACCACGCCGCAAACAACTCCTCTGGTAAAATTTCGCGCGAATTTCATAATTTTTTCAAAGTCTTGACCTTCGGGGATAAGTATAAAGTCTGAAAGCGAAATGTCAACCGCGATTTTCAACTAAAGACCGGGTGGCAAAAGCTCGTTACCGGAGGCATTTTCGGCCAGTTTCTGATCAACCCAATCGAGATAGGAATGGCCGATGACGTTTTCATTCCATTCCAGCCGCACCGAGCGCTCCAGCCACTCGCGCGCGGCGAGGTAATCGCCCGTCTGGATGTAGTGCCAGCCGATGTTGGCGACGGTGAAGTAGCCGTTGGGATCGAGCGATTCGGCGCGGCGATAAAACGGGCCGGCCTCGGCGTGGCGCTCCAGCCAGTCGAGGCACATGCCGGTGCTCAAATCATTGTAGCCGTCAAACGGGTTAAGTTTCATGCCTCGCGCATACCAGCGCATGGCTGATTCCGCCTGCTTCTGATAATCCGAATTGCCCACAAAACTTTGGAGGCGATACGCCTCGCCGATTTCGTAAGCCGTCCCAAAATCTTCCGGCTCGGCGGCGAATGCCTTTTCCAAAATCGCCGCGCGGTCGAGCGCCAGCAGCGAGGGCGCTTGCGCACGCCAGAGCCAGACGCATTCATTGCCGCGCCGCCAGCCCTGCCAGCCCAGGTATGCGACACCGCACGCGAGCGCGACCGTTGCCAGCGTCTTGACGGGCAGCCGTGCGTTCAGCCAATAACGCTCCGTCGCAAACCGCAGGTTGCTGGTCAGCAACGCCAGCAGCGTGACGCCCAAGATCGCATTGGCGGGAATGTGCAGATTGAAATCAACAACGGAATGAAGCGTCAGCGCAAGCAATCCGGCGGACGCGCCAAGGAAAAAGGCGAACCGGTTGCTCATGCCGCTGCCGCCCAAATCCCCTTCCGCTCGCCGGATATGTTTTCGAGTTTCCCGCAAACCGGCGGCAAACACCGCCATGCCCGCCAGCACGATGATGCCGCCAGCCGCGCCCCAGTCGGCCAGCAGGTTCAAATAATCATTGTGCGCAAAGTCGGGCCGGGTTTGGACGATCTCCGGACGGTATTGGCGGAAGCGATAATCGTAATGCGCCGGGCCGACACCCCACCAGAAATGATCCTGCCACATCCGTTCCGCCGCCGTCCACATGCCGGCCCGGAGCTCCAGTTCAACCTGGCCGGTGTTCACCGTGTCTTCCACGCGCGAGATGTAACCGAGCGTCTTCGGCAGATAAATTTTTGTGACGCACACGCCTCCTCCGATGAAAACAACCAGCAGCAACAGCGCCGGAATCCGATGGTGGCGGTGGCCGAGCAAAACGCCGAGCAGCGCCAGCAAACTGATGGTCGCCGCCGTCCATCCGCCCCGCGAAAACGTCACGACCAGTCCCGCCGCCATGACCAGCGCCGCGTATCCGAGAAAAATCCGCATGACCGGTTTTATCCGCCCGACGAGAACATAGGCGGTGGCCAGCGGCAGAAGCATTTCGATGAAGCCGGCCAGGTTGTTGGGCGAGATATAAGTGCCTGACGCGCGCCCCGGATAGGGCGAGATGGAATTCCAGACGCGGTGCGAGTGCGTGAAAAATTGATAGACTGCGTATGCGGAAATCGCCATCGCCAGAAAAATCAGCGTGAACACGATGATTTGCGCCGTTTCCTGCCGGTAAAGATTGTTGACGATGGCGAAAAACAGGAACGCATACATCAGCACTTGGATCATCTCCTGCCGCGCGACAAACTCGATGTCCGCCGTGAGATAGCGCGCGATGGCATAAACCGCGAACGCCACCACCACCCAGCAAATCGGCGGCCAGAGCAGTTGCGGCTTGGGGCCGGCCCAGATCCGCACCGCCCACAAAAGCAACACGCCGATGGTGAGCGTCTGGACGACGAGAAATGCCGGCGCGGCCAGCGCGCCCATCGCCAGCGGGCCGAAAACCAGGATGGCGAGAACGAGGCCCAGGATTCCCCGCTCGCAAAATTTGTCCAGCGCTTCGCGATTCATTTCGGTCTGCGCAAAAATGGACGGCGCGGGCGGTCGAGTAAAGCGGATTTGCCTCCGGAAATTGTAGGCGACGAGGTAACGAGGCGCTTTGCCAAAGCCTCCTCACCTCGGCTCCTACGATCAAACAAAGTCCGTTGCCGCCAGATTTGCCTTGCAAATAATGCTTGCTCCTGTCCGCAAACGGAACGAGCTTTGCGCCAGCAACCATGAGTCAAATACTGCAAATCGCGGTAAATGTTGTTTTGTCGGTCATCGGTGTCGCATTTATCGTCTGGTGTCTTTTTCGTGGCGTAAAGAACAGCGAAGATCCGACCAAGACAATTTTCAAGGCCATCTTCAGTGTCGCGCTCATCGTCGGCGAATTTTTCTTTGCTCGCAAACTGCTCGGCATGGGTGGCAACGGTGGAGAAGCGGGTGGGTATGCCGTGGCTATGGTTGTGGCTGGTTCAATCGCTGCTTGCGCCATAACCCTGGGCATCATGTGGACACACGAGATTAGCGGATTATTATCTGCGCCAATCGCCTCGCTTTATGATGGCGGTGGCCAGCCGCCGGAGCCGAAGCCCTATTATTCCATCGCGCTCGGCAAACGGAAATTAAACCGGCCGCTCGAGGCGATTGTGGAAATCCGCAAGCAGCTTGCCAGATTTCCGAACGATTTCGAGGGCGTCATCCTGCTGGCCACCATCCAGGCCGAGGACATGAAGGATTTGCCCGGAGCGGAAATGACGCTGAATCATTTCTGCGATGCGCCCGCCGCGCCGCCCCGGCAGGTCGCCGCCTCGTTCACCCATCTCGCCGACTGGCATCTCAAGCTCGCGCAGGACGCCGATTCCGCGCGCGCCATGCTGGAAAAAATCATCGCCAGGTATCCCGCCACCGATCTGGCGCTCGCGGCGGCTCAACGCATCGCGCATCTGGGCGGCGTGGAAAAAATCATGCTGGCCGCGCCCGACCGCCAGCCGATGGCGGTGCCGGCAGGCGCCAAAAGCGTCGGGCTGCGCGATTCATTGCGGGACTTGATTCCCGCCGAGACCGATCCGGAAAAGCAAGTCGCGGATTATGTCAAACATCTGGAGCAGCATCCGCTCGACACCGAGGCGCGCGAGAAACTCGCCATCCTTTACGCCGCCCATTACAAGCGGCTCGACCTGGCGACGAACGAACTCGCCCAGCTCATCAACGAGCCGAACCAGCCGCCCAGGCATGTGGCGCACTGGCTGAACCTGCTCGCCGATTTGCACATCCGCAGCGGCGCGGACTACGAGACCGTGCGGCCGATCCTGGAAAAAATCATCGAGGGTTTCCCCAACATGGCCGTGGCGGAACTCGCCCGGACGCGCCTGGCCCATTTGAGACTCGAAATCAAGGGGCAAAAAGAAGAAACGCCGGGCACGAAGCTCGGCGTTTACGAACAAAACATCGGCCTGAAATTCGGCTCAAGGCATTGATTGCAGTTGCAGCGCGATTTCCTTCTCCAGCTCATGCACGAGGTCGAGATCGCGGAAACCGGCGCGGGTGCGGGCCTGCACCGTCACCTCGGTGATTCTCTGGTCCACCGGCGCGACGCTGATCCAGACGTTGCGCGAATTCACCTTGCCATACATCGAGCGCATGTTGTTGGTGCTGTCGTGCGGAATATATTCCGTGAGCAGCACGCCGTTGGCGTTCAGCACGGAGACGGATGCCTGGTAAACCTGCGCCGGCGTCCGCGGATACCGGCCCGAAAACCTGTCCTCGCCGAACGACATCGCCGGCGTCCGGGTGCCGCTCACAGTGTGGATGCAACCGGTGGCAAGGAGAACCATGCCCAGTCCGGCAATCGCTGCTAAAATGTTCGTCTTCATATTGGCCACAGTCCAAACCAAACCGCGCCCCGCGTCAAGCACGATTCTTCTGGAGCCATCTCATTTGTCGCACTTCAATTGTGAAACTAAACCACATCATTGTGCTAGCCGCGAAGCTTGGCGGCAATTGAATCAAGTTCTTCCCGCGAAGTTCTTCTCGCGTGTTTCGCCCACCATGAAGCCAGGTCGAGGGCATCTGCTTCGATGCGGGGCACAACATGCAGATGCAGGTGAAATACGGACTGCTCGCCCGCGTCCCCGCTCGCGAGGAAGAGCGTTTCACCTTGCGACCCAAGAAATTGCCGCTGCCGTCGCGCGATCTCGGCGCCGAGCTGAAACACGGATGCCAGCTCCTCTGGCGTTGGATCGGTGAATTCCACGGCGTGCCGTTTTGGAATCACCAAGGAATGCCCTTCGCGGAGTGGGCCAATGGTCAAGAAAGCAATGCTCAAAGAGTTCTCGGCGACGCGGGATATGGGTGCACGCCCGGCAACGATCTCACAGAAGATACATCTACCGGTTCGTGCTTCTTTTTGGAAGGAAGGCATTTTAGGACCTGCTCATAGTAGTGTGGTCTAACTATTAATATACGACGTGGCGTGCAGGGGGGCGTGCACGGTTGTTTTTGCCACGGCCTTTATCATGAGTTTATGAAAGCGGACTGGCGAATTCCTGTCAAAGATTATTCCCATCCGCCCTCGCTCCGCTCCGGCGTTCAAAAGATTGGGCGATGAGGGCATTAACACCGTCGCCCGCGGCGTTTTAATGACGGATGGGGCGCTTCCAGACCATCATCGCCGCCACGTCCCATCCGACGATGTCCTCTCCATCCACAGATACGGCGGCAAATTCGTTCACGGCTTCGGCGCGGTGCTCGGCGCGGCGGGCGCGGCGGGCGGCGTGGTGGTCGTGGTCGCGGGCGGAGTCGTGGTGTCGTCGTAAATGTAAACCACGCCCCAGCGCTCGCATTTGGCGCGGCGGCTGGAGGCGTCCGGGTCTTTGCGGTAGAAAAATTCCACCGTGTCGCAGATGTCGGTGGCCAATGCCAGCGCGTCCGGCATGAGCGCCTGCAAGGCCTCGCGCTGCTTGTCCAGGTCCACCTGCACCTCGTTGCTCTCGTCGCGCAACGTCTTGAACTGTGCCAGCAACGCCCCCACCTCGGCGGCGTTCGGCTGCATCACGGGCACATAACCGGTGGTGGAATCGAACCGCACTCCGGAGTCGAAAGTCACCCCGCTATCGAAAGTCACCGGGTGGCCCTCGGCAAGGGCGCGTTTGGCCTCGCCCTTCACGATGTTGTCCGCCGCCTCGGCGATGGCGTCGTAGGTGGACACGTCCGGGATGCTGGTGGCGCTCACGGTGCGCTGGTAATAACTGCGCGCACCCGCCGCGAATGTGCCGCGCAACACGCCATTGTCAAACGCCTGATGGAAGTGCGAGACGAACATGCCCAGCCTGTCGGCAGACAGCGCGAGGCTGGCGCTGATGGGCGCCTGTGCGGCCTGCGCCGCACCCACATCGCCGTTCGCCTTGAGCAAACGGTTGAAGATGTTTGCGGCGACGGTGTCATCCAATTGCGCCCACTGGTCGGCGTTGATGGCACGGTCCGGGGCATTGGGGGTTCGCTTCCATTCGTCATGCGCCGTCTGGAGCAGGCGGATGACGGTTGGAGTTGTATTTGGCAATCGGCGTGTTGGCATAATTTCAACTTTCTATTTCAGTTGCGATTGGTTGTTGGTTTGCTGACTACTGACATTGGTTGCGGTGGTAGGGCGCTCACTCCTGTGCGCGCCGCACGAATAGAAAAAGGCCACCGCCAAGCAGAATTAAAAGGGATGCCGTCGGCTCTGGCACAGTAATAATCCCTTCCCGAAACCATAAATCCTGACCGTTAGGATCGGGCGTGCCAGAGGCGTAAAACGTGCCACCAGAGTAATTAAAAGCTACAGAGTCAACCACCGTCAGTGCTGTTGATGCATCGCCAGACTGAATCAAGGGTTGAAGATAATAGGTTGTGCCCGGTGTTACTGATACCGACGCTGAAAACATAAAGTTAGTGACTAAATGAAAATAATTGCCACCGGGCATGAAAACAGGATCGGTCGAGGCCAGCAACGTGCCGTTGCTGATGGAATCAGACCATAGGTTCAAATAAACAGTTGCACCCAAACCACTGGAAAGGTCGTTAAAATTTAGTTGGACAAAACCGACTGAAGAGAGGGTTGGGGTGAAAGATTGGCCCATTGGTTGATCTAGCTGAATTGGTGCACCCCCCCCACCTGCAAGTGGATTTGTCGCCGAACTTTGGTCGTAAATAAGGGTTCCTTGACCGTAAGCATTGCTGGCCATCGCTATCAACAGGAGGTATATGATTTTCATAAAACAATGTATCAGGTTTCTGGTGTTTTTCATGGGAATCATGGCGTTATGGGCGGAGAGACCGCCGGGATGTCTATGGGCGCAAAAGTAACGTGTTCAAAGGCACCGATAGTTTCTCCCGGCATGGGAATCTGTGTCTGGACAATTCCGTTGGTGGCGTCCCAATGCACTATGTATAGCGCGGGTCTAAAGTCATAAAAACCCGAATCCGTGATTAAGAGATCGCCCACATGGTTGGCAAACAATTGGTAAGGCACTTTCAAAACCCAGCCATCACCATCGTCATTGCAATAGAGATTCTGGTTGGACTGGATGATGTCGCAATCTTCCGTTGGAGGGAAGCCCGACAACTGTGTTACCGCGCCGTTGGTGGCAATGGCATAACTGCCCGTGAAGATTGAACCGGCCAGCAATGGGCCGAATCTGTTCGTGTCGTTGGCCAGTGAAATCACCCCTTCCACCCCTCCGGCACTCGGATAATTGGTCACCAGTGCACCCGAGCCGTTGATTCGCCAGACACCTCCATCTCCGCCTATGTTATCTTGAAGAGCAATCAAATTGCCCCCGAACCTGCCGCTTTGGTCAATGTAAAGCCCCCAAAATTTCCTTCCCGAAGTAACGAAAAAGTCCAAATTGGAAGCCGTTCCATCTGACGAAAGCCAGCCGATGGTGCCGGTTTCAGAACTATCGAAAAACATTGCGCCGTTGGTGAAACCGTTGGCCGTTGTCTTGACCGTGGCCAGTTTTACTTCATCCGACATAGAAAATTGCACACCCGACCAATTGGTTACAACGCCGTTGGCGCCTATGCGCTTGAAACTCCAGACACCGGAATCATCCTTGGTGGAAACAATGAGCGAAGAGGTGGGCGGATGGTAATCAATGCCGCAAGGAGCAGGCACGCTGGCCACCAAGGAAAAGACGTTGGGAATAATTGTGTTGGTGGTAGCGGGGAGTCCCACATTATAGAAGTCGGAGTCCACCAAATAATCCGGGCTGTCATCCAGGGTCAAAATAACGGTGAGATTGGTAAGGCACAGCAGGTTCGTCGTCGGGTCAAGTTCAATCGTTGCTTGTGAATTATTTGCCAAAATCGTGATTGAATTTGTCAGAATCCCTCCAGTGTCATTATTTCTCAAAACATAATCCACGCCATTGGTGGCCGTGCCGCTCAAGGAGAAATGAACCACAAGATTTGAATTTAATAAACCATCGGCGGGATTGTAATTGACCATAATGATGGCGGGAACAGGGGCAAGGCCCGGACTAGGCCGGACGACATCGCCCCCGCCTTCAACGCCGACCAACCCGACGGACTGCTCCGCCCAAAAGAACGTCTGGCTGTTGGTTGCGCCCGGATTGAAATTGCCAACCATGTTGAACTCGAAGTCATTGGTGTCCGAGGAATAATTGTCCTCCGCCACAGTCCAGTCATTATCCGTCAGGTTGGTCTTTGAGAAGAGTTGAATCCAGTCCTGGACGGGATTGTGGGCGATGATTCGGAATTGCTGATTGCCGACGTTGGTTATTTCCAACCACAGGTTCGTGCCGTAGTTGGTGGTGCTGAAATTGAAACTGTCGGAATAAAATACGTTCGTTCCACTGCCTCCGCCGCCGGTAAAGCCGGGCGGGACGGGGCCGTCCGCCGCCATGCCCATGCCGCCTGCCATGCGCGACGGCATCAACGGCGCGGAATCGTTTTCCTGCAAGTCGTCCAGAAGATAAACACCGTCGCCCAGATTCCAGACTGGCAATTGATTCATATTGCCCGGCAGCGGAGGCCAGGCCAAGCGCGTGCCGGGGGCGTGTTTAGCTGAATAGAATGTCCCTCCCCTTTGCACTGTTGACGCCGGTGACGGCGGCACCGACTCAATCGCCTGCAACATCACCTCCGTGTCCGACATCGAATTGACGCTAGCTGTGCCACCCTGAACCGGCGTTGCCGTCTCTTGGGCGTGGAGCAAGCCCGCCGCGCACACCAGCCAGATTGGAATCAGGTTTCGAGTTTTCATAATTCCCCTTCGACGGTAGGGCGTGCACTCCTGTGCGCGCGCCGCACGCACGCTTTTCGGGCAGCGGCGGGCAGGGGACTGCCCGCCCTACCTGTCATTTTTGCCGGTTTCGAGGTCTTTTGATAAAAACAGCCGGTTTTGCTTGGAAAATGTGAGGTTACTGTGACTGTCTGTCCCACTTTTCTCTGGCAGGATGGCAAAAACAGTCCTGTAGGCAGCATCCTGCTTCGGAAATGTGGTTCAAACAGGTCTGCCGGTGTCACTTTGCCAAGGCGGGATGGTGCCTTTAGGTTTGAATGGGGCATTTCTCCCAAGCGGGATGATGCCTTCAGGATTGAATGGGGCACTTCGCCACAGCGGGATTGTGCCTTCAGGATTGAATGGGGCACTTCGGCGTGGCGGGAACGGGCTTGCAGGATTGAATGCGCCAGACTTTCAGGGCGGGATGGGCATGTCGGGATTGTTGCCGGCGGAACGGGGGACGGATTTTGTCCCGTTAAAGTCCGCCAGAGAGGCTTCCTTTTGCCGGCATCCAATACGCCAGTCACGGGGCGAGTATCTTCCAACGGAAGCCCGGCGGGCTACACCGTTATTGGCAAATGCTGGACATGAATTGCGGTCGGAAATTACGCCTCGCGCTGGCTGAATTCGCGGATCATGGCCTTCCACCACGGCGCGAGCTTTTCCTCCGGGCGCATCCACGCCTGCTGGTGCAGCCACACCATCACGCGCTGGTCGGCCATCACCGCCATGCGCTCGGGTGATGTCAATTTGTCCGGCCCGGCGGCCAGAAGTTTTTCGCCCAGCGCGCCGACTGCTTCGCTGCCGGCGCCGAGTCTGGCAAGCTGCTCGGCGTAGGTGGGGTTCAATTGTTTTTCGCGCAGCAGCGAGACGTGGATGGCGTTGACGTAAGGATCGAGCACGGCCTCGGCCAGCCCGGCATACGGACGGCGCGGCGCGGTTTCGCCGGCGGCGGGATCGGTTTCGGTGGTGATTTCATGCACCTTCATCCGCGCGCGCAGGACGACGAGTTCGGGCGGCGGCGCGGTTTCCTCCGGCGTGAGGAACAGGCCGAGCTTGCGCAGTCGCGCCCCGAGTTGCCGCCGGCTGGTGAGCACGCTCAAGGGAATGGACAGCGCCATGCCTGCCAGCACGGGTGTGAACCACCAGAACAGCGTCGGGCCGAGCCGCAACATCAACGCGCCCCACACCAGCCCGATGAGCGTGTGTCCCCAATGCCGCCGGAACGCGAAGCCCCACGTGGTGCCGGTGTCGGCGCGCGCGGGCGGCGTCCAGCCGACGCTGACGCCGAGCAGGTTGGTGATGACGAAGCGCGTGTGCCAGAGCATCTGCAACGGCGCGTGCAGCGTGGAGAAAATGGTTTCGCCCACCACGCCCGCCGTGGCGCGCGCGAGGCCGCCATACGCCTGGCGGCGCGGCCAGTCAAACGCGAGGTCAATCAGCGCGAGGAATTTTGGCAGCATGATGACGACCATGCAGACGATGAAAATGAGCAGGGCGTGGGCGGCGGCGCTCAAGTTCAAATACGGCGTGAAGGCGTGAACGGGGATGTCCGAGAGTCCGGTGTGCAGGTGGAACCAGCAAATCCAGTTGAACGTGAGCAGGAACGCAAGCCACAGCGGGCCGGTGAGGTAGCCGCAGATGCCAAGCCCCAGATGCAGCCGGCTCACACCGCGCAGACCCTTGGCGAAGATCACGAGGCCGTGCTGCAAATTGCCCTGGCACCAGCGGCGGTCGCGCCGGGCGTTCTCAATCATGGTCTGCGGCGCCTCCTCGTAGCTGCCTTCGAGGTCGTAGGCGAACCAGACCTCCCAGTTTTCGCGCAGCAGCAGCGCGGCCTCCACGAAGTCGTGGCTCAAAATCTGGCCGCCGAACGGCTTGCGTCCCGGCAGTTGCGGCAGGTCGCAGAACTGCATGAACGGCTCGGTGCGGATGATGGCGTTGTGTCCCCAGTAATTGCCAAGGTCGAGCGCCCAGTAATTCAGCCCGGCGATGAAGATGGGCGCGTATAGGCGGTTGGCAAACTGCTGGATGCGGCCAAACGGCGACTCGGCGTTGACGACCCCCGGCACGGTCTGGATGAGGCCGACGGTCGGGTGCGCTTCCATCAGTTTGACCAAATCCACAAGCGTTTCGCCGCGCATGACGCTGTCCGCGTCGCAAACCATAAAGTAACGGTAGCGGCGGCCCCAGGCGTTGAGGAAATCGCTCACGTTGCCGCTCTTACGACTCTCATTGTTCAGGCGGCGGCGGTAATAAATCTTGCCGAGCGCGTCCAGGTCGCGGACCAGTTCCTGCCAGCGGCGCTCCTCCTCCACCCATTTGTCCGGGTCGGTCGAGTCGCTCAAGATGAAAAAGTCGAAGCGTTCGAGTTGCCCGGTCCGTTCCAGCGATTCGTAGGTGGCGCGGAGTCCCTCGTAGGCGCGCACGACGTTTTCGTTGTAAACCGGGAAGACAATCGCCGTGCTCGTGCCGTCAATCTTCTGGTCACGAAAATTTGTCATCGCGGTGATGCGCCGCCGCGTGCCGAACCTTCGCAGAAAAAATCCATACACGCCGTGCATGCAGCCGACGGCGGTGAACCACATCAAGACCACGAACAGCGCGAGCAGCACAGTGCAGGAAGCGGACCAGCCGGTGCGCCACAGCAAATCGGCGAAGAGCATCGAAACCAGACCCGTGAGCAGCAGCGACCACGAATAAAAAATAAACAGCCGCCAGCCGCGATGGATTCGTGGAAGCGCGGCGGACAAAACAGTCGGTGCGGCGTCCATGTCAGCGATGGAGGTTGTTGAACCCGTCAATCATCAACGACAGTTGTGATTTCACCTGTTCAAATCCTCCGTGGGTGAGCCAGAAAATGGCGATGAGCAGCAGCGCGAACAGCGTCCAGGCCACGACCATGCGGAAATAAGGCATCCGTCCCAGGCTGGTCAGCGTGGTGATGGGGCCGAGGTCCAGCGGACGCGGCGTCATTTTGGAGAGCTGAAAATCCGGGCCGGCGCGCAGGAACGCCTCGCGCATGGCGGTGGTGAATTCCTCCGGCCACGGGCTGGGACGCAAAAACTGTTCCTGCCATTTGCCCGGCATGTCGGCCAGCAGCAACGCCAGCCGGCCACGAGTGGAAAGGGTCTGGTCGGCCTTGGTGGGCGGCGATTGCAAAACCTCGGCAAACCATTCGGTGACGAGGTGGTCCATCTCCTCGGCAGCGAGCTGCGTGGCGGAGCGATCCGGCTCGGCGGGCGCACGGCGCATGGCACGGTCGAGCACGCGCAGCACGAGCTGGCCGAGCAGCGCCTTGTTGCGGACGCGAAGGGCGTGAAAATAATTCTCCACCTTCACATAGGCGGCATTCCATTCCTCCAGCGGTCGTCCGGCCAACTGGCCGGAAACTCCGGTCAAGGCTCCCGCATTCACGGCGGACTCCATTGGTAGGTCCAGGTCTCGCTCAAAATATTGGTTCCCATTTGCAGCGTGCAGCGCAGGTCCACAGGGTCGGTGTTGCCGGGCTTGGGCTGCATTTTCAGGACCACGCGCCAGCCGTTGAGGAAGGGATTGGGCAGGACGAGATTGTCCACGATGGCGGCGTTGCCGCTGCAATTGGCGATGGCCTGCGGCGGATTGCTTTCGGGAATGGCGCCCAGTTTCGGCCCGACAAAATCAATGACGAACTGCCGCGTGTTCTCCATGGTCGAGTCCAGCCCGATGCGGGTGGAGACGGCGCGGTTTTCGGAAAGCTTCAGGTCCGCCGCCCCGCCCTGCCAGTAAAGCCGGTAGCCGAAGGAGTAGGCTTGCAGCGGCGCGGGTTTGTCTTTCGGATCCCAAAACGCGACGATGTTGTCCAGTCCCTCGTAGCTGGTGCTCAATTCCACCAGATGCAAATCGCCGTCGCCCCAGTTGCCGTGCGGCTCCACCCAAACGCTCGGCACCTGCTGGTAAAAGTTGAACGTGTCCTCATACGCGCGAAACGACCGCTCCCGTTGCAGCAGGCCGAAGCCGCGGATGTCCGGCGCGTGAAAAACCTGGTGTCGTAGCGCCGTCGGATTGTCCAGCGGCCGCCAGAGGATTTCACCGCTGTCCATTTTAGCCAGCAACCCGTCGCTGTCGTGGACTTCCGGGCGGTAATCATCGAACTTGCGCTCCGTGTTCTTGCCGAACCAGAACATGCTCGTCAACGGCGCCAGCCCGATGGTCTGGACGGGCCGGGCATTCGTGTCCGCCGCGTGAATCTGCGCCGGTTCGCGGAAATACAATTTCGCCGTCACGTCCACCACGGTGCTGTCGCCGGGCTGAATGTCGAATTCATACGCGCCCGTGCAACTCACGCTGTCGAGGATGGCATATAAAACCAGGCGGCTGTCATCCGGCTGCGGCTTGCCCAGCCACCAGTCTGTGAAGATGGGAAATTCCTCCGCCCCGTCGCCGCCGCAATTGAGCGCCAGACCGCGCGCGGACTCGCCGTAACGCTGGTCCTTGCCGAGCAGCCGGAAGTAGCTCGCGCCCAGAAACGCGCCTATTTCATCCCACTTGTTCGACTCGTTCAACTGGTTCAGCAACCGGAATCCGGCGTAACCGGTGTTGGAAGGAATCTGGTTTTGAATGTGCAGCGCCCGGTAATTGAAAAAATCCTGCACGAACCGGATCGGCTGCGTGTAGGTCGGGGTGAATTCATTGATATGCACCGGTTCCTGGTAGAGATAGCCCGGATGAAAAAATTCGACGCGGAACGGCAGCCCTTCGGCAAGCCACAGCGCCTTCTCGTGCCGGAATTCAATCTCCCGGTATTTGTCGTAATCCAGATTCTCCTGCCGCAGCACCCTCGGCAAATCGGCGCGCGGCGAATGGAACGGCTTCTGCGCGCGTTCGAGCGCGCGTTGCGCCACATAATCGAGATTCACGTCGGCGGACTCCGCGCCGACACAAACCGATGCGCTCAACGCCATTCCAAATGTTACAAGCAGGCAACATTGTCGCCACATTCCCCTGATGAAAACAAATCCGGCGCAATTTGCAAGTTCAGCGCGGAAGCCCTTGATTTTTCAGGCGAAAACGCTCAGTCCAGCGTCTGACGGTAGCGTTTGATGCCGATGGTCAGCATCACCGCGAGAAACAGCGCGATTGGCCAGAGGTCGGGCGCGATTTCGGCGATTCCATTTCCCTTCAATAAAATTCCGCGCACGATGCGCAGGAAATGCGTGAGCGGCAGGCATTCGCCTATGTCTTGTGCCCAGCCCGGCATCCCCCGGAACGGAAACATGTAGCCGGACAACAAAATGTTCGGCAAAAAGAAAAACATTCCCATCTGCATCGCCTGCCGCTGGTTCCGGGCGATGGTGGAAAAGGTGATGCCGACCGCCAGATGCGCCACGATGAACAAGAATGCCACCGTGAGCAGCAACGGCACGCTGCCGACCATCGGCACGTCGAACAAAAATTTTGCGCACACCAGAATCAAAAAAATCTGAATGTAGCCGACCATGATATACGGCACGATTTTGCCGATGATCACCTCGACCGGGCGCAGCGGCGTGGAAAGCAGGTTTTCCATCGTGCCGCTCTCGCGCTCGCGCGTGATGGCCAGCGCCGTGATGATGACCATCGTCATCGTCAGAATCACGCCCATCAGCCCGGGCACGATGTTATACTGCGTGATGTTTTCGGGATTGTAATGCTGATGCACGACGAGATTGAACGGCGCGGAACCCGCGCGAAGTTTTGACAGCGGCCCGGTCAAATCGCGGTTCAACACAATCGGCGTCAGCGAATTCATCGCGCCGACGGCGTAACCGATGGCCATCGGGTCGGTCGCGTCGGCCTCGAGCAGCAAATCCGGCTGTTCGCCGCGAATCAATTTGCGCGAGAAATCCACCGGGATTTCCACGGCGAATTGCACCGTGCCTTCCGCGAGCAGCTTCTGGATTTCCGCCTCGCTCCGCAGTTCGCGCGTGACGTCGAAGTAACTGCTGTTGCGCATCGCCCAGACAATCGTGCGCGAGAACACGCTGTTGTCGGCGGAATAAACCGCCGTGGGCAGATGCTTCGGATCGGAATTGATGGCGTAACCGAACAGGACGAGCTGGATCATCGGGATGCCCAGCATCATGGCGAACGTCAGCCGGTCGCGCCGCATCTGGATGAATTCCTTCGCGACGATGGCGCAA
>Ga0181525_10001790_pt1 | contig 18075 bp, 16 predicted proteins | sample PEATcosm2014_Bin_48_FD_121100 | JGI IMG/M metagenome (GOLD analysis project Ga0181525, IMG submission 121100) | Peatland microbial communities from MTU Mesocosm Facility, Houghton, MI, USA - PEATcosm2014_Bin06_10_metaG | ecosystem: Environmental > Terrestrial > Soil > Wetlands > Peat | place...
CCGTAACGCGGGGAGACCGCCAGATCTTCTCCGGCGGCGTTTCGACTGCGAAACTGCACCGCAGGTTCGAGACCTTGATCGAATACCTGCGCCGCGCCAACCCCACTCCCGCCGGAACCGTGCTTCTGACCGGCACAGGGATCATTGTTCCGGAGGACGCCGCGCTCGCCCCGGGCGACATCGTGACCATCCGCATCCCCGAAATCGGAGAGCTTACGAACCCCGCCGTAGTGGTGGCCTAGTGGGGCAGGCCTCCAGGATCGGCTGGAGTGGCGGGGATTGCGCCCCGCCACCCTCCCACACCACCGGACATGCGGTTTTCCGCATCCGGCGGTTGAACCCAGCCACTTTACCGCGTGGCAAGACTCGACGGAAAGAGAAAACCGTACCGGCGTAGGGCGGTCTTACTTAGCGCCTGCTGGAGTTCCGGCTGGGCGGCCACCCGCCAGGCGCCGCGACGACTCGTCGCCACGCCCAACGCGGTCCCCTTAACTCCCAACCGACGCAGGTTCCGCTCCCGCCCTCGGCGGTCGTGCCGCCTCAGCCAGAAGCACTTGCGGATACCTTCGTCTTCTCCGGATGAAGTTCCAACCCGCACTCCTTCAACCGCGCGGCTATGGCCGCCCGAACCTTCTGCGCTTCCCTCTCCGTCCTGCGATGCAGGGTGAGGAGAGAAACCGAGGACCCGGCTAGAAACCAGCGAATGATGGAGGAAGTGTGTGAACCTCTCTCAGAACCGTACTTGAACCTCTCAGCTCATACGGCTCCCGCCATGGAGCTACGCCGCACACCCATCTGCCAGTGCGCAACCAGCTTCGGGTCGCGCCGGGAAATGCGCGCCACCCAATGCGTCGCCCGACGCATATGACCGCGCAGCTTCTTGTACCTCCGCTCGGCCCAGCGGGCCAATGATCGATCCAGTTGGCGCATCCGCGGATACCGCGCCGAGCGATAATACCGCCCGTAATATTGGAGCCAGCCGCGGATCTTCGGGCTGAACATCCGGGACAGATCCTCGATCCGCTTGTCGCTGCGCAGATGCAGGTCCCAGCTTCGAATATGGACTTCGCAGGGCAGGGCTTGCTCGTCCCACGTTGGCGCCTCATATCCGGTTTTTGTTCATCGACTCGCGTTTTTGCTCCACGCTTCCTTCAGACCCCGCCTCGCGACGACGCCTTTGCGTTTCGCTAACCCTTCACCTCCATCAGGTTGGGTAGAAGACTTTCACTTCCTAGCTGCTGGACATGCCCAGCACACCTTGCAAGCGGGTCTCCAGACCCGCGAGGGTCAGCGTCACCCCCCGAGAGCCCCGGCCAACCCCCTGAAAACAAAAAAGCCCAGCCGGCCATGACGCTGATCGTCCACCGCGTCCATGCTATCGTCTAGTCGGGGACACGCACCCAGGCACGCCGGATGCAACAAATGCAAGATGCAACACATGCAACGCGATGCAACGCCGCGCCAGCAGTGAACAGTTTACGCCGATGTCCGACATGCCTGCCTCGCCCACCAGCTTGCATTAAGCGCGCGAAAAGTGCGAACATTTTTCAGCGAACGGAACTGTGCAACTCCCGCCGTGTCTCACCGATGGGGGTCACCCCAGGCGAAAAATCTGAACGACGCAACCCAATGCAACCCGATGCAACACGGAATCAGCCAAGCAGCGCTAAGACGCCAGACACGAAATCGGCAGCGGCAACGTGCTCGCCGACCTGGGGCTCGACGACGCCGAAGAGTTGCTCACGTGCGCATGGTCAGTACCATCTTTTCGCCGAAGGGCGATTGTTTGCGTTTCCTGAATCCCTTGTGCAAAAGGCAACGTCATGCAACATAAATCCCAACGCCCGGTAGCATTTCCGGAACGGCCGTGTTAGGCTCATTTCACTTGGAAATGAGGCATTCCCATTAAGCGCAACTGGAAGTGGCTGGCGCTAGCCGTGGTCTGCCTGGCAGCGGCCGTCTGGCTGGTCCGCCGCTTCCTCCAGAGCCGCGGCTTCGACTGGCGGGCTTTCGGCGCCACTCTGTTGGCCTTAAGATGGGGGTGGCTGGCGGCCGCCGCTGTGTCGGTAATGGCCGGCTACTACGGCCGGGCCCTGCGCTGGCGGGTCCTGATGCGCCCGGTAAAGCCCGATCCCAGCCTCTGGAACCTGTTTTCGGCCACCGTCATCGGCTTCACCGCCATCACCTTATTAGGCCGTCCGGGCGAATTCGTCCGCCCGTATCTGATTGCCAGCAAAGAGAAAGTATCCACTTCGTCGCAGATGGCGGCGCTCGTGCTGGAGCGCATCTACGACGTCTTGACGGTGTTGGCCATCTTCGGTTTCGCGCTGGGCCGCGTGCGCCGCTCCGACGCGGCCCTGGGTCCGGCGCTTTCCTGGGTCTTCTCAACCGGCGGCTGGCTGGTGGGGGCATTGTCGATCGTGGTCTTGGCGCTGCTGGCCGCCTTCCGCCACTTCTCCGCCGCCATGCGCCGCCGGCTGCTGGACGCGCTGGCTGCGCTGCCCGAACAGCACTTCAAAAGGGCCGATCGCCTGATCACCGCCTTCGTGCAAGGCGTGGAATCCACCAAGAGCCAGAAAGCCATGCTGCTGGTGGTCTGGTACACCGCGATAGAATGGGCTACAATCGCCGTGACCGTGTTCTGCGTCATGCGCGCGTTTGGCGGGGCGCTCCACTTCGGATGGCTCGACGTGTTGATTTTCCTGGGGTTTCTGGCCTTCGGCGCGGTCGTCCAGATTCCGGGAGTGGGCGGCGGCACGCAGGTGGTCTCCGTGCTGGTCCTGACCGAGCTTTTCCGCGTTCCCCTGGAAATTTCCACCAGTGTCGCGCTGGTGCTTTGGTTCATCTCATTTGTAGTAGTTGTGCCGGTGGGTGTGGCCCTGGCGCTGCACGAAGGCGTCCGCTGGCGCACTCTGAAGCAGTTGGAACCCGAGGTCAACGTATGAAGTGCCCTTTTTGCAATCACATAGAGGATAAGGTCGTGGACTCGCGCGAAAGCCGCGAGGGGGACGCCATCCGCCGGCGCCGCGAGTGTTTGGGTTGCGAACGGCGCTTCACCACCTACGAGCGCATCGACGAAGTCCCCTACATGGTCATCAAGAAGGATGGCCGCCGGGAGAAATTCGATCGCCAAAAAGTGCTGGCGGGACTGCTGAAGGCCTGCGAAAAACGTCCCGTCGGTATGGGGAGGCTGGCCGAACTGGTCGATCAGGTAGAAGCGAAAGTCACCGACTCCGCGGATCGCGAGATATCTACTATTGAAATAGGAGAACAGCTGATGGATGCCCTCCGTGACCTCGACAAGATAGCTTATGTGAGATTTGCCTCGGTCTACCGCGACTTTCAGGATGAGGAGGCGTTTTTCAATGAGTTGAAGACCCTGATGCGGCATAAGGCGCCATAGTAGGCCGATTCATGTAACCAAAACGGTTCTGAAACATCTTTAAAGATAGGACTTAACTTTCCACACGATCAATGCTATCATCAGTTGATGTGCCGGCGGCGTAGTTAGCCCCTCGCATTGGCGTGCGAACCAGCAAGTCCGAAGCTTTTCAGAAGCCCCAGTATCTAACCAAATACACGTATTCGTCCGATGAAGGTGATCTGGGGGAGGTGAGTCTAACGGTGGATCAATTCGAAGATCAATTTTTAGCGGATAACCCGGAAGCCTTGGGCCTTAACTTTGAAGAGGACGCCAAGTTTTTCGATCCGGAAGCGGGCCATGAGGCCGATTTCCTGCACCCCGCGCCGGTGGAAGAGTCCATCTACACCGACGATCCAGTACGCGTGTATCTGCGTGAAATGGGAGCGGTTCCGCTGCTAACGCGGGAAGGCGAAGTGGATCTGGCGCGGCGCATGGAGCGTGGCAAACTGCGCATGCAGAAGGCCATCAGCCGCTCGGCCCTGGTCGAGCAGGTCGTGGTGGAACTGGCCGAGCAGTTGAAGCGCGGCGCCGAAGAAATCGACAACGTGGTGGACGTAGGCGACGTGGAGGAAGGCACTCCCCAGGATCTCAAGAAGCGCGCCGATCTGCTGAAATTGTTCACCGACTTGATCACGGTTTACCGGAAGCTGCAACAGGTCTCCGACAAGGTGGAGACCATCCCGCTCAACCTGAAGAAGCAGCGTAAGCGCTGGTGCAGCCGGTTGAATCGGACCAAGGTGCAAGTGTCCTTGGGGATCCGGTCTATCCCCTTTCGTTCCATCAGATGGAAAGAATTTTCCAAGGAAATCGAGCGCGCCGTCGAGGAACTCGGCCAGTTGGAGCGCGAAGTCAAAAAGATCGAGCTGAAGGCCCCCGGCCAGCCGCAGATCCAACAGCGCTTAAAGGACCTGAAGAAGGAGATCCGCAAGCGGGAGACCGTGGCGGGCGCCGCGCTGCCCGACCTGAAGCACACTCTCACTGTGATCCGGCACGGCGAAGCCGAAGCCGAGCGCGCCAAGAAGGACTTGGTGGAGGCCAACCTCCGCCTGGTGGTTTCGGTGGCCAAGAAGTACGTGAACCGCGGACTTCATCTCCTGGACCTCATCCAGGAAGGCAATATCGGCTTGATGCGCGCCGCCGACAAATTTGAATACCGCCGTGGCTATAAGTTCTCCACGTACGCCACTTGGTGGATCCGGCAGGCTATCACCCGCGCGATTGCGGACCAGTCCCGGACCATCCGCATTCCAGTTCATATGAACGAAAGCATGAACAAGTTCCTGCGCGCTTCGCGCGAGCTGGAGAAGGAACTCGGCCGAACTCCTACAAATGACGAAATTGGACGCCGGATGGACATCCCGGTGGAGAAAGTCCAAAAGCTGAAAACCATTTCGCGCGACCCAGTCTCGCTGGAGACGCCCGTCGGTCGCGACGGCGAATCCGCTTTGGGCGACCTGATCGAAGACCGCTGGGTGGGTTCCCCGGTGGACGCGGTAATCGAAACCAACGTCCGCGACGAAACCGCCGGCATCCTGAAGACCCTTTCTCCCAAGGAGGAGAAGGTCATCCGTCTGCGGTTCGGCATCGGCTGCGAGCGGGAGCATACGCTCGAAGAAATCGGTCAGGAGTTCGACGTTACCCGCGAGCGCATCCGCCAGATCGAAGCCAAGGCGCTGCGGCAATTGCGCGCCCCCGAGCGGGCCCGCCGCCTCCGTGCCCTAATGGCCGCCCGGTAAACCGTGGGGCAGGCTCCCAGCCTGCGGCGGCCTCTTAGGCCGCCTGTGGCTTGTCTTGCCGTCGGCCTCCTGGCGCTGGTGCTCCGTCTGGCACTCCTGCCGGTGCGGCCCATTCCGCCCCCCTCAGTACACGACGAGTTCGCCTACCTCCTGGGCGCGGAGACCTTCTGCCTGGGGCGGGTCACGAATCCGCCGCACCCCATGTGGGTGCACTTCGAGACCTTCCACGAAAACTTCCAGCCCACCTACGCCAGCAAGTACCCGCCGGCGCAGTCGCTATTTCTGGCGTTAGGCTGGAAGCTGTTCGGCAATCCCTGGTACGGCGTCTGGCTGAGCTGCGGGCTGATGTGCGCGGCCCTTTGCTGGATGCTGCAGGGCTGGCTGCCGCCCCGCTACGCCCTGCTAGGCGGGTTGATGGCGGTAGCGCAGTGGGGCATCGCGGGGTACTGGGTCAATTCTTATATGGGCGGCGCGATCGCGGCGGCGGCGGGAGCGCTGGTAGTGGGCGCGGTGCCGCGCCTGGCGCGCCGTCCCACAGCGGGCGTGGCGGCCCTGGCGGCGCTGGGCCTGGTGGCGCTGGCCAACAGCCGGCCCTACGAAGGCGCCATTACCGCCGCAGCCGCCGGTGGCGCGCTGTGGATCTGGCGCCGGCGCTCGCACCGGCCAATTGGGGAACTGCTGGCGCCCGCGGTGGTGTGGCCGGCGGCGGCCATCCTGGGCTGCGGCCTCGCGGCCGTGCTCTATTACAATTATCGCGTCACCGGCCACCCGCTGCTGATGCCCTATGCCCTGAACGAAGCCCAGTATGGCGCATCCCCGATCTTTTGGATGCTGCCGCTGCGGCCGGCGCCCGTCTACCGTCACGAAGTAATTCGCCGTTTTTGGGAGGTGTGGGATCTCTCCTACTATCACCGGGCGCGCGCGTGGCCGCCCCGCCTGATCGTCGACTTCCTGAATATGCTGCGCTACTTCCTGCTGCCCGTCTCGGCCATGGCGCTGTTTGCCGCCGTCTTCCTACGCTGCGGGCGGAAGGTGCGCTACGCGCTGGCCATGGTTGCCATTCCGGCACTTGGGCTGCTGCTCGAACGGTTCCCTCTTCCGCATTACTTCGCGCCCGCCACGAGCCTGATCCTGCTCCTCGTGATGCTGGGTGTCCAGTACATACGGATAAAGCTCGGCGCGCGTGCGCTGGCAATCTTCGCGGTGTTATTCTTCGCCAATGCCGCCTACAATGCGTCCCGGCTCACCCCTGATGAGTATCCGCACAAGCTCTTCGCGGCCCACCGGCAAAGCGTGACTCGCTGGCTGCAGACCCAAGGAGGGCGCCAGCTTGTGCTCACGCGGTACGCGCCCGATCACAACGTGCTGGAAGAGTGGGTCTACAACCACGCCGATATCGACCGCTCAACAATCGTCTGGGCGCGCGTTATGGGAGTCGCGGCCAATCGCGAACTGCTGGAGTATTACCCGAACCGCAAGGTGTGGCTGCTGGACGCGGACGCCCAGGATCCGAAGCCGGTGCCTTACACACCGCGATAACCAACGTTAACATTGACTGATCCCATAGCTGGTACGTATCCTACGGCTGGCGCCCTTGCGCGCGAACCATGCCTGCCGACTGCACATTTGCGGTTATTCCGGCGTTCAACGAAGACCGCTGCGTCGGCGACGTGATACGCCGCGTCCGCCAGTTCCTGCCTTCCGCGCACATCGTGCTGGTGGACGACGCATCCACGGATTCGACGGCCCAGACGGCGCGTTCGGCCGGCGCAAGTGTCATCCGCTTGCCGGTGAATTCAGGCTACGGAGTGGCCTTGCAAACGGGTCTGATCTGGGCGTACAGGAACGGAGCGCAGACGGTTGTCACCTTGGACGCAGATGGTCAGCACGAACCCGCCGAGATCCCGGCCCTGCTGCATCCGTTATCGGCCGGCGAGGCCGATCTTTCGCTCGGCAGCCGCTATTTGAATCATGGCGCGCGTTACCATGTCCCCTTCCTCAGGCTGCTCGGGAGCCGGCTTTTCGCGCGGATCGCCAGCCGCTTGATCGGGCAACCGGTGACCGATCCCACCACCGGGTTTCAAGCCATGAACCGGAAGGTGCTGGATCTTTACGCGAATCTCCGCGAGTTTCCGGAACAAACGCCGGACGCCGACCTGATCGTTTATGCCAACCTGAGGCGCTGCCGGATCGTCGAAGTGCCGGTGATCATGCATGCGGACCAGGGGGAGGGATCCATGCATGGCGCGATCAAATCGGCGGCCTACGTGCCCAAGATGCTGATCTCCATTTTGAGCGTGCTCGCCGCGGGCGCCCGGAAACAGGCGGCCTGATGCTCCACTCGATTGCAGGGGCTGCCGGTCCGGCTGCCGGCGCCTCGGTATATGCCAGAATCCTACTGCTGTCCACGGGGGTGGCGCTGGGGTGCTGGAGCATCATGCGGCTGCGCGAGCGGCACCTGCTCATCTCCATTTCCGCATTCTTCATCGCCACCGGGCTCGGCCTGGTCCTTTTTGCGGCTTTCCCAGATCCTTTCGACCGGCTCTCCTTCCTTCTGGGGATTCACTACCCGCCCATCCTGTACCTCATCTGCGTCGTCCTGGTGCTGATGGCGCTGATCGTTCATCTGGGTTCGCAACTTTCCAGGCTCGACCGGCGGTGCGTGCGCCTGGTGCAGGAGCAGGCCATGCAGAGCGCCAGAATCGAGGTGCTGGAGCGGGAACGGCGCGCCGGGAGCGCCGCGAAGCTCGGGCTGGTGGAGAAGGAATCCGTTGCCTGACGTCCTGCTGGACAACGCTGCCGCGCCTTCGCCAGCCGTCGCTCTTCGATACATCCGCCGCGTGGAGGCGTTGCTATGTTCCATCCCGTTTTGGTGGGCCGTCTGCCTACTCCTGGCGGGCGTGCATGCGTGGACGTTCCGGCACTCGATGAACCCCGACGGGATGAGCTACCTGGACATGGCGTCGGAGGCGCTGCGCGGCGGCCCGCGGAATCTGGTGAACGGCTACTGGAGTCCGGCGTATCCGGCGTTGATCGGCCTGGCGTTTCTTATCGTCCGCCCGTCTCCGATTCAGGAGTTTCCGGTGATTCATCTGGTGAACTTCGCCGTCTTCGGCTTCGCGTTGTTGAGTTTCACTTTTTTCCTCAAATCCTGGCTCGCCGTTCGCCGGGACGAGCCGTCCTCGGAGCGGGAGAAGCCACACCTTATCCCGTTCTGCTTTTGCGTCTTTCTCTGGTTCACGATCAACTTCATCGAGTTGAGCGTGGTCACTCCCGATCTCTGCGTGGCGGGCATTGTATTTCTGGCCGCGGGAATCTGCTGCCGCATCTCACTTCCCGGCTCAGGCTGGAGGCACTTCGCGGCTCTGGGCGCGGTTCTCAGTCTCGGTTATTATGCCAAGGCGGCGATGTTTGTTTTAGGCCTGGTCCTCATGGCGGTGCTCTTCGTCCGGCCGCCGTCCCTCAGACACAGCCGGTTCAAGATACTCCTGTCCAGCATGGTTCTACTGCTTGGGGCGGCGCCTCTGATTGCTCTTGTGAGCAGGCAGGTGGGCCATCTGACCATCAGCGAAACCGGACGGCTCAATTACGCGTGGTTCGCCAACGGGCTTCAAGTTAACGCGGGATGGACGAGAGGGGACGACACACACGGCACACCCGAACATCCACCTCGCACACTACCTGGCAAACCCACGATCATTGAGTTTGCGGAACCGATCAAAGGCACTTACCCGCTCTGGTACGATCCCTCATACTGGTATGCGGGCGCCAAGGTTCGCTTTGACCCTGGGGCGCAACTGGCGGCACTAAAGGCGAGCCTTTTGTATTACCGCGAGGCCTTCGGCCAGATGGCCATCCTGTTCGCGGGGGCCTTGGCGCTGGTGGCCGGCGGGGCGTGGCGGAACGTCACTCCCGTCCCGGACCGCAACTTCCGTTGGCTCTTTCCATGGGCCATTACGGCTTGTTTGATGTATACCGTGGTGAATGCGCAGAGCAGGTACTTGGGCGCTTTCTTTGTGCTCTCGTGGCTGGCGCTTTACCGCCTCCTGTGGAGGAGGGCGAAGACCGTCATGACGGCACTGGTTCTCGGATTCGTGGGCGGCGCAATGTTTATTTCTGTCGCCGCACCCTCGCTGCCGGTTGGCGCGAAGTCCGTGCGAGAGATGATCCGGCCGGACCGGCTCGACTACATGCACGTCGCGGCCGCGCTTCAAGCGGCTGGCGTTGGGCCGGGAGACCGCCTGGCAACCGTGGGTTATGCCTTCGATGCCTACTATGCCCGCTACATCGGAGCGCGCGTCACCGCCAACGTTATCGACGCCGACGCGTTCCGGCACATAAGCGCGGAGGACCTTAGTGGAGTCAGAGTCCGCCTTGCCGGCATCGGGGTGAAAGCCCTGGTGGCGAAGGATAGCCCCGTTAACGGCGCCTTCGGCGATTGGAGCGGCATCCAGGTGCCAGGATCTCCCCGCTACAGTATCATGCTGGTGCCTCTCAAGGGTAAAAGGCCAGCCGAATCATGTACAGAGCCCCCAGTGCCTGTAGAGTGCCGGCCGCCAGCACAATTCCCAGTAACGTCGATGAACGCACCTGGACCCGGCTCTGCCGAAGCGCCAGGAAACCGCAAAGGCAAAAGGGAATAAAGTACCTCCCCTGAACTCCGGCGGATGCAGCGAAACACATCCGGACGCCGCCGGCACACAACGTGCCGTCAGAGACAAAGAGGATGGCGTGCACCAGGAGCACTCCGCCAAGAAACGCCAGAAGCAGTACGGCGCGCTCCCAGACGCGGAACGGCTTGGCCGAAAACTCGGTAGCCGCGACCACCATGATCAGAGCCAAGTATTCCAGCCGGGCCCACAGCGGGAGCGTGAACATTATCCAACTGAATGTGCCTAGAAACTGCCCGAGTTCGGCCCAATAACTGGAGCGAATCAGGCCGAGAAGCTGTTGGGCGAACGTCAGGGGATAGGTGGTTGCAAGCCGCACATTCGCCGAAATATCGATACCGTTGCTCAGCCGGGCAAGGCGGAACGCTTCGGCGTTGCCCGAATCGACTGCGCCCCAGATTGCCACCGCGCAGGCCATGCAGACGGCAACTCCGCCAATATACGCCAGCCAGGCGCGCCGGTTCCGGAACTGAGATGCGGGAATCAACAGCACCAAGGGCAGCGCCCAGACGCTAAACTTGCAGAGACCCCACATAGTAAACACTGCCGCCGTGAGGATCAGAAAGCGGCGGCCGACCGCATGCTCCCGCGCATGTAGGGCCAGGCTCAGGCCTACAAAGGAAATCGCAATTGTGACCACATCGCCGGAGATCCCGCCGGCTTGGTGCAGGGTCATCGGCAGCAGAGCGACCGCGCTCATGACCGCCCGGTACCCGGGTGCCAGACGGAACGACACCGCCAGCGCCGCCACCAGTGTCAGCACGTTGAAAATCCGTGCGCCATACATCATGGCCGGCGGAGATAAGCGCAGCGCGCGCGCGGCCCAGATCCCCAGGGTTGCGGGCAGGTAGACCAAAGGGCAATAGGCGGCGGAACCGATCACGCCCCATGCCAGGTGCGGGTGTCTGCCGTCAGTGTTCGCGAGCGCCATGCTCCCGCCTTCAGGCGCCTGCGCGCGGGCCGCAAGATCGCGCAAGACCTCCTGCTTCGGCAGGAGAGGGAACGGCACCGCCTGTTCCGGGTAGCGCATGACGAACGCCACGATCGGCGCCGGCAGTCCGGGAGTTCCGTGCGCGACGATTTCGCCGCGCGAGATGGCGTACGCGCGAATGAAGTGCGCATGCTCATCGGTCAGTTGGAGGGGCGGCAGAACGAACGCGAAGGCGAGGCCCAGCACTCCGCAGAGCGCCAGGCTGAGAGACTCCAGCCGCCTATCGTTTTGATTGAAGCCTGCTGCGGGCACGCGACTGTTCCCAGGCATCGTCAATTAGCCGCGGGGCGTCAGAATCTCGAATGGCGAATTCCTGGGCCGAGCGCCATAACGGGCGGGTTCGTGCTTGGGCATCCCGTGAATTATAGCATTTGATTTTCGCGTTGCTGCCACGCGTCCTTCGCGGGGGTGTGCGACACAAGAATCGGGCGCCATGAAAAACTCAAAGAAAACCGCTAGATCCTAGCGTACGTGTCCTTCAGGCCGCCGATTGTCCAATTCCCGCTGTGTTATCTGCATTTATCTGCGTTCATCTGCGTTCATCTGCGGCCAATTCGGGTTTTGATGGTTCCCGCTGGGCCGGAGGAAAGGATATCTGGCCGCAGATGAACGCGGATGAACAGATGAACGCATATGAAAGCAGCTGAGCGTGGACAAGACCAAGGGCAGTACGATCCGTCGGCTCAAGTCGCGTTGTTGAAGTCCACTTTTATGTCGCGCACCCCCTTCGCGGCGGCACTGAAATCGGGCCAGTGGCGGCCCGAGTCGCCTACTGCTTGATGGCCGTGGCAAACAGAATCATCCGGAGTTTTCGGTATTCCAAGCGGATGCGGCTCGGCTTGAAACCGCCGCGCACCAGGAGCGGCCAAAGGTCGCGCTTCGAGTAGTACATTTTGTGATCGTCCATTTCACATGCCGTGCTCGTGCCGAACCGGAACGCCGACAACTCCAGGACCGGCTTGGCGTACCAGGTAGGAACATTGACCAGCAGCCGGCCGCCGGCCTTGAGCACCCTGTGGCAATGGCTCAGGCACTCGGCCGGATTCCAGACATGCTCCAGCACGGAGATGAAGAGGACCGCGTCGAAGGCGTTCGCGGGCAGTTTGGGCAATGCCTCCTCGATGGAGGAGGTGACAAAGCTCAAACGCGGATCGCGCCGGCTTTCCTCGCTGACCTGATAGTCAACGCCCAGCCCCTCGCCCAGGCGATCGCCTAAGCCTTTGAGGTGCGTCGCATGGTAGCCGCAGCCGAGGTCCAGAACACGAAGCGCGTGCCCTTTGGGCAAGCGCTTCAGGATCTCACCTAGTACTAACCGCGTCCGGATGCGGTCGACAACCGTGCTGCCATGTTGGAGGTAGGACTCCAGCCGATCCGGGCGGTTTAATTCGATGGTGGCGGGCATGTTGGACCCAAGGGGCCAACAATGTATCGGCAAGGTCCGGGCGAGTCTTTAGGCGCACTGGGCGAAAGTCAGGATCGCATCGATCGGCGGGCGACGGCCACGGTCTGCCATCCCCAGGGGTGCATCAGGTTCAGGCGGAACAGTGCGTTGAAGACCGCGCCGAGGGTGCGCATCGGGAGTGAAGGCTCTTTGGCGGCATCGGCGATCAGCTTCTGCCCGCGCACCGTAATCAACATTCGGTACAGATTGAAAAATGGAAAGCCGGCGGCGTACGTTTGCTCGACGGCGAAACCGGCGCTTTCAAGCAGATTGCGCAGTTGGTCCGGAGTATAATGGCGGCGGTGGCCGATGTGGCCGTAGAAGGCATTATACCAGCCGCCCGGCACCGTCACTACGAGCTTGCAGCCGGGCGCCATGTAGGCTGCGGCGTGGCGCAGCAGCAGGCAAGGATCGTCAAGATGCTCCAGCACGTCGGAGCACAGTGCGTGCGTGGCGCGGAAATCGAGGCCGTCCGGCGGACTACAGCCGGCCGGACCAGGCGCCAGCAGATCGCGCTGGATGAAGCGAGCGGCGGGTACGCGGCGCGATGCCATTTCGACTCCGCTACGGCTCAGTTCCAGACCCAGGAATTGCGCTTGCGGCGCCTGCTCGAGAAACTGTTCGGCGAACTGTCCCATGCCGCTGCCGATCTCAAGCATGCGCATGCAGGCATCGTGGCCGTCGTTGCGAAAGAGCCGCAGGGCCAGCCTGCGGCGGTAGTGGGTGGCCGGCGACAGCTCCGATGCAGCGCTGAAGTCCCGCCAATGGCGGTCCCAATCGTCTGCTCGGGGCGCGAGCGCTTCCTGCGGCGCCCGATCCACGTCAACGGTAATAAGGCTGCTCATGAGCGACCTCCCTCTCCGCCGGTGCGCGCAGATATTCTTCGATCGCCCGCAGCCGCTCCGGCGTGCCAATATCGAAAAAGCGTTGCGATGTGGGCAAGCCCGCCAGTTGGCGCCGGTCGATGAGCCGCGGGAAAACGCACTGCTCGAACGACGCGGGACCCGCGCCGGGCAGCAAGTCCAGCACCTCGCGGCGAAAACAGGAAACACCCGCCTCCACGTATTCCAGGTTGGGGTCCGCGGCCGCGGTCTTGTCGTAGCGGGTCACCAGGCCGCTGCGATCAAGCGCCACATTCGGGCGCACGGAAGTCTCTCCGGACGGGTCGCGATAGACCACGATCAGTCCCAGCGCGGCCGAGTCTTTCAATCGCCGTGTGGCGGCGGCGTAGGCGATGGGCAGCAGCGAATCGCCGTACAACAATAGGAAGCTTTCGGCCAGCAGACGGCGGGCATCGCGCAAAGCGCCGCCGGTGCCCTGTGGCTGGGCCTCCCGCGCGTAGCGGAGCCGCAAGCCCAATCGGCTGCCGCTGCCGAAATACCGCTCGATCTGTTCGCCCAGGTAGCCGGTGAGCAGCAGCACCTCGCGGAACGATTGCCGCGCCAGCAGGCGCAGTTGATGCTCCAGATACGGAACGCCGGCCACCGGGACCATGGGCTTCGGCATCTTGCGCGTGAGCCGTCCCAGGCGGGTGCCCAATCCGCCGGCCAGGATTACGGCCTGCATGCCGCCTCCAGGATGTCCGCTCCCTGATGGTCGCGGCTCGAAATTAGAGAGGCCTCAATGGCCAGCGCCACAGCCTCCTCCGAGTTGTAGCGCGCGCTCCATCCCAGCCTGTTGATAGCCGTCACATCCAGGCGGAAGCGCGGCACGTCGCCCGGCCAGCCGCCTTCGCCGCCAGTGTACTCGTATTGAACGCCGCCCAGTCCCATGGCGGCCGCCACCATTTCGGCGATGCGCGTGACGCTCAGCGAATCGGGGCAGCCCAGATTGAATGTGTTCAAGCCGCGGGGCGCGTGGTCCACGGCAAAGAGCATAGCCGCCACGCACTCTTCAGCCAGCAGGTAGGACTTGGCCTGGCGGCCATCGCCCAGGATCTGCAAGCGGCTGGGATCTCGCCGCAGCTTGTCGATGAAGTCGCCGATCACCGTGCGCCCGCGCTTGCGCACCTTGGGGCCCACCACGTTGGCGAAGCGGAAGATCCAGCAGTCCATATCGAACAGGTTCTGGAAGGCGCCGATCATGGCTTCGCAGCCCAACTTGGTGGCGCCGTACAGGGAAATGGGATGCGGGGCCTGGTCTTCGGCGATGGGCTGCCGTTCGCAGATGCCGTAGATGGCCGAGGTGGAGGAGAAGGCCAGCCGCCGCACGCCATGGCGGCGCATGCTTTCGAGCACGTTATACGTGCACAGGGTGTTTTGCCGAAGATCTTTATCGGTGGGATCGCCGGGGGCGAACTTCACGTCGGGATTGGCGGCCAGGTGGTAGACCATTTCGACGCCATGCATCGCCTCGTCCAGCGTGGCCAGATCCAGCAGGTCGCCCTCGATGAATTGGAAGCCGGGGCGGCGCATCAGGTCCACAATGTGCACCCACTTGCCGCTGCTCAGATTGTCGAGAACGGTGACCTGGCAGCCGCGGTTGAGCAGAGCTTCGGCGAGGTCCGAGCCGATGCAGCCCGCTCCGCCCGTCACCAAAATGTGGCCGCTCATAGCACTTGGAACCGGGGCATCCGGACCCGGCCATTGGCCACGTGCAGCACCAGCGTGCAACTGAAGATGTGGAAAGCGGCCACCAGGAATAGCAAGCCCAGCACCGCCAGATGCACCTGCGGCGTGGCGACGGGCGGCAGCCGCAGTCCTCCGGCCAGGTATTGCTCGACCAGCGGCAGGCCCAGCGCGCAGCCCGCCACTCCGGCCAGGCCGCTGGCCAGCATGGCGCGGTCGTAGGAAAACAGGCGCGCCCAGCGTTCCGCGCGCGCCGCCGAGTAGCGGTACATCACTTGCACGATGCAGCCCAGGCAGAAGCACTGCAGGCCCACCACGGATAGCGTGAGCCCCAGCATCATCCAGTTGAGCGAGAGGGTGATAGGGCCGAGCGGCACGGGGCCGAAGCTCACAGGCACGGTCAACAGCAGGCCCAGCGCCAGCAGGGCCAGGCCGGGGCGCAGCAGGAAGAAATCGGCGCCGAAAAGCAGCATGGCGCGCAAATTGATCCAGCCGGCCCGCCACGGCTCCAGCCATCCATTGCGTTTCATGTGGCTGACCCGGCCGGCGGGGTCCTTCAGGAAATGCACGGGCACTTCGGCGGTCTTCAGCCCCAGGCAGACCGCCTTGAGCACCATCTCCGAGGCGTACTCCCAGGATTGCGATGCCAGTTCCAGCCGCACCAGGGCGTCGCGGGTGATGCCGCGCATGCCGCAATGGATGTCGGAGAAATGCGTCGCGTACAGGATGTTCAGAATCGCGGTGGTGACCGGCGTGCCAAAGTAACGATGCAGCGCGGGCATGGAGTGCGGTTCGATCACGCCGCGGAAGCGTGATCCCATGATGAACTCACAGCCCGCGCGGAATTGCTGCACGAATCCGGACAACTCGCGGAAGTCATAAGTACAATCGGCGTCTCCCATCAGGACATACTTCCCGCGGATATAAGGGATAGCGTCGATATAAGCGCGGCCCAGGCCGCGCTTCGGGGTGCGCAAGACGCGCGCGCCGTGAGCCAGGGCGATCTCCGGGGTTTCATCGGTGGAGCTGTCGACAATGAGTATTTCGCCGCTGATGCCGGCGCTGGCCAAGCCCGCTTTGCACCATTGGACGAACGCGGCGATGGTGATGCGCTCGTTCAGCGCGGGCACCACAATCGAGAGCAACGGATCGGCGACGTCGCCATCCGGGATCAGCAGCTCGATTTCGTTTTCGACCGGATGAAGGCACCCGGCCGGGTACACTGCGGCAGCCATCGCACGGTAGGATAACATGCGCCCTCAATCCTTATCGGCATTTTAGGCGCTCTCTTTAGTTAGCTGCCTCGTGGCGCAGGCACCCGGATCGGGATAGGGGGGAGGATCGCTCATCCGCCCCTCCCACACCACCGTACGTACGGGTCCGTATACGGCGGTTCGACAGGTTGTGCTCTCCACCTCCGAGCCATGACGGAAGTCCGAACGAGGCGAGATAGGCATTCGACAGCGTGGTCCAGAGCCGGGCTCTGACTCACCCGCCACGGGCCGCATCGGGAACCCGCAGTTTTCGCTGCCGACTCCCCGCTTACGCCCCGCTGGGCCAGTTCCGCGTACCGCTTGCGGCCGGTTTTCCACTGCCGCCAAAAGGCGCACCGGACACGCCTCCTGATCCATGAATCCAACCGCTGCAGCATCGAGGGGTTTCACAGAACCCGAAATAGCCTCCCCAGCCCCGCACATACCGGGCCAGTTCCTCCATCACCTTCTCCATGCTCCTCCCCCTGCTCTGCGCCGTGATTTCCCGAATCCGCTCTTTGCATCGGTCGATCGCTTTCGGCGCAATCTTGCGCTTCAACTCCCTCCCGCTCGTAAAGCTGAATCCCAGAAATTTCCTCTCCTGCGGTTTCGCCACCGCGCTCTTCGAGTCGTTCACCTTGAGCTTCAGCTTTTCCGTGATGAACCGCTTCACGCTCTCCATCACCTGCTGCCCCGCCCGCTCGCTGCGTACGTAGATGTTCCTGTCGTCCGCATATCTCACAAAACGGTGGCCGCGCCGCTCCAACTCCCGGTCGAGTTCGTCCAGCACGAGGTTACTCAGCAAGGGCGAAAGCGGTCCGCCTTGGGGCGTCCCTTCCACGCTCGGACTCACCAGCCCATCCTCCATCACCCCGGCATTCAAGAATGCCCGGATGAGCTTCAACAGCCGCTTGTCTTCCACGCGTTTGGCGATGGCTCCCATCAGTTTGTCGTGATTGACTCGATCGAAGAATTTCTCCAAATCAAAATCAACTCACCAGCCGTAACCTTCGGCGATATACGCCTGCGCCTGGGCTACCGCCTGCTGGGCCGGCCGTCCCGGTCGAAAGCCATAGTTGTGTTTGGAAAATGTCGGGTCCCACTGCTTCTGCAAAACCTGCTGCACCATCTGCTGGACCCACCGGTCCAGCACCGTCGGGATACCGAGTTTGCGCACCCCTCCGTCCGGCTTCGGGATCTCTACCCTTTTCACCGGCTGCGGTTCATAGGCCCCACTCAACAGTTGTTCCCGGATCGCCGGCCAATGCCGTTCCAGGTGTTCCGGTAATTCATCCACGGTCATCCCGTCGATCCCCGGACTCCCTCGGTTGCTGCGGACTCGTTTCAAGTCAACGCTTCTCTGCGGTTCTCCCGTTCACACACTTCCTCCATCATTCGCTGGTTTCTGGCCGGGTCCTCGGTTTCTCTCCTCACCCTGCGCGCTTCGCCCCTTCCCGTTCGCCCAAAGAAGCTTCACTCCCCCCAGCCAACGGCAAGGCCAATTGTTCCTGGTTTTTCTGTCGCTTTGCACTCATGAGATTCGAGTCCTATCGACCACTCCTATCGTTCGGGCCTTCCGCCATCGTTCCCGGCTCAGCCTATCTGTTGTCTCCACCTTTCGGTTGCCGAGTGCCTCACTAGCCTCGCCGGCGTCATGACCTACTATGCCCTCTGCTGCCTTCTGTCCTAAGGTCCGGGCGCCTCTCGGCTCCCGCAGTCGCGTTGCCGCGACCCAGAACAGATCTCCTGGGGTAATTCCACGCCTTCCACGCGCAATCGCCGGATCTAAGCTTCCCGTTCTTGATGAATATGGACTTCGCAGGGCAGGGCTTGCTCGTCCCACGTTGGCGCCTCATATCCGGTTTTTGTTCATCGACTCGCGTTTTTGCTCCACGCTTCTTTCAGACCCCGCCTCGCGACGACGCCTTTGCGTTTCGCTAACCCTTCACCTCCATCAGGTTGGGGAGAAGACTTTCACTTCCTAGCTGCTGGA
>Ga0181525_10001791_pt1 | contig 18074 bp, 16 predicted proteins | sample PEATcosm2014_Bin_48_FD_121100 | JGI IMG/M metagenome (GOLD analysis project Ga0181525, IMG submission 121100) | Peatland microbial communities from MTU Mesocosm Facility, Houghton, MI, USA - PEATcosm2014_Bin06_10_metaG | ecosystem: Environmental > Terrestrial > Soil > Wetlands > Peat | place...
ATTATCTGGCCCTGTGCCTTGGCCCTTGGAGCTTGCGATTAGTAAATCGCCGCCGACAACTGCGACCGCCGTGGGATACCACTCGGTGGGAATGAACCCCTTGGCTTGATTGCTTTGGCTAGCGAGATCGAATACCGCGACCGCATCCAGGGACGACTCGGCCGCGAAAAGATGCTTGCCGTCCTCGCTTAGAGCCACGGACGCTGGAGTCGTGCCAGCGAACTGACTATCACTCAAACGCGTATCAAGCAGGCGGATGATTTTCCCTGACTCCGTGCTGACAGCGGCGACTTTGTCGGCGTTCGAGAGTGCCACGAAGAGTTCCTTTTCGTCTGCGCTCAGCGCCAGCGCTGTGGGATGAGACCCCGGCGCAGCTTTGTCTTTGGGCGCAAGTAAAGAAATACGGCGCACAACTTTCCCGTTGTCTAGATCGAGTTCCGCCACACTCGATGCATTCCAGAGGCTGCACCAGGCGCGCTTTCCGTTGCGGCTCACGATAACGGAGTGAGGATATGCCGATGGCACCACGTTGTCGTTACTAAAATCGAACGCCTGTAGTACTTGCCCGGAGGCGCTATCCAGCAACAACGCGCTATCGGAAAAATTCTCCGCCACCAGGATTCGATCCGCGCCCTGCGAAGTCTGGCCTGCCAAGGCTATTCCCGCAGGATAGGAAATCGCAGTTCCGAGGGCAGTCTTCTTTAGTCCGAAAGGAACCCGTTTGCCTGCGGCGAGTTTTTGCGGCGGGACCTTTATGAAACACTCGGGCGTCATCGTGCCGTCTTGAAAGCTATAGACAGCGATGCCGTTGCCAGTGTCGTTGGGCTCTTCGCCCGTGGGATCGGTTATAGACCCGACGGATGCATAAATATGTTTGCCGTCGGAACTAAAGCTTAATCCTACGAAGTAACTCTGATGAGCCTCTTCCGCAAATCGTTCGTCGGGAAAAGTTGTGAGTTTGTTCGAGCTGAGATCGAAGACAGAAATCGACTGACGCGCTTGTTGCTCTTGTGTGCCGTAGCCGTCGTTCAGCAAAGCCGCGTAACGATGATCCGGGCTCAACGCAATAGTAGGAGTGAACCCATTCAAGGGCGCAATCCATCCCGGGGCCGGAACACTCAGCGTCTTGCTCGTTGGTAAAGAAATACTCTTCGGTGCGGTCTGTGCGTAAGCGAATGACGCAATTAAAGCGAACACTAGAACGGGTGAGCGCATCGATCGGCCTCTGGATTTCGGCGCAGTATTCTTAGTGAGTTCCGGTAGATTCTTCAGCGGACAGCATATCTGCGCCATGGCGAACATCGGCTCCTCGCACCCAGAAGATCACATCCTCGGCAATGTTGGTGGCGTGATCGGCAACGCGTTCGAGATTGCGGGCGACAAGCAGCGTGTCGAGGGCTTGACGCGTCGAAGCAGGATTTTCGTTCATTTCCTTCACCAGCGCAATGAACGCTTCGTCGCGCATACGATCTACGACGTTATCCATTTCCAAAACGGCCTGCGCCAACTCCGCTTTGCCTTCGATGAACGATTCCAGCGCACGCCGCACCATGGCGGACACTGCCGCGGCCATTCTTGGAATGTCGACGGGCAGATCCACTTGCGGAAGCTCGACCATGTCCATCACGCGTTCGGCAATATTGACTGCTTGGTCGCCCACGCGTTCGAGATCGGAATTAATCTTGGTCACTGCAAGAATAAAGCGCAGGTCAACTGCCATAGGCTGCTGCATGGCGAGCAGGTCGAATGCCTGTTCGTCGATCTCGCGCTCCACGGCGTTGATTTGGGTCTCGCCCTCCAGCACCAGATGGCAACGCGCCAGATCACGATCGATGAAAGCCTGGCAGGCGCGATCCACCGCTTGCTCTGCGAGTCCGCCCATACGGAGCAACCGCGACCGCAAATCGTCCAATCCTTGTTGAAAGCGGGAGCGCATTATCCGAACCTGCCTGTGATGTAATCCTCGGTCCGCTTGTCGGACGGATTGGTGAAAATCCTTTCAGTCTTGTCGAACTCGATCAGCTTGCCGAGCAGGAAAAAGCCAGTAAACTCCGCCACTCGCGAGGCTTGCTGCATGTTGTGGGTCACAATCACAATAGTAAACTTTTCTTTCAGCTGATAGATGAGTTCTTCGATTTTTCCGGTTGAGATAGGATCGAGCGCGGAACAGGGCTCGTCCATAAGCAGCACTTCCGGCTCGACGGCTAAGGCGCGCGCAATGCAGAGGCGCTGTTGCTGTCCGCCGGAGAGACTTGCGCCAGATTTCTTTTTCGCCGTATCTTTGACTTCTTCCCACAGCGCCGCCAACTTAAGTGAGCGCTCGACGATTTCGTCCAGTCGCTTGCTGTTATGAAAACCGTTCAGTTTTAATCCCGCGGCAACATTGTCATAGATCGACATCGTCGGAAAGGGATTTGGCTTTTGGAAAACCATTCCAATACGGCGACGAATATGCACCGCCGCGGTGCCGTTGTAAACATCGAGATTGCCGATCTGAACCTTTCCCGATGCGCGCGAACCGGGCACGGTTTCGTGCATCCGATTCAGGCAGCGTACAAACGTAGACTTGCCACAGCCGGACGGACCGATCAATGCAGTGGCTCGATTGGCCTGCGCTTCCATCGTAATGTCATACAGTGCCTGAGTCTTGCCGTACCAGGCATTCAGACGATCCACCTTAACCCCAACACCCATAAAATTAGTTTGCTCCCTTGAGCATACCTCGACTGGTGACGTAACGAACCGCGGCCACCGACGCGACGATGAGCACGATCAAGATCAGCGCTCCGGCCCATGCTTGCTTGTGCTCTTCATCATAAGGGGAAATTGCGTACGCGAATATCTGTAGCGGTAGCGCCGCCGTTGGCTGGCCGATTTTCCAGTTCCAGTATTGATTGCCGAGAGTGGTGAAAAGGAGCGGAGCGGTTTCGCCAGCCACGCGCGCGAAGGCCAGCATCACACCGGTGATCACGCCGGAAGTCGCTGTACGCAGAGTGATCGAAAGCGTGGTTCGCCAGCGCGAAACCCCCAGCCCATAAGCCGCCTCCCGCACTGCGGTAGGAACCAGCAAAAGCATTTCTTCCGTAGTCCGCGTGATCGTGGGGATCATCATGATCGCCAACGCAACTCCACCGGCGATCGCAGAAAAATGGCCTTGTGAGAGCACGACCAACCCATACGCGACGATTCCGACGATGATCGACGGAACGCCATTCAGAACATCGGCGGTGAAACGAATCACGTCGCCAAAACGGTTTCGGCCGTACTCGGCCAGATAGATGCCTGCGCCAATGCCCACGGGAACGCCCACGACGCTGGCAAGCGCAAGGATCAGCATCGACCCCGCAATCGCATTCGCCATGCCTCCGCCCTCTTCTCCCGGAGGTTTCGGGATCTGCGTAAGGAAAGCGAGATTGATCGAACCGATCCCTTTGTAAACGAGGTATCCAAAGATGGCGGCAAGCGGCAGTAAAACGATAACCACAGCACCAACAGCGGCAACCGTGGCAAAAGAGTCGGTAATTCTCCGCCACAGACTGATCTTCGCCGTTTCGAATTCCGTGGAAAGCAGCTCAGCCATTGGCCCTCGCAGGCGTGCCGCGCGTGACCGTCCAAACCAAAAGCTGCGCCAAAATATTGACGATGATGGTGACGATGAAGAGCGCCAGTCCCACTTCAACGAGCGCGCTGAGATAAGTATCGCTGGTGGCTTCGCTGAATTCGTTGGCGATGACGCTGGCCATGGTGTAGCCCGGCGCAAGCAGCGAACGGGAAATCTCGGGACGATTGCCAATCACCATGGTCACGGCCATGGTTTCGCCCAGCGCGCGTCCCAACCCCAGAATGATTCCGCCCAGAATTCCGGCGCGGGCGTTGCGCAGGACTCCGGTGCGAATCATTTCCCACCGCGTCGAACCCAGCGCCAGCACAGCTTCGCGCTGCTGCTGCGGAACCGCGGTCATCACCTCACGCGTAATCGAAGAAATGATGGGTACGATCATGATCGCGAGAATGATGCCAGCCGCCATCATTCCGATGCCATACGGCGGTCCTTCGAACATCCTGGTCCAACCAAAGTAGCGAGCGCAGAAAGGTTCGACATATTCCCGCAACAGCGGAACCAGAACAAAAATTGCCCACAGCCCATAAATCACGCTGGGAATTGCCGCCAGCAGTTCGGTCGTAAACGCGAGTGGCCCGCGGAGCCAGGCTGGCGACATCTCCGTGATAAAAACGGCCACGCCGATTCCCAATGGAACCGCAATGATGAGGGCGAGAATCGAGGAGACGATAGTTCCGTAGACGAACGGTAGTGCGCCGAATTGCTCGTTGACCGGATCCCAGTTGCTATCGACAAAAAAGTGAAAACCGAACGCATGCCAGGAGGCGGCCGATTTAGTTACCAATTCATAAATAATTAGACCGACAATGGCCAGCAAACTGAGAGCACATGCAAACATGGCCGCCGAAAACAAACGATCTGCGACGTCACTGTTTCCCACATGGGCGAGTGGAGAAGCCTGAGTCGGCGGCTGAATCAGTTCCGGCTTGGGGACGGGTTGCGGACCCGTAAAGCCGTGTGCTCCCAACGCCTGATTCAGCATCCGAAAAGGCTAGCAGAATCGTGTGAATATCAGGTTAAAGCTCTCGAATAATCGAGCTTCCACGCAGAAAAAGTAAAAGCCCCATCTAGGAATCGATGGGGCTTTCGATGTCGACGTCGAACGTTACCTACACACTAAATGACGATCCGCAGCCGCAGGTGCTCTTCACGTTCGGATTCTCGAACTTGAATCCGGCACCTTCGAGGGTTTCGACGTAGTCGACTACGCAGCCGTTGAGGTACATCACGGAGGTTCCGTCGACGTACACTTTCAATCCATCCATGTCGAAAGTCTTGTCCATCATGCCTGCGCCATTCTCAAACGACATCGAGTAAGAGAAGCCAGAGCATCCGCCGCCGACGACACCGACACGCAATCCGGAGGGAACAGGATTCTGCTGCGCCATAATCTCCTTCACCTTGGTCACGGCGTTCGGTGTGAGGGTGATCGGGGCAGTCTTGGGTTTCACTTCCGGCATCGAGGTAGGGGCTAAAGTGGTTGCCATTTGTCAGATTCTCCTTGTAGAAACTCTCCTAAGTATAGCAAAGGCAAGTTCGCGCACTACCACAATTTCAGCACGCGACCCAACTGCCTTAATACTCGGCTTAGATGATGGCCGGTGGATTCGGGTTCACAGAGTAGTCCCGTCTTGGAATTCATAAAATTACCCCCAAAATGTCGTGCTGGAGGCTTGACTTCCGGTCTATACTGGCGGGTTGTACTCATCCGCTCCAGGCCTCACCTCCAGAAGCGCTGGAGACTGGCGCGGGAGAAAAACGTCAGTACCGAGGTGCTTCATGTCGCCTGTTTTGCTCGGAATGCTGATTACCTGGGGAGCCCTGACCGCAGTCTTTCTGGTGCTCTTCGTCTACCGCAGCACTCTCACCATGCACGAGGAGGATCAACTCTTTCTCGGCGAATCGGAAGCGCATCTGCAAAAAGAACAGACGGAGATCATCCGCCGAGTGCAGCGCGTCAGCCCGTTTGTTACCTGGCTGGGCGCAGCTTCCGGAGTGATGATTTTGCTCATCGCGGGATTCGCGGTTTATCAAGGTCTCACTCAGGCCCAGTAGCCTGGGAAATTGAGGCGTAATTCCAGGTTTGTCGGCGGCTGCGCTCGCAGCGGTCTTGGGGAAAGTTCTATCCTGCGGAAGAACAGCAAAATCAGCAGCACCGAGTTAATGGATAGATAGTGCGTGGTCCTACGAATCCTGGTGCGATGCGAGAGGAGGTTTATGCGGCAGACCCAGCGTTGCGGAAGCGCAGGCCCTGTAGACGCAATTCAAGACGGGTCAGGCGTTCGTAGCGATCGGCAAGGGTGTCGGGAAGTGCGGCCCATGATGGAAAGGCCAGACCTAGGTAAATTCTGAACGTCGCTCCCGCAGCGTTGACGCGTACTTGGGTCGCATTCTCGATCATTGTGTTCGCAGCCTGGACCACCTCTGGGTCTGAGCTGTGACGTGCTTCCTGCGCCAAGATCAGCAATGCCGATGCGTTGCTCGAGACTGCGGCAATATACTCAAGCGCGGAGCGTTGACGTTCGCGATGAATGGCGCGGAATTCTTTCGCGGGAAGATTTTTCTCCAGGTAAGCGCGTTCACCGGCATCCATCAGGTTCTTGAAAGCTTCCATATCGACATATTGGAGCTCACCCCGGCGCGCGGGCGCGGTGCCGCCCCGGGCAAGATAAAGGAGGGTGGCAACGAATGCAACGGCCAAGAGGACGAACAAGAGAGTGACCGTCATAGAACTCGCCTTCGCCGACTCTCGCTGGTTCCCGAAGGCCGGCCCACATCCCTCAATTCACGATTCCAAGCGACCAAATTCTGTTCGCTAGCAGACATCAGCGTAGCCCCCGAGCGCCGCTCTGGCAACAGAAAAAATAGGAGCCAGATTGCAGTGGTGCAGTGGTAAGCGCCCATTCCTACCAGATTAGGCCACAATACCTTTTTGTCGACGTGAAAATGCAACGCGGCAATCGCGAGCTCGACAGCCTGATCCAATCCGAACCCGAGCGCGATGCCAAACGCAGCCCGATGCCACAAGATCGCAAAGTAGCGGGAGAAAGCCAAAATCACAACCAGCAAGCCGCATTGAAGAAAGCTCACGGTTCGATCAAGCAGCGCGAAGGTTTCCAGAAAGCGATTCGGCCCAGCGTGCAAGGTTGCGAGAAGAACGCCTAAGCCGAGCAGCAGAACGGTCGCGAACCTGAATACATCCTTGCCCAGACGCTTAAGACCTTCATTCGGCTTCAAGAGAATTTGGAAGACCTCGTTGATGATCGCGAATCGCAACGCGATGCTGACAGCGAAACCCACCAAAAACGTGATTCTGTACTCAAGGCTGGAAAGCGACCAACGGCGACTTACAACATACAAAGAGGCAAACTGAATCAGCTCGAATAGACAGTAAGAAAAGAAAAAAGGGAAGCGGCGAACCATCCCTTTCGCCAACATAGCGACCAGGAGTGCGACAAGAAGTACGTGGGGAGCGATCCAGAGATACGCGAAAAACAAGCGATAAGAAGAAGGCATAGTCGGCGCCAGCCAGCACTATACCTTCTTCTCCAAGGCTTAGACAATCGAACCTTCGAGCCACGCGTTAAGCGACCGGAGGCTGCGGCCAAGGATTGCCATCGAACGCTTGGGTTGCTGCTGGTGGCTGCGGCCATGGGTTTCCGTCAATCGTGGAGGCAATCGATGGTGGTTGAGGCCACGGATTACCATCGATCGCTTGCATCGCTGCTGGTGGTTGAGGCCACGGGTTTCCATCAATCGTTGAAGCAAGCGACGGCGGTTGGGGCCAGGGATTGCCGTCCACGGCGGACATCAGTGAGGGAGCGGACAGAGTCGCCGAGAGGAGCGTAAGGATCGTTACAACGGAGAGCTTTTTCACGGGTGAAACCTCCTTTGAAATGGGGCTGCACCGTGATAATGTTCTGAAATATCGTTAGCGGCGAAGACGGCCGCGAAAATATCTGTTTTCGGAAATCGTAACGCCCATGACGCTCAGTTCAGCCCTCGAAAGTCTGCGTAACACGACCCTGAGAGCGATCCTCGGGAGCTTGCAAAAACTGGCCTATTTGGCCGACGTGCAAAGGAAGGGAAAGTCCGGCGGACACTGGGGACTGGAGCGCGTCTACGGCGATCTCGCGGCGCAGAAAGCGGTCGAGGACGCGCACCGCGAAGTGCTCTCCGTGGTGTTGACCACCCCGCTGAACCGATTGCGGTTGGATGTCACCGAATCCTGCAATACGGCAGGCGAAGAAGTTCGGCCGTACTTGGAAAAACTCAAGTCGCGCAAGAACGATTTGCTTCCGGGCAATCCGGGCGCGGGGAGCGCCCGCCATCTTAATTCAGTGCTTCAGGCACTCTTGGCTCTGTCGAAGTATCGTAAACCGGACGCCAATCCCCCAACCGCAGGGCGACGCCCACGACTTGTCCTAAAACCTCCGCTTGCTGTGGATACTTCAGTATTCGCATCGCGACCGGAGAGAGAGGGTGAGGTTGCAGGATAATGTCTTCGCCCAGCATGGTGCACCAGCAGCAAACGTGGGTGTCGCGGGTTTCCACAAAATAGATGGGACGCTCGTATTCGCTTCTCCACCCGCCGGCTATGATCTTATTCTTGGTCTCGTCCACCTGAACGAACGTCCCGGGCGGTAGGAGAGGATACATCGTGAGGTCTTCCATGCCAATATATCCGTAGGTGTAGCTCAGGCGGGCATATTGCGCCAGGTAAGAAATAGGAACGACTCCCCATTGTTCGATCATCCTGCCGATGTTCGAGGTGCGCGCGGGATCGAAGCCAGGGTCGATGCGGGTCGGCATTTGTACCGAGGACGCGCCAGAGAGAGCGGTGGAAAAGTGCGACTTGGTGGGTGTGCATGAGTCCATGTCCCCAGCCGCCCCAGCAATATCCACTCCGAAGAGCGCGAGGAGGTCGCGCATATCTCTTCGGTACACCACCGCGAGTGCATATAAACGGTGAATGCTGGGAACAACTCCTTTCGTCTCGATGTCAGAAAGTCGTCCAATCGGGACAAAGAACTCCTCACTCTGGTGACGTTCCGCAATTTTGGCCGTGGCGGTCTCAACGTCCCGCATCGTGAGACCCAGCTGCTCTCGCAGACCTCTTAGGTTCGCGCCGCCTTGCACAAGACCCCCTTTTGGCCAGTAAGTCTCCTGATTCTACGACAAGGGGGCTCCCGTTTAGTTCGGATTTCGTAACAAAACTTTACTTTCCCGATTTGGGAAGCCGGTTGTTCTGACCAAAAGTGTGGAAAACCAGGCGGGAATCTAGGCGTACTAAAGGCGTATTGAAGCGGGATTCGGTTCAGCAATTTGCCCGAAGGACATGCCCAGAGCGGGATTCGTCCCAGAACGGGCCTCCGACGAACGCTGTCCGCATTCTGTAACAAGCTCCCGCCAACTCAGTGAGCTCTTTGTTGGAAACAGGCGAAACGGCCCGGAGATCGCTTCGAATTCTCGAAGCTGAAACCTGGTAGGGCCGTTCCACGTCGCAAGCTTTTGCCAATTTCTAGTTCTCGGAAGCTAGCCAATCGCATGCACTAGTGGTCCATCGACCAGGTGCTCGCTCAAGAACCACATCTGAAGTTCGTTAGTTCGTAACACATCGCTCACCACGAGGTCGTTGGTACCGTCGTCCCCCAACGTCGAGGCCCGCTTCGCCAACTCGCGACAGTGGCTAATGATCAGCTGATGAGCGTCGATGAGGCGGGAGATCTGGACCGGAACTTCTTCTCGGCCCTTGGGCGGGCGCTCAATTCGCGTTGTCTCCGCTACGTCGTGCGCCATGGCGATGGCTAATCCCCCGAGCAATTGAATGCGCTCGGCGATGGTGTCGACCAGTTCCGACTGTTCTTCATTGTGTTTATCGAATAGGAGATGGAGTTGATAAAACGTGGGGCCGGAAACTTGCCAATGTGATTTCTTATAAAGATCGCGAAGAGTCATCGTGTCTGCCAGCATCTGGTTGAGTTGCTCGGTCATCTCCAGCCGGATCGGTTCTTCTAAATCCAGCGGCAGAGCATGGGTCACCGTACCGTACTTCTGTATTTCTCGAGCCTTTTGATGGAAGCGCGGTTGGGCGCTGATGGTTGAGGTGCGACTCCCGTTCCCGTTCTCTGATTTCTTGGCCACAGTTTTTCTCCTTAATCTTGATCGAACTTCAGCGTTCCTAGATGCCCCGTTCGGTAAGTTGGTCAAGTTTTTTTATCGCGCCTGTTCCCAGGAATCTCCCCGACGCCGAGCTATCAGGACATTTCGCCAATTCGGGGAGCGTTTGCCCAGCGAATCGATGACTCTTGGTATGATTAACTTTCATCATCAAACAAGTTAAATGGAGACTCGCCTCGTGGCTGAAACTCAGCAGACTAATGGAATCGAAGTTCTGGAAACCCGGGAGTGGCTGGACTCGCTCGACTACGTACTTTCAAAAGGCGGCGCCGAGCGCGCGGGGCGCTTATTGCAACAGCTTTCGCTGCATGCGAAGCGATCGGCTGGCGTCAATTTGCCGTTCACGGCGACTACGCCTTACCAGAACACGATTTCCGTCCGCCAACAGCCCCCGTTTCCCGGCAGCCAGGATATGGAGCGACGGATCAAAAGTCTGGTCCGCTGGAACGCCTTGGCGATGGTGGTGCGAGCTAACAAACTGCAGGAAGGCATCGGCGGCCACATCTCGACATTTGCTTCGGCAGCAACGCTTTACGAGGTAGCATTCAACCACTTCTTCCGCGCCCAGACTCCCGAGGGCGACCGCGATATCGTCTACTTCCAGGGTCACGCGGCACCGGGAATCTACGCCCGCGCCTTTCTCGAAGGGCGCCTGTCGAAGGAGCAGCTTCAGAACTTTCGTCGCGAACTGAATCCGGGTGGCGGATTATCTTCTTATCCGCATCCCTGGCTCATGCCCAACTTCTGGGAGTTCCCCACGGTATCCATGGGATTGGGTCCCATTCAGGCCATTTATCACGCCCGGTTCATCCGCTACCTGGAGAATCGCGGACTGAAAACGGCGACCGGCGGCAAGGTCTGGGCGTTCATGGGCGACGGAGAAATGGATGAACCGGAGTCCCTCGGTTCGATCACGCTTGCGTCCCGCGAAAAACTCGACAACCTGATCTTCGTTGTGAACTGCAACCTTCAGCGTCTCGACGGTCCGGTGCGCGGCAACGGGAAGATTATTCAAGAACTGGAAGCCATCTTCCGCGGCGCGGGTTGGAACGTCATCAAGTGCATCTGGGGGGGCGACTGGGACACCTTAATTCAGAACGACCGCGACGGCCTGCTGGTAAAACGGCTGGGAGAAATCGCCGATGGCCAGTATCAGAAGTTTTTTGTCGAAAGCGGCGCTTACTTCCGCCAAAATCTATTCGGCAGCGATCCCCGCCTGCTGAAGATGGTCGAGCACCTATCGGACGAACAGCTCTCGCGCATGAGGCTCGGCGGCCATGATCCGATTAAAGTTCACGCGGCTTATCGCGCGGCGGTGGATCACACCGGTGGCCCGACCATAATCCTCGCGAAGACGATTAAGGGTTACGGACTTGGCGAGGCAGGCGAAGGCAAGAACATTACGCACCAGCAGAAAAAACTGAATGATGACGAATTGGCGATGTTCCGCTCACGCTTCGGAATTCCCATACCGGACGATCAGTTGCATGGCGCGCCCTTCTACCATCCCTCGGAAGACAGTCCAGAGATTCGCTACATGCAGGAGCGTCGCAAGCAGCTCGGCGGATACATGCCTGCCCGCAAGTTACGCGCTAAGCCGCTCGCGCCAGTTGCCGAGTCGCACTTTGAAGAGTTCTACAAAGGAACCGAAGGCCGCGAAGTTTCCACCACGATGGTGTTCGTGAGGTTGCTGTCAAAGTTGCTGCGCGACCCGGAAATCGGCAAACTCATCGTTCCCATCATTCCCGACGAAGCTCGCACGTTCGGTATGGAAGCGCTCTTCCGCCAGGTCGGAATCTATTCGAGCGTGGGCCAGCTCTACGAGCCGGTCGATATGGACACGCTGCTTTATTACAAGGAAGCCAAGGACGGCCAGATTCTCGAAGAAGGCATCACCGAAGCGGGATCGATGGGCTCGTTCATCGCTGCCGGGACGGCTTACGCGAATCACGGCATCAACACGATTCCGTTCTTTATTTATTACTCGATGTTTGGCTTCCAACGCATCGGCGACATGATTTGGTGCGCCGCCGACATGCGTACGCGGGGCTTTTTAATCGGTGGAACTGCGGGTCGCACTACGCTGGCTGGCGAGGGTTTGCAGCATCAGGATGGCCACAGCCATGTGCTCGCGCTATCCGTGCCGAATCTCATGGCTTACGATCCTTCGTTCGCCTATGAAATCGCCATCATCATTCAGGACGGTATACGCCGCATGTATGTCGATCAGGAGTCTGTCTTCTATTACCTGACCGTGACCAACGAGCCGCTGCCGATGCCAGAGATGCCGGCGGGGAAAGATATCCGTCAGGGAATTCTGAAGGGAATTTATCGCTTCAAGACCTCATCGAAACCGGACTTGAAATTGAAGGCGCAACTCTTCGGCAGCGGAACCATCATGTATGAGGTGCTCAAAGCGCAAACGATTCTTGAGGAAAAGTATGGTGTCGCCGCCGACGTTTGGAGCGTGACCAGCTACAAAGAGCTCTATCGCGACGGCAACGATTGCGAACGCTGGAACCGTTTGCATCCGACGGAAACCCAGCGCGTTCCGTTCCTGACACAAGCGCTGCAAGGCGCGCCGGGCGTGCTGGTAGCAGCTTCCGATTACATGAAGGTGCTGCCGGAATCCATCTCGCAATGGATGCCGCGGCCGTTAGTCGCACTCGGTACCGACGGTTTCGGCCGCAGCGAAAATCGCCCTGCGTTGCGCGACTTCTTCGAGGTCGACGCGAAGCATATCGTGCTCGCGACGCTGAATGCTCTCGCAAAAGACAAACAGATCAAACCTGAGACGGTGAAAAAAGCTATCGCCGATCTCGGCATTAATCCAGAAAAACTGGATCCGACCATCAGCTAGACATCCGCCAAGGGAGACTGCGTGACTGAATTTAAATTACCGGCGTTAGGCGAGAACATTGAGCAGGGCGACCTCGTGCGCCTGATGATTTCTGCAGGATCGGACATCGCTGAAGGCGATCCGGTGATGGAGTTGGAAACAGACAAGGCCGTGGTCGAAGTGCCGTCATCTGTGACCGGTAAGGTCAAAGACATTCGGGTGAAAGCCGGCCAAAAAGTTAAAGTCGGCGACGTCATCTTCACCCTGGAAAATGGGGCAGGAAAGAAAAGTCAAGCGGTCGCGGCTCCGAAAGCGAGTGTTACGGTTGCCGAGAAGCCGACAGCGGCGGTTACGGCTCCGGTGGCACCGACGACGCCACCGTCCGCTCCCGCGCCAGCAGCGAAAATATCCGCCGGTGAATTTACCCTCCCCGAACTCGGAGAAAATATCTCGCAAGGTGAGATGGTGCGAATCATGGTCGCCGTCGGCGACAAAGTTCGTGAAGGTCAGCCCGTCCTCGAACTCGAAACCGATAAGGCTGTGATCGAAGTTCCGTCTTCGGTGGATGGCGTTGTGAAAGAAATCAAGGTGCGCCAAGGCGAAAAAATAAAAGTTGGGGCGGTAATTTTCACCTACGACGGGGAAGCTAAGTCAGCCAGCGCCGCCAAGCATGCACCGGTCGAACACGCTTCCGATCAGCAATCGGCACGAGTCACATTGCAGGCCGCGATTCAAGCCGAGGGCAAGACCGAAGAGCAAGTTCTTCGCCCGGATCAGCCGCGCGCTGGAGTGCAATCCTTCAGCATGCCGGAGCAGTTGGGAAAAGTTGCTGGCACGCATCAGGGTGAACCGGTACCAGCGGCGCCTTCGGTTCGGCGTTTGGCTCGAGAGCTAGGCATCGACATTCAGGCGGTGCAAGGCAACGGCCCCGGTGGCCGCATCAGCGAAGACGATGTAAAAGCGTATGCTAAAAACTCACTCGCGGCCGCAGCACAGTCTGGAGCGACCGCACGCCTTGCCGAGCCTGCGCTCCCCGACTTCGCAAAGTGGGGCAAGATCGAACGCGTTTCCATGCGCGGCGTTCGCCGCAAGACTGCCGAACATTTACGCGAAGCCTGGAACACGATTCCTCATGTCACGCAGCAAGACAAAGCCGACATCACTGAACTAGAGCAACTGCGCGCTCGCTTCGGTCCGCGGGCCGAAGAAGCTGGCGGCAAGCTGACGGTCACCGCCATTGCGCTAAAAGTCTGCGCTTCGGCGCTTAAAGTTTTTCCGCAATTCAATGCCAGCATCGACATGGCGAAAGAAGAAATCGTTTACAAGCAATACATCAACGTCGGGGTCGCAGTCGACACCGATCGCGGACTACTGGTTCCAGTGATTCGCGACGCCGACAAGAAAAACATCATCGAATTGGCTGCCGAGATTTCGCAGATGTCTAAGAAAGCGCGGGATAAGAAGCTCACCTCCGCGGACATGGAAGGCGGAACGTTTACCATCACGAATCTCGGAGGGATCGGCGGCACGGGCTTCTCGCCGATTGTGAACCATCCCGAGGTGGCGATTCTGGGCCTGTCACGCTCGAGCACCGAACCGGTTTGGATGAATGGAAAGTTCGAGCCGCGACTGGTGCTGCCGCTTTCGCTCTCCTACGATCATCGACTGATCGATGGCGCCGACGCCGCTCGCTTCCTGCGCTGGATCGCGGAAGCGTTTGAACAGCCATTCCTTTTGTCGGTGCAAGGATAGAAGAGCATTTACTGCCGAGAACGGGGAGAGCGCCGAGAAAATGACTGAAAATACTAACTTAAAGATTGCTGTTGTCGGCGGCGGCCCCGGTGGGTATGCCGCCGCGTTTCTTGGTGCCGATCTCGGCATGAGCGTCACGATGATTGATCCCGAAGCGAACCCCGGTGGCGTCTGTCTTTATCGCGGATGCATTCCCTCCAAGGCTCTTTTGCATGTCGCAAAGCTAATCGACGAATCCGCGCACGCCAAGAATTGGGGTATCGACTTCGCTCCGCCGTCCATCGATCTGCCTCGCCTGCGAAGCTGGAAAGAGGGCGTCATCAAGAAGCTTACCGGCGGATTGGGCCTGCTCGCGAAGAAACGGAAAGTCGAATACATTCAAGGCCGCGCTGGATTCGAGAGTTCAACGACTCTGCGGATAACGAAAGCCGACGGCGAAGAATCGCGCAGCTTCGATCGAATCATTCTCGCCACGGGATCGCGACCGTCCGTCGTTCCGAGCCTGAGCCTCGACTCGCCGCGCATGATGGACTCTACCGGCGCGCTCGATTTAGAAACTGTCCCTAAGAGCTTGCTGGTTGTGGGGGGCGGTTACATTGGTCTCGAACTCGGCACTGTATATGCCGCTCTGGGCGCGAAAGTCACTATCGTCGAGATGCAAACTGGCCTCTTGCCCGGAGCCGACCGCGATCTAGTTCTGCCACTGCATAAGCGCCTGGAAAAAGTCTGTTCGGCGATTCTGTTGAACACTACCGTCGCCTCTGTTAAAGAAGAGGCCCACGGCGTTCGTGTGACCTTCAAAGACGCACAGGCCCAGACTCGCGACGAAGTATTCGAAAAGATTCTTGTTTCTGTGGGACGTAAGCCGAACTCCGAGATTCCCGGCCTCGACAAGACTCAAGTCGTCGTCGGAAGCCGCGGATTCATTCAAGTTAACAAACAGCTGCAAACCGACGATCCTGCCATTTACGCGATCGGCGATGTCGTCGGCGAGCCCATGCTGGCTCACAAGGCCTCGCACGAAGGTCGCACGGCGGTCGAAGCCATCGCCGGACACAAGGTCGAATTTGCACCCAATGCAATTCCAGCGGTTGTCTTCACCGATCCAGAGATCGCGTGGTGCGGACTCACCGAGGCTCAAGCCAAAGACGCGAATCGCGAAGTGACCGTCGCTCGCTTTCCGTGGGCTGCATCGGGTCGCGCCATGACCGTGGATCGAACCGAAGGCATGACGAAACTTCTGCTCGATCCGAAAACAGAGCGCGTGCTTGGAGTCGGCATCGTCGGAGCGGGCGCGGGCGAACTGATCGCCGAAGGTGTCCTCGCGATGGAAATGGGTGCCACGGCTACTGATATCGCGATGACGATCCATCCGCACCCGACATTGTCGGAGACCATCATGCAATCTGCAGAAGTCTTTTTCGGTAACAGCACCGATATCTACCGGCCGAAGGCATCGAGCACCAGCTAGCTCTTTTCGCTGAGGGCTGCGCGCCAGGCGATCGTTGCGAACACGAAGAGCGGAAACGAAAACGTCGAGGCCAAGGGCACTTTCCAAAGACTCTGTACTCGACTCGCCGAGAGCACTGAGTTGCTTAGCATCAGAGCGAAGCTAGCCAGCCATGGCCAAAACAGCAATGCAAAAGTGCTGTAGCGGAGCATTTTGTAGGCGCCGCCCTGCGGCTGAGAATGTCTAGTGAGCAGCAGCAACGCTGGCAGCAGCAGAAATTGGTTGTACAGCGCGGTCGTCGGAATCACGACGATCGTCACGGACATAACTAGACTGAACGACAGCGCGAACCTCTCCGAGTCGGCACTCGCCCGTAAAGATTTTCGGCACAGCCATGCGGTTAGCGCAACTAACAGCACGGCGGCGATATTGCCCCAAAGCGGAGTGAAGAGCCAGCTTAGAATCGACTGGTTGTGAGTGTACTGGTGATAGCTGTGAAGCGCTTGCCAGAAAAGGCCAAGCCATCCTGGCAAGATCAGCTCGGCGCCGAGCAGCAGGGACGTCATCGTAATAGTGAACGACCAGACAAAGCGCTGCCGTCGCTTCCAGTCGGTGACTGCCCAAACCATCAGCCACAATGAGATGAGCCAAACTAGCTGAGGTTTGATCGTACAAAGCGCCAACAAGAATCCTGCGAGCATGAAATAACCGGCAATTAAAGTGGCAACCGATGCAGCGAGCATTCCCGCGACCAGCAGGCTCAACTGTTGCAGCTTTATTCCTTGAATAAAAGGAAAACTGCCCAGCGCTAGGATGACCAGCGCGATTACTGTGGTTCGCGGAGGATGCCATCGTAAGACTTTTATCCACGACCAGACGCTCGCGGCTGAAATGCTCCAAAGCGCCGCGACGTAGGTACTTTGTACGACCCCAAACGGAAGAAAAATCGCGGGCGCTAGCAGGAACACAACATAGACGGGATACGCGAAACCCTGTTCGTCTTTGGGATCGCTGGGCCGCGACGAATCAAGCGCTCGTCCGTAGTATCCGACCTGCACTTCGCGCGAGACCTCGGCGCTATAAGGATTACGGCCGTGCAGAAGCAGTTCGCGAGCGCCTATCCAACGAGGGTAAAGGTCTGAAAGATTGCCCCGCGGGCGCTGATTCGCCGCCGCATCGCGCAGCTGATAAGGGACGAGGATGCGATCGAAGTAGAACCAGGCGCTTCCCGCCAGGAGAAGGGCCACGATGACTTGCCACGCTTTGTGTTTGCGCAAACGGCTCCTCCCTTTCTTATCGAATCACAGGCCGTGCTCATAGTAACGTATGCTAATCGGGTCGATGCGCCAAAGGATTCTTATCGCGACGGGAATAGGTTTGGTCAGCGGAATTCTCTGCGGCTCGTTTCTAGCACACTTTCATCTCGGGGCTGGCGACTTCAATTGGGCGATCTGGGCAGCTAAGGATTTGTGGGCTGGCCGCAATCCCTATGTACGTCCTGGACAGTTGTATCCCTTGACCGCGGCTCCGTTCGGATTCCCTTTGGCATGGCTTCCTCCTTCGATCTCCGGCGGTGCATTTTACGGAGTAAGTTCTGCGTGCCTAGCCTTCGCGGTCACGACCGAAAATTACGATCGACTCTTCATTTTTCTGAGTTTTCCCTATTGGGCGGGCCTCGTAACAGCGCAATGGTCCCCTTTGATTTTGGCGAGCGCATTTCTTCCGTGGCTGCTTCCCGCGTGTATCGCAAAACCACAAATTGGGCTGCCTGTCGCTCTTATGCATCCCAGCCGGCGAGGGTGGCTGGCATGCGGGGTGCTCGCCGCTGTTAGTTTCGCCATTATGCCGGATTGGCCTAGAGGATGGGCGCACAGTTGGACCGGCTATAACCATTTCTTCCCCCTGCTTGTTTTTCCTGGTGTATTGCTCGTGCTCGCTCTCTTACGGTTTCGAGATCCCGACGCCAGATTCCTATTGCTGAGCGCGGTCTTCCCGCAGCGCTACTTCTACGACCCCCTTGTTTTGTGGTGCATTCCGAAATCCCGCCGCCAAATCATGTGGACGGTCACGCTCAGTTGGATCGCCTGGATTTGGCGTTGGTTCCACACATCGGTGAATGATCATGTGGTGGGAAGATGGATTGTCCTCTGCATGTACTTGCCAATGCTTGCGGTCATTCTATTGAGGCGGCGCGGCGCGGCGGAATCCCGTCATCTCACATCCTTGGCGTC
>Ga0181525_10001792_pt1 | contig 18074 bp, 14 predicted proteins | sample PEATcosm2014_Bin_48_FD_121100 | JGI IMG/M metagenome (GOLD analysis project Ga0181525, IMG submission 121100) | Peatland microbial communities from MTU Mesocosm Facility, Houghton, MI, USA - PEATcosm2014_Bin06_10_metaG | ecosystem: Environmental > Terrestrial > Soil > Wetlands > Peat | place...
CGTCCACCCGCCAGGACAGGTACGACGGGTCGATCGGCAGGCAGTGACCGCTCACCCCTCGGCCTGGGTGTTAACCTCCCTGCTGGATTTGCGCCAGTAGACACCGGTTCCGTCGATGTCGATTATCTCAGCGGATATTGAATTTCTTTGACGGTAATCCGTGACAGCCTGCCGGCACGCAGCCATTGGATGATAGTCGTCGATAATGCAGAAACCCCCGGCCGAGAGCCTCGAATACAGTGCGTCAAGGGCCTGGATGGTCGACTCGTAGAGATCGCCGTCGAGCCGCAGGAGTGCAATGCGATCAATGGGCGCATCCAGAAGCGTATCCTTGAACCAGCCGGGAAGGAAGCGAACACGATCATCTAGCAGCCCGAACCGCTTGAAATTGTTCCTGACCGCGGATTCCGGTATCGCGAGCACGTGTGCGGATAGGTCCAGCCTAAGATCCTTGTCGGCAGAGTAGTTCTCGGGATCAGGCGGCGGCACGCCTTCGAACGAGTCGGCCAGCCACACACAGCGCTCCTCGTCACCGTAGGCACATAGCACGGCACGCATCAGGATACATGCGCCTCCGCGCCAGACGCCGCACTCGATCAGATCTCCCGGAATTTCTTCGGCGAGCACGGTTTCGACGCAGTGCTGAAGGTGCGTCAGCCTTTGCATTCCAATCATCGTCTCGGCCGAAACAGGCCAGTCCAGACCCAAGTTCCGCTTTTGCTCGTCGAATGGAATCGATCGAACAAGTCTGATGTTGCGCTTAGCCAGGATGCTAAGTACGCGCCTTACCATGGCGTGGCTCCTGGCGCGTACCGGAACGAGCTCGTCCTTCCCGAACCCCGTAAGAGAGCTACGCAGCAAGTCCAGATACATGTCTCGTACGTCTTGCATGGTGCTCACCAATCCAGCACCGCCAGCACCTCGCGCCCGGCCCGGACGATCCGGTCCGGTACCCTTCTGACGGGTCGGTTGGTGCCCTCGGTAATGGTAACGGGCCGCTGGGTGGTGTTGTCTCGCAGCGTCAGGCAACCGATCCCCAGCACCGCCGCGCAGATGACTCGCATGGGACCGCCTCACAGCGTCTCTACGTTCGGGCCGGAAAGGACCCGCCGGCAGTCGAGGATGTAACGCGCGTGGCGGCAGAGGTTACCGGACGCGAAGGCCTCATGGTCGGTGAGCAGGACCACGGCGTCGGCGGCGGCGACCTCATGGGGCGTGGCGTCCACTCGGGCCACTTCCGGGCCGATGACGGCGGGCTCGGTCACCAGCGGGTCCGCGGCCCGGACCTCCGCGCCCATCCGGAGCAGCAGTTCGGCGACCCGGATCGCGGGCGATTCCCGTGCGTCGCCGGTGTCCTTCTTATAGGCGAGCCCGAGCAGCAGGATCCGGGACCCGCTCACCGGCCGCCTGCGCTCGTTCAGCGCCAACAGCAGGCGATGGACGACATAGTCCGGCATGTGGCTGTTGATGTCGTTGGCCAGCTCCACGAACCGGAATCGCTGGCCGAGTGCCCGCTCCACCCGCCAGGACAAGTACGACGGGTCAATGGGCAGGCAGTGGCCTCCTACCCCGGGTCCGGGATGGAACGGCATGAATCCGAACGGCTTGGTGGCCGCGGCGTCGATCGCCTCCCACACGTCCACCCCGAGCTCGCGGCCGAACATCGCCAGCTCGTTTACCAGCGCGATGTTCACGTGCCTGAAGGTGTTCTCGATGAGCTTGGCCAGCTCCGCCTCGCGCGGCGAGGACACCGCCACGGTCGTGGCCACGATGCCGCGGTAGAAGGCCTCCACCGCGGCCAGCGAGGCGTCGTCGATGCCCGATACGATCTTCGGCGTGGTGGCAAGGGTCCAAGTCCGGTTCCCCGGGTCGATTCGTTCCGGGCTGTAGCCGAGGTGGAAGTCGGCCCCCGCGACCAGCCCCGATCCCGTTTCGAGCCATGCGAGTACCTGCTCCTGCGTGGTTCCCGGGTAGGACGTGGACTCCACGATCACCGTGGCGCCCGGGCGCAGGTAACGCGAAAGCGTGCGGCTGGCCGCCTCGACGTAGGACAGGTCGGGCATGCCGTCCTTTAGCGGGGTGGGAACCGTGATCACGGCGACGTCGAAGCCTGCGCAGGCGTCGGCGCTCACGGACGGCCGGAACCGTCCGGATCGCAGTGCCGCCGCCAGCTCGCCATCGGGCACGTCCTCGACGTATGATTCGCCGGCCTCCAGCCGCTTCACCCGGACCGGGTCGACGTCATAGCCGGTGACCTCGTGTCCGGCCGTCACCGCCCGCATCGCCAGCGGCAGGCCCACATATCCCAGGCCAGCCACCACCACGGCGCTCGCAGGCACCCTCGCGCCCAACCCCTTTACCGCCCCCATAGCCACGTTCCCCCAGGCTGAATATCGTCCCCTGTCACCGTCGGCGAGCCGTGACCCGCGGGCCCTCCGTATGCGCCACCGGTTTCGGTGTGATCACCTTAAGTGAGCTAGCTAGCCGAGCACAAATAGTGACCTAATGACGACTAAGGGTTAGAAAATGTGGCAGGAGAGACACCAGAAGGTAATTCGATCGTCCTCCGTTCTGCCGCGACCCGAGAGCCCGGAACCGATACCGCCGCTATCTCTGGCAGGCCGGACACCAGAACCTGACCCGCTCCTGGCCGGCGGCGCCCTGCTCGCCCCTCTTGATCCTGGTCCCGCACCGTCGGCATGGCTGGTGCGCCCGCCCGTACACCCAGGTCCGCCGCCCCAGTGCCGTGTCGCCGGTCGTCACCTGGCCGATCCGCGTCTTGTTCGCATCGAGCAGTCGCTGCCCGAGTTCCACCAGGGCATCCAATTCCGCCACGTCGCCTACCGGCCGCCACGGATCGACTCCCCGTAGGAACAGCATCTCTGAAGCATAAAAATTACCGATGCCCGCCAGGTTCCGCTGGTCGAGCAGGGCCTCGCCGACGGGGCGGTCGGGATCGGCGCTCAGCCGCCGCACCGCCTCGGCGCAGTCCCAGTCGGGGCCGAGCAGATCCGGCCCGAGGTGGCCGGTTACCCGCTGCTCCTCGGCCGTTGGCAGCAGCTCGACCACGCCGAGCTGGTACCCGACCGCCTGCCATTTCTCGTTGGCGAGCAGCAGCCTGATCCGGTGGCTGTCGCGGATCCGTTCCGCCGCGGGCCGTACCCGCCAGCAGCCCTCCATCCGCAGGTGGGTGTGCACGGTCATCCCGCCGCTCGTCCGGACCAGCAGGTGCTTGCCGCGGGAGACAGCCTCGGTCACGACCTCGCCGCTCAGGTCCGCGGTGGCCAGCCGCGGCACACGGAAATCGCTGCGGACCAGCACCCGCCCGGCCAGCGCCTGGTGCAGGCGCCGGGCCGTATACCAGATGACATCCCCCTCGGGCATGAACCTAGTCTGCCCGCAGGCCAGACCGCCTCAGCCCGTGTGGCCGCCCGGTCCCAGCTCCGGCCAAACCCGGCTCAGCGGTGGTCGCCGCCCCGCGGATCGTAAGGGCCGCGATACCCGTTGCCCTGCGGATACGTCCGCTGCGGATACGTACTGCCCCGCTGGGAACCGTCCGGCGGATAGATCGGCCGGGTTGCGCGGTTGGCCTCGCCGCCGCCCGCCCGGCCCGCCTGACCGGCCTGGCTAGCCGACCGCCTCGTGTCCTCGGCCGGACCGCCCGGAGCGCCGTACCCGTAGCCGTCCCCGCCATAGTTCTGCCCATACGGCGGAGTGCTCACGGAAGTATCCGCTGACCCGGAATACGGACTAGCCGAACCACGGTAGCCGTCACTCCGGTCGCTCCCGCCGGCCCGAGCGCCTCCATGGCTCCCCGAGCGCCCGCCAGGAACTGAATCGGACTGCCGGATCGGAGGAACGCCTCCCGAGTACCCGCCCGTGGCAGCCTGGGTGTCGGCGAGGGTGAACGTCTGCGTGTCCTGTGAGACGGCCGCCTCGTACTGCTCGCGGCTCATGTCCCTCGACCGGCGGGATGCCTGGTAGGAACGGCCGTCAACCGGCCCGCTCGTCCGCAGCGAGAACGCCGAACTGGTGAGCGGGTCCTCCTCCTGGGACCGCCTGCGCGTCTCGGTCCTGTCCCCGACCGATGTATAGGTCGGCTGCGGTCCGGTCTGGTACGGCTGCGGTCCGGTCTGAGTCGGCTGCAGCCCGGTCTGGTACGGCTGGGGCCCTGTCTGGTAGGACTGCGGACCCGTCTGGTAGGACTGCGGACCCGTCTGAGCCAACTGAGGCCCGGTCTGATACTCCGGTCCGGCCTGAGCCTGAGCCGGCCGCGGCCCGGTCCGGTATGACTGCGGCCCGGTCTGAGCCTGCTGCGGACCCGTCTGGTACTGCGGCCCGCCGGCCCCCGCGCGCCCGTTGTCGCTCCCGCGCCCGTTGTCGCTCCCGCGACCCCGGCGATCGCCCATCACCTGGGGGTCACCAAGGCCCGCTACCGGAACCGCATCCGCCCGCCGCCGCCTGGAACCGGACTCAGCGGTGCGCGCGGTCGTCGCGAGCGGCTTGTCCGACGCCATGTCATCCCAGAACTGCTCGTCGCTGACCCCGCCAAAGGTCTCCGTCGGCCAGAGTTCCTCGTTGATATCGCCGCGCTTGAGCCAGCCCGAGCGCCGCTTCGACTTTGCCGTGCCATCCTGCTGTGGGTCCGCGTCGGTGTCCGCCTCCGCAGCCATCCGCCGGCCGCCGGCCCTCGAGCCGCCCCGCGCCGAACTGACCGCGGCATCCGCCTGCCAGCTGACGGTCGCGTCCACCGGGTCGTCGTGCAGCCCGGCCGCCTCCGGCTCAGCCGCCCACCGGTCGCCGTGCCCCTCTACCTCGGACGTCCAGCGGTCATCATCGGCTTCGGGCCGCCGGACCCGGGCCCGGCCGGGTCCGCGGTGCCCTGCGGCAGGATTCGGCCCGGTGCCGTGGTCCGCCGCCCGGTAATTCCTCGTGGCGGCGGCCCGACCCGCGCTCCTGCCGCGGTTCGCTCCGGAGTCGTTTACCTGGTGCCTCTCCGGCCGGGTATGGCTTGTTCTGTCTGGCTGAACACGTGAACCACGCTTATTACCGGCGTTGCCTGGGCGGATGCTGAAATAGAAAGCTGCTGCAATCCCGACAAGTCCCGCCACAGCGAGTCCCGCGACCAGAAACATGGTCTCCATCCAGAAAGCCCGGCCTCGTGGGCGGCGCTTGCTAGGCACACGCGGCCAATGACGCGAGCCTTCCCCGTGGTCGCGAGCGCCCTGAACCCGCTTGATGATCGATTCTTGCTTACGAATGGGGAGCGTGTCACACGATTGAAAAAGTTAAGTTTCTAAGTGATTACAAAATGTATCTGGTTGATCACGGGTTCCCCGTAACGGGTATTCGTCCGCGTCCGATTGTGGCTGCGGCGATCGCGGTCCAGACAGTCTGCAAAGGCGCCCCGGCAGGCAGGTTCAGGTCGGTGTTCAGCGCATAAACGGTAAACCGGTACTGGTGCGGATGACCGTTCGGGCAAGGCGGGTCGTAGCCGACGGTGCCCGCGCTGTTCTGCGCCTGCCGCGCGCCGGTGGGCAGCAGGCCCTCCTGGACGTCCGTGGTGCCGGGACTGATGTGGAACACGAGCCAGTAGATGAAGGGCGTGATTGGCGCCGAGGCGTCGTCTACGACGATCGCGATGCTCTTGGTTCCCCCCGGGGCGCCGGACCAATCAAGCGGGGGCCAGTCCCGCCCGCCGTGGCAGGTGTAGCGCTCGGGCAGGATGTGCTGGCTGAATGCCTCGCTGTCGATCGACATCATCCTCGGGGCTACCGCCGCACCCGAGCCGGCGTTCCCGCAGCCAGCCAGAAGCGGAGTCATGACCGCCATGGCGGCAGCTACCGCCGTGCGCGCCCGCCGTCGCCGCCAGGCACGGCGGATGCGCTTCAGGCCCGACGTCACCTTCGTCGCCCCTCTCCTGCCACGGTTGATAGTAGAACCTGTTAGGAAGCGTAAGGTGGTCCGACGCGTTGAATGTCCGGGAGATAACGGCCAGCGGAGACGAGGATGGCGAACGCGCTGCGCATCGGGCTGCTCGGCCCGCTCCAGGTGCGGGACGAGGCCGGCCGTCTGGTCCATGTCGGCGGCCGTCAGCTGCGCGTTCTGCTGACCTTGCTCGCGCTAGACCCCGGGCGCGTCGTTTCCGCCGCCTCGCTGGCCGACCAGATCTGGCCGGACCGTCCGCCGGGCAACCCGGTCAACGCGCTGCAGACGCTGGTCTCCAGGCTCCGCGCCGAATTGCGCCAGGCCGGCTTCGACGACGTCATCGAATCGCACCCGGCCGGCTATCGTCTCGCGGTTCGGCCCGAGGCGATCGATGCGATCGAATTCGAGGCCCTCGCCGCCCGGGGCCGCCGCGCGCTGGCCGACGGCGACCCGGCGGCGGCCGCAAACACCCTGCGCACCGCGCTGGACGGGTGGCGCGGCGAGGCGCTGGCCGACGCGGCCGGCTACGACGTCGCGGACGCCGCCGCGGCGAGGCTGACCGAGCTGCGCTCCGCCGCCCTGGCGGATCGGATCGAGGCGGACCTGGCCCTCGGCGCCGGCGCCGGTCTGGTCGGCGAGCTGCGCGCACTGGTGTCCGCCGATCCGCTGGCCGAACGCCCCCGCGCCCTTCTCATGCGCGCGCTCTACGCGGCCGGCCGCCAGGCCGAGGCGCTCGCCGTCTACCACGAGGCCCGCTCGCTGCTCGCCGACCAGCTCGGCGTGGACCCCTCTGACCAGCTGGAACAGGTCTACCTGCGGATCTTGAGGGGCGTGGAGGGGCTGGCCGCCGTAGCCCAGGCAACGGCCCGCACCAGTGATCTTTCCTTTATTTCTGCCGAACGAGCCGTGGTATCTCGTCCCCGTACCGGTCCCGGCCGGGTGCCGAACCCTCTGACGACCTTCGTCGGCCGCGACCGTGACGTGACCGGCGTACGGAAGAACCTGGCGGCCGCGCGCCTGGTCACGCTGACCGGCCCCGGGGGAGTGGGCAAGACCCGGCTGGCGGCCGAGGCCTGCGGGAGCCTGGACGCCACCGCGTGGTTCGTGGAATTGGCGCCGGTGACCGATCCGTCCGAGGTCGGGTACGCGGTGCTCGAAGCGGTCGGCGTCCGCGAGCCCGTCATCGCGCGCCGGGCGCCCGAGCCAGGCGCGGACCCGCTTGACCGGCTGACCGCCGCCCTCGCCGAACGGGACGAGGTGCTGGTCCTCGACAACTGCGAGCACGTCATCGAGGCGGCCGCCACTTTGGCCAGCCGGGTCCTCGCCGACTGCCCGCGGATGAGGATCCTGGCCACCAGCAGGCAACCGCTGCGCATCGACGGCGAGACCCTCTGGCCGGTGCCGCCGCTGCCGGTGCCTCCGGCCTCGTCGGACCTGCCGGGCGCTCCGGATTTCCAGTCCTACGGATCGGTCCGCCTGCTGTGCGACCGGGCGACCGCCGTCCGGCCCGACTTCCACCTCGACGAGGGCAACGCGGCGTCGGTGGCCCGGATCTGCCGAACCCTCGACGGGATGCCGCTGGCCATCGAGCTTGCCGCGGTATGGCTGCGCGCGCTCACGCCAGATCAGCTGGCCGACCGCCTAGACGACAGGTTCGCCCTGCTGACCGGCGGCAGCCGGACCGCGCTGCCCAGGCACCAGACGCTCCGGGCGGTGGTGGACTGGAGCTGGGACCTGCTGTCGCAGCCAGAGCAGGTGCTGGCCCGCAGGCTGGCCATCTTCCCCGGCGGCGCGACGCTGGCCGCGGCCGAGCAGGTATGCGCCGACGCGCTGCTGCCGCCAGCCAGCGTGCTGACCGTACTATCCGGCCTGGTCGACAAGTCGATCCTCACCGTGACCGAGAACGCTGAGCCCGCTGGCTCGACCCTGCGGTACCGGATGCTGGAGACGGTGCGAGCCTACGGCCTGGAGCGGCTCGCCGAAGCAGGCGAGCAGGAGCGGCTGCGGGACGCCTTCGCCGCGTACTACCTGAACCTGGCCGAGACGACAGACCCGCGACTTCGTGCCGCCGGGCAGGGCCGCTGGCTGCGTGAGCAGGCCGCCGAGCAGGACAACATGCACGCCGCGGTGCGCTCGGCGATCACGGCCGGGGATGCGGATACCGCGCTGCGCTTCGTGCTGGCGCTCGCCTGGTACTGGATGATCCGCGGCCAGCCCGGCGAGTCGCAAACGCTGGCCCGCGAGGCGCTCGCGCTCGAGCCCAGAGAGCGCTCGCCGCGGATGGCCGAAGCCCGGGTGGTCTGCGCGCTGACCGCAGCCGGCCAGTCATGGGAGATGGAAGCGATCCGGCCGGCGCTGGCCGACGCGGTGGCCGACCTCGCCCGGTGGGCCGACAACGCGGCGCCGACCCACCCGCTCGCCATAATGGGCGGGCCTATGCTGGCTCTGTACGACCGCGATCCCGAACGCGCCTTCGCGCTGTTCGACCGGTACGCAGCATCGCCGGATCCGTGGATACGCGCCATGGTGCCCCTGCTGCGCGGCGCGTTCGGCACGATCACCGGGCGCGTGGACCTCGCCGAGGCCGAGCTCGGAGATGCCCTGGTCGCGTTCCGTCAGCTCGGGGAGGGGTGGGGCACCGCCGCGGTGCTCATCCAGATGGCCGAGTTCGCCAAGCTGAGGGCGGATTTCCCGGCGGCCATCGCGGCCCTCGAGGAAGCGGAAGCGCTCGGCCGCGAACTGGGTGCCTGGGGGGACCTGTCGCACCTGGGCGGCCAGCTAGCAGCGGTCCGCTTGCGGATGGGTGACCTGGAAGGCGCCCGTGCTGATCTGGAGCGGGCCGACCGCGACGAGTCAAGGCGCGGCACCGGCCACACCGACTCGTCGGCGCAGCTTGCCCTCATCTGGGCCGAACTCCACGGCCTGGCCGGCGACACCCGCGCCGGCATCACCTGCTGCACCGAGATACTGAATTGGCTGCAGAACAAGCGGTCCTCCTGGTGGGAGGGCCTGAACGCCCTCCTCAAGGCCCGGTTGGCGCTGCTCGTGGCGGTCGAAGGAGACGAGGCCCGCAGCCGAGCGCTGCTCGCTGACGCGCTGCGCGCCGCCGCCAACTGGGTGGAACGCCAGATGCTAGCCGCGGTCGTCGACACGATCGCCGTCTTCGCCCTCCGCAAACCCGATGGCTTGACGGAGACCGCCGTGCTCGCGGCCACCCTGCTCGGCGCCGCCCACTCCTTCCGGGGCGCCTTCGACGAGGGCAGCCTCGACGCTCCGCGGGCCCGGGACGCCGCCCGCCGCCAACTCGGCGAGGCCGCCTTCGTGGCTGCCTACGAACGCGGCCGCGCTCTCGGCCACACAGAGGCGGTCGCCCTGGCCGCCACCGCAGTCGCAAGCCCGGTCCAAGCCGTGTTACGTCGGATCCGCCGCGGGCTGCAGCGTCGCCGACCTGGGAATCCACCTGGTACCTGCCGCATGACCCGCGATTCGCTGGGCAGTTGATCAAGTGGCCTCGGCCCGGCGGGGCAGGCGCCGTGCCGAGGCCCCCGGCTCCTTGTTACGTCCTGCGACGGTAGGCGCGGACCGCCAGCGGCGCGAACACGACGAAGATCCCGAGCGCCCACAGCAGCGACCTGACCGTAGCCGCGGCGACCGGCCCGCCGATGAGCAGGCCGCGTTCGGCCTCGGTGAGGAACGTCATCGGGTTGACCTTCACGAAGGCCTGCAGCCACCCGGGCATCGTCGTCGTGGGTACCAGCACGTTGCTGCCGAACACGAGCGGGAATATGCCGAGGGACCCGAATGTCTGCACGGCCTGCGGCGTCTTCAACAGCAGCCCGATGAGCGCGGAGAGCCAGCACATCGACACGGCGAAGGTAAGCAGCAGCAGGCAGCCGCCGAGCGCGGACAGCGGATTGGTCTCGATCCGGAACCCGAGGACCGCGCCGAAGCCGATGGTCACCGCGATCGAGACGACGTAGCGCACCATGTCGCCGAGCACGGCGCCGGCCAGCGGCGCCCAGCGCGCGATCGGCAGGCTGCGGAACCGGTCGAAGACGCCGGTCGTGATGTCCTGGTTGAGCATCAGCCCGGTGCCCAAGGTGGCGAACACGACGCTCATGACGAGCAGCCCCGGCAGCTCGAACTGCAGGTAAGCGTGCGTACTGCCGTGCGCGATGGCACCGCCGAACACGTAGGTAAACAGCACCAGGAACATGATCGGCTGCAGGCTGAGGCCGAGCACGTCCTCCATGTTGGTCCTGATCTTCAGCACGCTGCGCCAGGTCAGCGTGAAGGTGTTGCGCAGCCCGCCGAGTGGACCGAGCCTGCGGGCCGGCGGTGTGATCGCGGTCATCGGTGGTCGTCCTCCCGTTCCCCGCTCGGATCCGTTTGGTCAGCTTCTGGCAGGTGGCCGGTAAGCGTGAGGAACACCTCGTCCAGGCTCGCCTTGCGCATGGTGAACTCGGCGATCTCGATGCCCCTGTGATCGAGCTCGCGGACGATGCGCGGCAGCAGCGTCGCGTCGGCCACAGCCGCGGTCACCGTTTCAGCCTCGTCGTCGATCACCGCCTCCTCCTTGGTCAGGTCCGCCAGCAGGGCGGCGACCTCGGCCATCCGGGCCGGATCGGCCGGCGAGACGATGAGCACCTGGCCGCCGGTCTTCGCCTTGAGCTCGTCCGGAGTCCCGGTGGCGATGACCTTGCCATGGTCGATGACCACGATGTCGTGCGCGAGCTGGTCGGCCTCGTCGAGGTACTGGGTGGTGAGCAGGACCGTGACCCCGTCGGTGACGAGCTCGCGGATCATGCCCCAGACGTCGGTGCGGCTGCGCGGGTCGAGCCCGGTTGTCGGCTCGTCCAGGTACAGCACCTGCGGCCGGCCGACCAGGCTTGCGGCCAGGTCCAGCCGACGCCGCATCCCGCCCGAGTAGGTCTTGGCCGGCCGAGAGGCCGCGTCGCTGAGGTCGAAGCGGCCGAGCAGCTCCGCCGCCCGTAGCCGGGCCTGATCCCGCGGCATGCCAAGCAGCCGTCCGATCATGATCAGGTTGTTGATCCCGGACAGCCCCTCGTCCACCGAGGCGTACTGCCCGGTGAGCCCGATCATCTGCCGGACCTGGTGCGCATCGCGCTGGACGTCATACCCGCAGACCCGGGCGCGCCCCCCTTCGGACCGCAGCAGCGTGGCCAGAATCCGCACCGCGGTCGTCTTGCCCGCGCCGTTCGGCCCCAGCAAGCCGAGCACCTGTCCCTGCCGGGCCACCAGGTCCACCCCGTCCAGCGCAACCGTCTTGCCGAACCGCTTGACCAGCCCTTCGGCCTCGATCGCGTTCGGCGCCGTCGCGTCATATCGCATGCCCTGATCATGACCGGCCCGGCTGTCAGAACGCGCACAACCGCCTGTCACTCCCTGCCAGCGCCCCGCGCCTCCTGCCTGCGGCAGACTGTCCACCATGACCGGACTGGATCAGAACGCAGATTCCACCGCTACGCTATCCCGAAAGTCCGTGGGTCAGTCCCGCTGGCGGGTGCTGCCGAACATGATCTCGTCCCAGGAAGGGACCGAGGACCTTTTGCCGCGCGCTGCCTTCTTGCCCTGCCGCCCGGCCTGCTCGCCCGCAGGCTCGGTTTGCACAGATGGAGCTGCGACGGGTGCCTCGGCCGGAACAGCAGAGGAGCCCCCGGGCGCGCCGGCTACGGGCGACGTTGCCACCGGCGAATACGTTGCCTCGGCAGCTGCAGCCTCCGCGGAGACAGGCGACTGCGCCGGAACGGACACGTAGCCGTTGTCCGTCCTCGCGTACACGGGCGCGGGCTCCGGCACCGGATGCCGCGGCAGCGGCTCGCGTTCGGCCTCGCCCGGATAAGGCTCATAACTGCCCGCGCGCGTTGATCCACCCGCACCAGCGGAGCCACCCGCGGCCGTCGCCGCAGGAGACGGTGCCGCCGGAGCTGGTGCTGCCGCAGGAAGCGGTGTGGGCGAAACCGGCTCGGAGACCCCCGGCCGAGCAGAACCCGAACCTGAACCCGGCCGCTCATGCCGAGCCCTGCTACCGCCACCAGCGCCGAGGCCGCCGCCGTTCCCGCTCAGCCCCCCGCCGTTCCCGCCGCCGCCGTTACCAAGCGCGACAGGCCCGAAGACGGAACCGCCGAACCCAGATCCGCCGAAGCCAGAACCCGCAGGTGCGCCAGGAGCGGCGCCGCGCCCGGAGGCCGCGCCGAGCCTCGGGGCCAGATGGGTGACCGTCGCCTCGCCAGGCGGCGGAGGCGCCGGCTGCGGCGGCTCGGCCCCAGGCAGCGACATGCGGGCGGCATTGTCGTCGGCGGGCAGCACGTGCCTGCGGCGCGGGTCGAAAACCCACTCGGCGATGTGCAGCCGGCCGCCGGTAATGAACGTGAGCTGCACCTGCCAGTTTCCGTCGCCGCGCTTCTTGGCGTCCCACTGAGCGTCTTCCGGGTCAACGTCGAATCCGGACAACCGCTCGGCAACCACCTCGCCCAGCCGCGGGCCCGGAGTCGAAGGGGCGGCGTCGCCCTGACGGCGTATCGACGCAGTCTGCGCCTGTTGCGCTATGTAAGCGCGTTCGGCCAGGACCGGGCCCTCGAACCAGCGCACGCGCTCGATGGCGACACCGGCCGCGTCCGCGATTTCCTCCACAGTTTCCCCGGCGCGGATTCGTGCCTGGATCTCCTTGGGTCGCAACGGGCTCTCCACTTCGATTTCGTACTGAGCGAGCCGGGAGGTCTGGCCGAGCGCCACCGCCCTGAGGCGCTCGTCTATCGGCAACGTGAAGCGCGCGCTCCGTCCAGGTACTGCGAGCACAGCGTAACGGCCATCCTCGCTCACCGCGACGAAGCGCAGTTCCTGCATCGTCGTCCCTTCCGCCCCGGCCCGTTTACCGGCTTCCACGGACCGGTCCAGCCACCGTCGGCCGCCGTCCTTCCTGGCGCTTTCCCGGCGTACTCTAGCCGAGCGGCCGACCCGGAGACCCCGAACCACTCCATCCGGGGAGCCCGGAACCACTCCTACCTTCATGAAGTCTGGCGGGTCAGGTACGCCATGGCCAGTACCGCGCCCGGCATGTCCGGAGTTAATCCAGCTATCTGCGGTCACGGGTACCCTTAGTCGATGCAAGCCCCGGCCCCGGCTCACCTCACGCAGGAACAGATCGGCCCCGAGCTGGCCGACATTGTGTCCCGGCTGCGGCGTGCGATGCGCCGGGCAGCGCGTGCCGCTGACCCCGCGCTGGGGCTCTCGGTAGCCCAGCTCGAACTTCTCTCCTGCATGGCCGAACATCCGGGTGCGCGGCCAAGCCAGTTGGCCCGGATGCTCAGGCTCGCGCCCAGCTCGGTAGCGACCCTGCTCAACGGGCTCCAGTCGGCGGGCTACGTGCGCAGATCGGGCGGCGCCGACGACCGGCGGACGGTCAGCTTGCACCTGTCCGAGGAAGGCGCGGCCGCGGTCGCGCGATGGCACCTGGTCAACGAGGAGATCATCCGCGCGGCCCTGGCGACGCTGCCACCTCAAGGCCAGGCCGCCCTCCGCGACGCCACCCCCGCCCTGCGCGACCTGACCGTCTCCATCGACGCCCTGGCCGACTAGCCGTCGGCGCCCTGCCGCCGCCCGTCAGCGGCACCTATGACGTCACTGTCCGTGTCCGTCATCGTCCTCGCTCGCCCCGTATTGGCAACATCTACGTTACGTGGATGAACATCTGCGAAATGTGATCAGTTAGGTTGATTCGTTCAGGGTGGCATTGCTACGCTGAGTGCCCAGGCACCTAAGAGAAGAGGTGCCGCTCTTCATGTGGGGTGGGGGCGCGGGGATGGCGTTTGCGATGAGACGGGCGTGCCCGCGGCGACGTCGACACGGCAGTTGTCTGGCGGCTCGCTGGGGGCAGCATTGACATCCGGTACCGACGAGGTGACCTATCTCGTACTCGCCGACCGTGCCGTCCCTTATCTGCTCGCGAGAGTGCGCTGGCCGGACGTCGCCCAGGCGATCAGCGTCGCCCGTCCCGACTGGCTCGATGATCCGGGCCTGTTCGACCTGCCCTACCACCGGAGCGCCGTGAAGGTGAGCTTCTCCCAGGCGGCCTCGGTGGCGGCGAGCTGGGGCAGGCAACTTCAGCCCGGGGCAGCCGAAGGCGCACCGTCCTACATCCGCCGGATGCCGGCGAACTGGTCCGACCTGTCTCCCTCCGAGCGGCGCGCATGGGGCATCGAGTTCGTCGGAACACGCAACTCCTCACCTCGTCGCGTCCGCCGTTCGCGGCGGACCAAGCAGAAAATCGCTGCCCCTCCGGCCACCGCGCTAGCGAACGGCCATCTATCCGCGCTCGAGGACGCGGGGCGAGCGGGAATAGGCGTCGACGAACCGGCCGTCAACGGCAGCCATCAGATGGGCAACAGGACGAGGGTGGCGACCGAGCGCCGGGGCCATGTACGGGTGCCCGTCGACGGCCGGGCGCACATCCAGTGCGGGAACACCACTATTTCTGCCGGCCTCGTCGACCTGAGCGAGAACGGATTGCGGTGCGTGCTGCCCGACGCGCAATCGCTGATCGCACCGGGCCCGACCCTCGACGGACCGTTCCTGCTCGAAGCCGAGGTGATCAGCTCGCGGATCTGCCTCGACGCGGCGGGCCAGATCAGCTGGCACCGCAGGGTCGGATCCAACATGCACTTCGGCGTCGCCTTCGGGAAGATGGCCGACGGCGAGACCGAAGGGGTGCAGCGGTTGCTCGCCGCCGCCCGCAACAAGCGAGGCCGACGATGAGCCCATCTTCCAATAACGGCGATTCCCCGGCCGTGGCGGGCCGCCCGAAGCCGGGCGCCGCCGCCGACTCCGGCCACCACGCTCGCGACGAAGCCACCAGTCGCGCGACCACGCGGCTGCCGCAAGAACTCGACTACCGCCTTCGGGGTCTCGGCACGCTAGAGCCGGACCATGTTCCCAGCACGCCGACACGAACGGACCACCACCAGCGCCGCCGTGGCCCCTTCCTGGCGAAGGCGATCGCCTTCCTCGCCGTGGCGGCGCTCGCGGTGCCGCTCCTCCAGCACTTCGTCATCCAGCCCTTCGCCATGCCCGGGAACGCCATGTCACCCGCCCTCCAGGCGGGCGATCGGATCCTCGTCCTGAAGTCCAGCCTCCTCGAAGGCCCGCTGCACAGCGGCGAGATCGTCGTGTTCCGCCCGCAGCAGTCACTGCCCTGCAGCGTGGTCGGCGGCCGCAGTGGCGACCTAGTGCTCCGGATCGTGGCGCTGCCCGGCGAGACGATCCGGTCCGTCGGCGAGACGATCCTGGTCGACGGACGGACGCTAAGCGAACGGGGATGGTACGACCCCCACTTCGGTCAGGTCGGCTCGACGCCGATCCGCAGTACCACGCTCGCCCCGGGCCAGTACTTCGTGCTGGCCGACAACCGTTCGGACGCCTGCGACTCGAGAGCTTTCGGGCCGATCTCGCAGTCGTCCGTCGTCGGCGAGGCAATCGCCATCATCGGCCGCCACGGCCATGTGTATTTCGGCACGCCGTGAGGCACGGTGGCTAAGGAGACGGTCGTCGGCCGCAGTGGCGATAGCCGTGGCCCTGCTTGTCGCCGCATGCGGTTCCGCCGACCCTCCTCGCCCCGGCGTCGCGCTGCTGCCAGCTCAGGGGGCAAGCAGCCATGTGTGGCGGTGGACGCCGCAGTGTCCCATCGGCCCCGCGGCTAGCAAGGGATGCGGGGCGGCAGGCCCGGTTCTCGGCTTCGCCCAGCTGAACGGCGACGAGTGGAACCTCGGCGGCCCCGCGGACGCGGGCTCCCTCGATATGTCGGTGGGATCGGCCGGCGCGGTGACGATCAAGGGACTCTTCACCCGGACGGCGCCTTGTACCGAATCGGCCTGCCTGGCGCCGAGCGCCTACACCTGGGTCCGGGGCTACCCGAGCGTGCTGTACGGCGTCAACCAGTGCCACGCCGACACCTCGCCGCCGAAGTCGCCGCAACTGCCGCTGCCGATGCGGCTGGACTCGATCCCGCCTCACCTAGTCGGCGTAACCGCCTATTCCGCCAGCACCTCGCAGGTCACTTACGACGTCGCCTACGACCTGTGGCTGCATCCGACGGACACCAGGCGGCCGTGCAACTCAGAGGGCACGCTCGAGATCATGGTGTGGACCGATTACGACGCCCGAGCCCTCCTCCCGGCCGGCATGCAGGTGGGGACGGCGACCATCCCGTCCGCCGTGAACGGTGTCGCCCGCGGCAACACGCAGACATGGTCGATCTACGCCAGCAACATCGACCGGAACGGCCGGACGGCGCCGTGGGGCGGGACCCTGTGGTTCGTCCCCGACCAAGCCACCGTGGTCGGCCACGGGCGGGTGAGCGTCGACCTGAGCGCGGTGTTCTCCGCGGCCGGCGTCCTCCTGCACGACAACTACGGCTGGCCAGCCCTCGCACGCCACTACTGGCTCGACACGGCGTCCTTCGGCGTCGAGTTCGGCCCGGCGAGCGGCAATCCGGTCGATTCGGGCCCGTCACGCTTCTCCGCGCAGATCTCCGCCTACTGCCTCGACGTGCGGACCACGTTGCTGACCGCCGCCTGCGGATAGCGCAGCCATCGGACAACCATCCGCGCGGCGGCAATAGCTAGGCGGCCGGAGGAACGACGAGCGTGGCGGTGCCGGACAGCGACGTGGAGCGTTTCTCAGCGAAGGAGCCCACGCTCAACCCGGAGAACGTGCGCGACAGCAGAAGGCCGCGCGTCCCGGAACGAACCGAGAACGTCAGCACCGGTATCGTTGTGCCCAGGCCTTCGTAGAGTCCGTCGAGCAGCGGCAGCGCCGATGTGGTGAAGCTGAGCTCGAGCGGCGCACCCGATGCCGCCTGGGAGATCGTGACCGCCGTCACCGCATACGAACGCCCTCCCGGCCCCATGGTCACCTCCGCCCTGGCAGGCCCTCGAGCAGGCGGACCGGAGAACGGCCCGGCATCCCGCCGCGTACCAGCCGCGCCGCTCCCCCCAGGAAGCAAAAGCGAGACGCGGCCCGAAGGCGCGCCGGACAGGTGCTCCTCGAGCGAGGAGACGACCGCCGCGGCGAACGTCTCAGTGACCGGATGGCCGGTCGCCCCTGGCGCGCGGAACGCGAGGCTGACCTGTGAGATGTGCCCGCCATCCGCGGCCGCCTGGAGGACCTCGCCGAGCAGCAGAAGCGAGGACGTGTCGAAGCTGAGCGTCCGATCCGACAGATGAGCCGAGGTGACCGGGTAGTACGCCCCAGCTCCGGACGAGCCCAGCTTGACGTAGACCTGGGTGCCCCCGGAGGCGGTCGGTGCCACCACGGCTCCTCGCGCCGCAGTGGTCGTGTGCAGCAGCGACACGGGAAAAACGAAGGCGCTGGTCACCCCGCCGACGCACAGCGCGGTCAGCGCCGCGGCGGCGGGCCGTGGGAAAGGCGCCCAGGCAGCCCGGCGGCGGCGCGCGGTGCGCACCCGGCGCTCGGCGAAACGGCGCCGGTACTCCTGGCCAGGAACGGCCTGCGCCCGCAGGTTCCACATCGCTGCGATCGGGCCGCAGATGTAGACGGTGGCCTGGAACAAGACGATGACGATAAGCAGCCACGGCCGGTGCCGCAGGCCGGCCAGCAGGCCGACGCAGACGTACAGGGCGACGGCCAGGATCGTCTCCACCCGGGCCAGCCGCATCGCGGTGAAGATGGTGCGCCGGCCGCCCGCCTTGGCGGTCCGCAGGAAGACCCCGTCTCGCCTGGCGATCCCCTCGATACAGCCGAGGGCGACCACCCAGGCGACCGCGAGGCTGATGACCAGCGACAGCAGCGCCCGGCGATACGACATGGTGGTCCAGTGACGCAGCGTCCACATCATGCAGAACGTCGCGATGATGATCAGCGACACCGGCAGGACCGACCAGGAGCCGACCATCGGCGCCACCGCGAAGCCCGAATCGGTGACGAGCAGCCCGGTGATCGCCAGCAGCAGCAGGCTGAAGATCAGCATGAGCAGGTCACGGAACCATCCGAGCGAGGCCATCAGGTAGTCGCGGCGCTGGGCGCTGGTGAGGTGGTTGTCGGGGGACCGGTCCCAGGGCATCAGGCTGCGCCAGTGCAGCCGCAGGATCTGCATGGCGCCGTAGCACCAG
>Ga0181525_10001793_pt1 | contig 18074 bp, 15 predicted proteins | sample PEATcosm2014_Bin_48_FD_121100 | JGI IMG/M metagenome (GOLD analysis project Ga0181525, IMG submission 121100) | Peatland microbial communities from MTU Mesocosm Facility, Houghton, MI, USA - PEATcosm2014_Bin06_10_metaG | ecosystem: Environmental > Terrestrial > Soil > Wetlands > Peat | place...
GGCGAGAAAGCGGCCGACTTCCTCCGCATTGACCGTGCGGCTTTGCTGCGAGGCGAAACGGGGATCGATGTCGATAAGCGCGGGACATCCCACCAGTTGGGTGAAGGCGCGCCAGTGCTTGTCGGTATAGACAACCAGGGATAGGTGACCGTCTTTCGTCTCATAGGGCCCGCGCGTGCGCGACAGCAAGCGGCGGTAACCCATTTCGCCTTCGGGCGGCACGAACGCCGCACCCCCCATATGATCGGACAGCACGAATTGCGCCATGGTCTCAAACATTGGAACCTCGATCGACTGGCCCTCGTCGGTGGTCGCGCGGTGATAGAGGGCGCTGATGATCGCGCTAGCGACATAGAGCCCGACGACTCGATCGCAGAGATTGATAGGGGCGTATCGCGGCGCCCCATCGACCGCCCGGAATAGGCCCGAAATTCCCGACGCCGCCTGCATCAGATCGTCATACACGGCCTTGCCGGAATCCGGTCCGCCCGCGCCGTATCCGACCGCCGCGCAATAGATGATGGCCGGATTTTCCCGACGGATATTGTCGTAATCCAGTCCCAGCCGCTGCAACCCTTGCGGCCGGACATTGGAAACCAGCACGTCGGCCCGCCGCGCCAAGGCCATGGCGTCCTTCTTGCCCGCGAGCGATTTCAGGTCGAGGACGACGCTGCGTTTATTCCGGTTTCCCTGAATGAACAAGGGCCCCATGCCCGCATGCCGCCACGGTCCGATCCACCGCATCGAGTCCCCGGCCGGGGATTCGATCTTCACCACGTTGGCGCCGAGATCGCCCAGCATCTGAGTCGCAGATGGCCCCATCAGCACGGTGGTCAGATCGAGCACCCGGACGCCGCGCAGAGGGCCGCTTGCCGGTACCGTTTCATCAGGCCAAACTATTTTCGACGGCGATCTCATCGCAGCCCGATGTCTTTCTCGAGGATCACTTTTCGTCCGCACAATTTTGCCGCGCATACATGGCAAATCTATTGCGTATGAGCGCGCATGTTAGCGTTTTATCGATCTTGCGAAAAACGTCGTCAAGCATTAATCCAGGACGGGCGCGCTCCACAGCTCCGGGAAGGCCGGCGATAGCGTAGCATAATCCTTGACAAATTCTCTTTCAAGATAGCGAATAAATGTTCGCCATACCGTTCTTTTCCAACAACACTAAGCCGCAACAAAAGACGGCAACGTAACCAGGGCAGGGGGCTGGATTTTTATGAGCACACTAAGCGCCAAAAATGGTCTGTCTCCGGAAATGATGCGGCGCATCACGCTCCGAATCATTCCGTTCATTCTGGGCTGCTACCTGATCTCGTTTCTGGATCGGGTGAATGTCGCTTTCGCCGCCCTGCAGATGAACCGGGATCTCGGTTTCACGAAAGACGTGTACGGCTTCGGCGCTGGGCTGTTCTTTCTGACCTATTGCGTGTTCGAGGTTCCCTCGAACCTCGCGCTTTACCGGTTCGGCGCCCGCCGCTGGATCGCGCGGATCATGCTGGTCTGGGGCATCGTCGCGGCTGGGATGGCGTTCGTTACCGGTCCGATGAGCTTCTATGTCATGCGCCTTCTCCTGGGCGCCGCCGAGGCGGGATTTTTTCCCGGCGTGCTATTCTTTCTCACCCTCTGGTTTCCCGCCTCCTACCGGGCGCGGATTGTCAGCTATTTCCTGGCCGGAGTCGCGATCAGCGGATTGATCGGCGCACCCTTGTCCGGGCTGCTTTTGTCGCTCGACGGCGAAGCCGGCCTGCGCGGCTGGCAATGGCTGTTCATTATCGAGGGTGCGCCCGCCATTCTGCTCGCGCCGATCTGCTTGTTCTATCTTCAGGATGGGCCGGCGAATGCGAAGTGGCTGAGCGCGCCCGAGCGCGAGAGCCTAGCGGCGGTGCTCGATGCCGAGCGGCGTCAGCGCGAAGGGAAGGCAAAATACTCGATCTTTCAGGCGCTGACCAATCCGCAGGTTCTGTTCCTCGCAGCCATGTACTTCTCCAATGTCTGCCTGCTCAACGGGATTCTTTTCTTTCTGCCGCAGATCCTGAAAGGATTCGGCATGAGCAACATGCAGACCGGCTTCGTGGCCGCGATTCCAAGCCTGTTCGCCTTGGTCGCGGTCATCTGGTGGGGACGCCGGTCTGACGCCCGGCGGGAGCGCTTTGGCCACGCGGCCTTCGCCAATTTCGTCGGCGGCGCGGCTCTGCTCGTCTCCGTGCTGCTAACCGATCCGACCATGCGGATTATGGCGGTCACGATCGCCTTCGGGGGAACGCTTGCCTTTACCGCGCCGTTCTGGCCGATCCCGTCCTCATTTCTGTCGGGCTCCGCCGCGGCCGGCGGCATTGCCGCCATCAGCTCGTTGGGGGTTCTCGGCGGGTTTGTCGCGCCGTCGATCATTGGCTATCTGGGCAACCTCACCGGCGATTTCAACGCCGGCCTCGGGGCCTTTGGCATTCTCGCCATGGTCATGGCAATCGCCTTCTATCTCTTCGGCCGGCGGAAAGCCGCCGCTGGAGAGGTCTACGCCGGCGCGAGCAATTCGTGAATAGGACCGACAGGAGAAAACCTTCATGACCCAGAAGTCTCCCTACATCATCCGGGCTTCCGAGATCGAGCCGTACAGCCCGGCCAACCACACCGGCACCAAGAATTACCGGCTGGTCGGTCCGACCGTGAACGGCGCCAAGTACATGGAGATCGCGCTTGGCGACATTGCACGCCATGAAGGCTCCCCGGCTCACGCTCATCCCGACCTGGAACAGGCGGTCTACATTCTCGAGGGAGAGGCGATCGCGGGAATCAATGGGGTCGATCACCATGTTCGCGCCGGCGACATGATGTTCTTCCCGGCCAAGGTGTTCCACTCGATCAATGTGCTGACCGAGCGGATCAAGCTTCTGGTGATCTATTCGCCGCCCTATGGCGAGGATCCGGCGAAAGTCATGCACGAACCCGCGAAGACCGCTGAGGCCGCGGACTTTCACTGAGCAATTCGGAAAAAAGAGGAGAATTTGGCATGACACGGTTTCACTATGCGTTGCGCGCCGCGGCGGCACGCGCGGCGATTTATCTGGTTGCGGCCATTCTTTTGTCCACGGCATTCGGGGTTCAAGCCTGGGCCTTCGAACTCACCAGCCCGGACATCAAGCCGGGTCAGCCCATCGCTGACAAATTCACCTTCGGCGGCCTCGGATGCAGCGGGCAGAACGTCTCCCCGGCGCTGATCTGGAAGAATCCGCCCGCGGGCACGCAGAGCTTCGCGTTAATGGTGCATGATCCCGATGCGAAGACCGGCGGCGCCGGCATTTGGCATTGGGTGGTGGTCAATATCCCTGCGACCGCGACTACCATCCCGCAAGGGGCTGGAACGGCGGACGGCGCCGGTCTGCCGGCGGGCTCCCGTCAGATCAACAACGACTATCTCGCATTTCTGAATTCGCCGGGCTACGGCGGACCCTGCCCGCCCAAGGGCGCCCCCCCGCATCACTACGTTTTCACCCTCTATGCGCTGAAGGTCGACAAGTTGAACTTGCCGCCCAATGCCCCCGGCTCGATGGCGGGATTCGTCGTGAATCTCAACTCGCTGGGAACGGCGAAGATGACCGTGGTTTACGGCCGCTAGAATCCTCGGCGTCGGAGAACCGGTATTCGGGCTGCGGCGTAACCGGGTGCCAGCCAGCGTGGCGATGGGCCAAGGTAGATCGACCCCGCTCGCGTGTCGAGAAGCAGGGTTATCGGAGCAGAATTACGCGATGAGCTGCTTAACGGCGAAATCTTCTACAGCCTCAGAGAAGCTCAGATCGTCATGGAGCAATGGCGCGACCACTACAACACTGTCAGACCACACTCATCGTTCGGATAGCGGCCGCCATCGCCGACGACTTTTATCCCAATCCCGCCACCCCTGAATCAGGCTGCGCCTATGCAGTAGTCTCTCTCTGCCGTTAATACAATAAACCCGTCAGGCCAATAGTATTTTCCTGCGATGCGGGTTACGGTGCTGGAAATCTTGACTCTCATAGCAAAGAGAGATGGTGCGCCCTTATCGGCGCAGCCGGTCCAACAAAGGGGGGCTTCGTTTATGTCCGACATCGCCGCTCGTATTGATCGCCTACCCGCGTCACGGTTTGTCCGGGGAATGGTTACGAGAATCTCTATAACGGCGATGTTTGAGGCCTACGACATCTTCATGATCGCGTACATCGCGGTCGGATTGATCAAAGGCGGAATTTTTCAGCCGACCACGCCAAGCTTCTTCGATGTGAATGGCATTGCGAGTTTCATCGGCGCCGGCTTCGCAGGAATGTTCTTCGGAACGCTCATTTTCACATGGGTTTCCGACATGTTTGGTCGCCGAACGACGCTGGCGATATCGGTCGTATGGTATTCGATTGCGACTGCAGTAATGGCGTTTGGCCAATCTCCGGCCGAGATTGACCTCTGGCGGTTCGTCGCGGGATTGGGCATCGGCGTTCAGCTCATCACGGTCGATGCCTATATTTCCGAACTGGTTCCCGCCGCGTCGCGCGGCCGTAACATCGCCTTATTGTTCGTGATCGCGAATCTGTCGGTGCCGCTCGCCGCGGCCTTCGCGATGCTGTTCGTGCCGAACGCCTATTTCGGCCTCGACGGATGGCGTATCGTCGTCCTCATCGGCTCGTCGGGCCTCGTGCTGATCTGGCCGCTCCTTCATGGCCTTTTGGAATCGCCCCGCTGGCTCGCCGCCCGCGGCCGTAACGACGAGGCCGAAACAGCCATGAAGACAATCGAGCAGGGCGTCGCGCGCGAATCCCAGAAATCGCTGCCCGCGCCCGCGCCGGTGCGGCAGAGCGCCGCGTCCGGGGGCGCGCGCTGGAGTGACATTTGGTCGGGCAAGTACGCCGGACGCACATTGCTGCTTTCGCTCTTCAATCTCTGCAATACCGTCGGATTCTACGGTTTCGCGGCATGGGTGCCGACGCTGCTCACCTCCGAGGGCATCACCGTTCCCAAGACGCTGCAATACGTCTTCATCATGGCGCTGATGAATCCGCTGGGCCCGCTCTTCGCGATGAAATTCGCCGATCGTGTCGAGCGCAAATGGCAGATTACGGCGCTGTCGATCCTGATCGCCGCCTGCGGCATCCTGTGGTCGTTCCAACGTGATGCCGTCGGTATCATCTGCTTCGGCGCGCTCGTCACCATCGGCCTCAATTGGTTCGTGGCGGCGTTCCACGCCTATCAGGCCGAGCTCTTTCCCACGCGCATTCGCGCCCGCGCCGTTGGCTTCGTCTACTGCTGGAGCCGCTTCAGCGCGATCTTCGTCGGGTTCGTGATCGCGATGATCCTGCGCGGCTACGGCACGCTCGGCGTATTCAGTTTGATCGCGGCGGCCATGCTTATCATCGCCGTCATCATCGGCGTATTCGGACCGCTCACCAACGGACGCCGGCTCGAAGAACTCTCGGAATGACGCGGCTTCGGCGCGACACATCACGACCCGTCTTCCGCCGCAAGCGAAAGAGTGGGGATTGACCGTGCTAGACTATGATAGACTTCGGGATCGTGCCAATGCTGAACAGCCCTTTGCCTCTGTCGGGGATCCGGGTCTTCGAGTTCTCTCACACCGTCATGGGTCCGTCATGCGGGGTGACTCTCGCCGATCTGGGCGCCGACGTCATCAAAGTCGAGCCGCCCGAGGGCGAGCCGACGCGCCGCGCCGCCGGCTTCGCATCCGGATTCTTTCCCTACTTCAACCGCAACAAGCGCAGCCTCACGGCCGATCTGAAATCGGCCGAGGGTATCGATCTCGTCCGCTCGCTGCTCGCGGATACCGATGTCGTGATCGAGAATTACGCGCCTGGCACGATGGAACGCCTGGGCCTCGGCTATGATGCGCTCGTCGAACGAAACCCACGCCTAATCTATTGCGCGCTCAAAGGGTTCCTGACTGGGCCATATGAGCGGCGTCCGGCGCTCGACGAGATCGTGCAATACATGACGGGTCTCGCGTATATGACAGGGCCGCCGGGCCGACCGTTGCGCGCTGGTGCATCGGTCGTCGACATCCTCGGGGGCGCGTTTGGCGTCATTGCGATTCTGGCCGCGATCCACGAGCGCGAGCGCACGGGCCGGGGACAGTTCGTGAAGAGCGCGCTCTTCGAAAGTTCCGCGTTTCTGGTTGGACAGCATATGGCTGGAGAAGCGGTCCTCGGCGAGCCAGCGGTCCCGATGCCGGTGCGCGGCGCGGCGTGGGGTATCTACGAAACTTTTAAGACGGCCGGGGGCGGCGACGTGTTCATCGGCGTGACGAGCGACAGCCATTGGCAACGTTTCTGCCGTGCATTCGGGCTCGGAGACCTTCTGGCCGACGAAACGCTGCGCGATAACGCCGGACGCGTTGCGGCAAAGGAACGGCTGAAGGAACGTGTCGGCGCGGTCGTCGGCACCCTTGCGGCGCGCGATGTCTGCGAACGCTGCGAGCGGGCCGAGATTCCATTTTCGCCGGTCGTAACTCCGAGCGACCTGTTCGACGATCCGCAACTCAATGCCGGAATCGGGATGATGGACACGCGCCTCGCCGATGGCCGCTACGCGAAGCTGCCCCGTCTCCCCATCGAAGTCGGCACGCACGTATTGGGGCTGTGCCGGCAGCCTCCGGCCCTCGGCGAGCACAACGACGAGATCATTGCCGAACTTCAGGTCCCGCATGCAGCCGAAGACCCTCGTCGATAAGATTTGGGCGCGTCACGCCGTCTCGGTGCTCGAGGATAGCGACACGCTGCTCTACGTCGATCGCTGCCTCCTCCACGAGGGCTTTTGGTGGAACATCATCGACGCGCTCAAGGCGCGCAATCTAGTGATCCGGCGGCCAGGCAACATTATTGCCTGCGCCGACCATTTCGTCCCGACGACCGACCGGTCGAGCGGCCACGCCGGCATTGCCGACGCGCGCCGGCGCGAACTGATCCTTCGGCTCGAGAACGAAGGACGCGACTTGGGCGTGCAGGTCATCGGCATGATGGATCCACGGCAAGGGATTCTTCACGTCGTCGCTCCAGAGACCGGGATTACGCAACCGGGTATGGTCATCGTCGGAAGCGATTCTCACACCTCGACGCACGGCGCACTCGGAGCGATCGCGTTTGGGATCGGAACGACCGAAGCGATGCATGTGCTGGCGACGCAGACGTTGTGGCAAGCGCTGCCGAGAACGATGCGCATCACGGTCGATGGCCGTTTGTCGTCGAATGTGACCGCGAAAGACCTGATACTGACGATCATTGCGCGCCTGGGTATTAGCGGCGGCGCAGGACGTTTTGTCGAGTATGCCGGTCCCGCGATCGCGGCGCTGTCGATCGAGGAACGCCTCACGGTCTGCAACATGTCGATCGAGATGGGCGCGCGCGCCGGACTGGTCGCTCCCGATGAGACGACGTTTTCCTATCTTGCCGGACGTCCGAACGCTCCAAGCGGCGCCAATTGGGAGAGAGCGCTCGCGTATTGGAAGACGCTGCGCTCCGACGAGGGAGTGCGCTTCGATCAGGAAGTTAGCATCGACGGCAGCTCCGTCGGTCCGATGGCCACCTGGGGAACGTCGCTCGACCAGACAATCGCGATCGACCAGCCCATCCCCGATCCGGCCATCGAGCCCGATACGTCACGCCGCCATGCGCATGAGCGCGCGCTTTCATACATGGGTCTGCGCCCGGGCGACCGGTTATATGACATTCCAATCGATTATGTATTCATCGGTTCGTGCACCAATGGTCGCCTCGACGATCTTCGCGAAGCGGCCGAGGTCGCGCGCGGCCGGCATGCGGTTGTGCCGGCCTTCGTCTCACCCGGCTCGCGATCCGTTAAGCGCGCCGCCGAAGCCGAAGGGCTCGATCGCGTCTTCGTCGATGCGGGGTTCGAGTGGCGTGACTCCGGCTGTTCGATGTGCGCCGGCGCCAATGGCGACAGTCTCCAACCTGGCCAACGTTGCGCTGCGACTTCGAACCGTAACTTCCCTGGCCGGCAAGGTCCCGGAAGCCGCACACATATCATGAGTCCCGCATCGGCCGCCGCCAGTGCCATTGCCGGTCATATCGCAAGCGCACATCGTTTGAAGATCACCGCATGACGCCTTTCCATCTATTGGACGCCGTGGCCGTCCCGCTCGACGAAGCGAACGTCGATACCGATCAACTTGCACCCGGCCGCTTCTTAACGCAGCCGGTCTTTGCGGAGCTGTTGCTTCACGATCGGCGCTTCGAGCGGGACGGGACGCCGCGCGGCGATTTCGTGCTCAACGATCTTGCCTACGTCGGGGCACAGATCATCGTCAGCCGGCGCAACTTCGGCGTAGGCTCGTCGCGCGAATTTGCCGTGCTGGCGCTGCCGGCTGCGGGATTTTGCTGCGTGATTGCCGCCAGCTTCGGCGACATCTTCTACAATAATTGCCTCCAAAATGGCGTGCTTCCGGTCGCGCTCGAAGAGCAAGCAATCGACACATTACTACGGGCGCTGCGGGCGTACCCTGGCCTGCATGTCTGCGTTGATCTCCCATCTCAGACGGTTAAAGCGTCCAGCTGCGGTCCCTACCCATTTTCAATCAACGCGGTGCGCAAACGCTGCTTCTTGGAAGGCCTCGACGACATCGCACTCACCGGCCGCTACAGCGGGCAGGTTGCCGCCTTCGAGTTGGACTACTACCGTGCATTTCCCTGGCTAAATTGAAGGAGTCTCGCATGCCGGACATCCCCTCCGTTGCTCACATCACCGAAGAAGGTCCGCGCGAGGGTTTCCAATTCGAAAAAGGTGCAATTCCGACGGCGCGCAAAATCGAGCTGATTGATGCGCTCTCGCGCACCGGTCTCGAACATATCAACATTGTGTCCTTCGTTAATCCCAAGGCCGTGCCGGGGATGGCTGATGCCGACGAGGTCGTACGCGGGTTTTCGCCACAGCCAGGCGTTCGCTATACTGGCTTGTGGCTCAATCAACGCGGCTTCGAGCGCGCGCTGGCCAGCGGCCGGCTCTTCCTCGAGGGGACAATCACGCTTTGCGGATCGGAAGCCTTTCTTCAGCGCAATCAGAACCGTACCGCGGAGCAGCACGCCGCGGAGCAGCGCACGATGATCGAACTCTACCGTCGGCACAATGTGCCTGTCAGCGGAGGATTTATCATGGCCGCCTTCGGTTGCAACTTCGCGGGCGATGTTCCTGTGTCCCGGGTCGTGCATCTCGTCGGCGAACTCGTTGATATGGCCTCCCAGCAGGGGATCGCGCTGCCGTCCGTGACGCTCGGCGATACGATGGCGTGGGCGACGCCGCTTGCTATCAAACGCGTCGTCGGAGCGGTGCGCGATGTATTCCCGAAGCTGGCCGTCGGACTGCATTTGCACGACACGCGCGGCATGGGCATCGCCAATGCCTATGCCGGTCTCGAGATGGGCGTGGCCCATTTCGACGCGTCGATCGCTGGCTTGGGCGGGTGCCCCTTCGCGGGACACGCCGGCGCGGCCGGCAATGTCTGCACCGAAGACCTCGTCCTCATGTGCGAGGAAATGGGGATCCGTACCGGGATTGATCTTGAGCGGCTGATCGAATGCGCGCGTCTCGCCGAAGAGATCGTCGGCCATCCGTTGCCCGGCTCAGTGATACGTGGCGGCTCTTTAAAGCGATTGCGCGATCGGCTCGCCGCCGCCTGACGCTAGTAGGCGATGGTGGTGAGCATGATGCGGAGTGATCGGCGATTTCTGCAATTGGCACGAAGCGGACCTTCAACTCGCGTCGTGTAATGTCCGCTTGGACCTGCCGTCAGTCTGACGGTAGGGCTGCCACAAAGATTGTTCCACCTCGTCCTCGGATCCCATACTGGAAGGGCCTTGGTGCCGATTCCGAAGAGAAGCGTGTGCCCGTGAGCGACATCGAAACTGTAGGCGTGTATAGTCTGAAAGCGCTTGACCCCATACGGCCTATTAGAGAAGCGGACATTGGCAAGCCGCCCATTCGCGTTCTTGCTCGGAACCTCTCCCGAATTCTACAATCTCACAATGATTTCGCCAGATTACGCAACATGCGGAGCAACGTCGCCTTGTCGCTGCCGCGGAGGCGGCGGATCATGGCGCGTTCGTGCCGGGCGACCAGCCGTTCGAGGATTTTCAGTTTCCGACGCCCCTCGGCGGTGAGGTAGATCGCTCGCGCGCGCCGGTCCATGGTATGGGCGAGGCGCACCAACCAGCCGCGCTGTTCCATCTCGTCGATAAGCAGGACCAAGCGCGAGGTCTCGGTACGCAATGCATCGGCCAGCACGGTTTGATTGACGCCCGGATTGTTCCGCACCAGACAAAGTATGGAGAACCGCGCGGTGGTTGCGCCTTGCGGAACCAGCAGCGCGTTGACATCCTCGAATACGGCAAGCTGCGCGACGCGCACGGCGTAGCCGATGTGATTGCCGAGCCGGCCGAGCTTCAGGGGCGCCGCGTGCTGCGGCGCCCGCATGGCCGCGCCCGGTGCCGCGGTTCTGGGTCGTGCAACTGCCATCCGATCTCTCCCGGAGATGGTGTAGCGCTTTGTCCCGGAGAGGGAAAGCTTGTGCCATTTAATTAACAATAATAACTATTTGAAATCATAATTTCTTGTCAGATAATGCCGCGTCGGCTGACGCTCAAGAGACCGGATAAGAGTCCCGGGCGGCGATGGGGGCGCAATGAAGGCTGAGCTCGAGGATCAAGGATCCGCACGCGGCCGGGAAACACTGTTTCTCGCGCCGGATATAGAAATGATCCGCCGCGGCGACGGCGCGATCCTGCTGCGCTCGCGCGCACCGCTGCCGCCCTATCCTAAGGCCATCGGCCACGACCTGCTGCATTGGGCAAAGGCCGCCCCCGATCGCCTGTTCCTAGCACAACGCCGGGCCGATGGTGCGTGGCGCAAGCTCACCTTTCGCGAGACGCTGGAGACCGTGCGCGCGATTGGCCAGGCGCTGCTCGACCGTGGCCTCGGCCCGGAGCGGCCGGTCATGCTGATCGCCGAGAACGGCATCGACCACGCGCTGTTGGCGCTGGCGGCGATGCATGTCGGGATTCCCGCCGCGCCGATTTCGACCGCCTATTCGCGGCTGTCGCATGATTATGCCAGGCTGAAACACATCGTGGTGCGGCTCACACCTGGGCTCGTCTATATCGATGACGGGTTCGTGCACAAGGGCGCGCTCGCCACCCTCGATTTCACCGGCGCCGAGCTGGTGGTGAGCGCAAATCCGCCGCCCGGACGTCCGGCTACGGATTTTTCTGCGCTCGCGGGGGCCAAGCCGACCCCGGCAGTTGATCGCGCCTACTCCGCCGTTGGCCCCGATACCATCGCCAAGGTTCTGTTCACCTCGGGTTCGACCGGCATGCCCAAGGGCGTGATCAACACCCAGCGCATGCTGACATCGAACCAGGCCATGTTGAGCTATTGCTGGCCGTTTCTCGCTCAACGGCCGCCGGTGCTGGTCGATTGGCTCCCTTGGAGCCATACTTTCGGCGGCAACAACAATTTCAACATGGTGTTGCGCCATGGTGGCACCTTATGGATCGATGAAGGCAAGCCCGCGCCAGGTTTGATCGACCGGACGATCGCCAATCTGCGCGAAGTCGCGCCGACTATCTCCTTCAATGTTCCGCGCGGCTATTCCCTGCTGCTGGACTATTTCGAAAATGACAAGGCTCTTGCGGATAAGTTCTTTAGTAATATCGCCCTCGTTTTTTACGCCGGCGCTGCCATGCCACAGGCCTTGTGGGAACGGCTTGAAAGGCTGATTTTGCGTATACGCGGCCACCGGATACCGATAATTTCGTCTTGGGGTCTGACTGAAACCGCTCCAGTGGTAACCATGGTGCATTTCCCGATCGAGCGGGCAGGCAATGTCGGTGTGCCAGTGCCTGGCTGCGAATTGAAACTGGTGCCAGAGGGCGGCAAACTCGAAGCGCGTGTGCGTGGAACCAACGTCACGCCCGGCTATTGGCGCGATCCAGCGCGCACTGCAGCTGCTTTCGATGCGGAGGGTTTCTATTGCACCGGCGATGCCATGCGCCCGGCTGATCCGCAGGATGGGGCCAAGGGCGTCCTGTTCGACGGCCGTATAGGCGAAAACTTTAAGCTCATGTCGGGCACTTGGGTCCATGTCGGCAAGCTACGGGTGGAGGCAATCGCCGCTTTGGCGCCGGTGGTTGAGGATATCGTTGTCACCGGCCATGAACGTGATGAGGTTGGAATCATGATTTTCCCGAGCGTCGCTGGATGTCGCCGGCTCTGTCCCCAATTGGACAACGCGCCGATAGCCCGCCTAATTGCCGAGCCGGAGGTGCGCGCGACGGTGGCGAAGGGTTTGGCGCGATTCAACGTCCACGAGGGCGGCTCGTCTAGCCGGGTTACCCGTGCATTGTTCCTGCTGGATCCGCCCTCGCAGGATGCCAACGAGATCACCGACAAAGGCTACCTGAACCAGCACGCTGTGCTGGAACGCCGCGCCGACTGGGTCGCGAGGCTTTATGCCACGCCAACCGATCCAACCGTGATCCTGCCCGGGTGAGCGAGGAAATATGATCTTCGGCACGGTCTATGACAATGTCTGGCTCAAGGGTGGCGCGCGCACCGGATTCGCCGATTATGGCAGCGTCCTGGCGCAAGTCTCGCCGACCGATCTTGGCATCGTCTCGGCCAGGGCCGCTCTGCAGAAAGCTAGTACCAAGCCGGAAGTGATCGACACGGTGATTGGCGCCAATGTCGCGCAGTCAAGCTACGATGCTTTTTATTTTCCCCGACATGTAGGGCTTTACAGCGGGGTGCCGATCGACCGGCCGGCGCTATTGGTTCAGCGCCTCTGTACCTCGGGTTTTGAAGCCATTCTGCAGGCCGCTGACGCGATCAAGCTCGGCAAGGCGGAAACTGCGCTGTGCGTCGGTGCGGAATCGATGTCACGAAACCCAGTGGTATCCTACACGCTGCGTGGCGGTTTCCGCATGGGACAGGCCGAGTTCAAGGATTTCCTCTGGGAATCCAATCTCGACACGGCGGCGATGAAGCGCATGGGCGACACCGCCGAGGCCCTGGCCCAGCGCTATCAGATCACGCGCGAGGAGGTGGATGATTTTGCCACTGAGAGTTTCGGGCGGGCTGTGGCTGCGCGCGAGCGCGGCTATTTCGAAGGCGAGATCGTTCCGGTCGACAACCAACGCTTCTCGCGCGAGGGCTATGCGCCGCGCGACCTGGCGTTGCCGCGCGGGGTTAAGAGCTATGCCGAGGACAATCACCTGCGGCCGACGTCGCGGGAGGTGCTGCGTGGACTCAAGCCTGCCTTCGGTGGGGTGCAGACCGGCGGAAACAGCTCGGCCATCGTCGATGGCGCCGCCGCTGTGGTGGTTGGCGGCAAAACGGCCGGGAAGAATGGCGAAGAACCACTGGCGCGCATCGTCGCCGGCGCTGCGGCCGGAGTTCCTCCTGAGATCATGGGCATCGGGCCAGTGCCCGCCATCTGCCATGCGCTCGAGCTTACCGGATTGAAACTCGAAGCCATCGACCTCTTCGAGATCAACGAGGCCTTCGGCGCGCAATATATTGCCGTCGAGCGCGAGCTCGGCCTCGATCGCTCCAAGGTCAACGTCAATGGTGGGGCCATCGCGATCGGCCACCCGCTCGGCGCCACCGGCGTGCGCTGCACGTTGACGCTGGCGCGAGAGCTTAAGGCCAGGAAATTACGTTACGGCATCGCTTCGGCCTGCGCCGGTGGCGGTCAAGGCGTCGCGATTGTTTTGGAAAATACTGCTGCGTGAGCGACAAAGAGAGGGAGGGTACGATGATGAAGAAATTTGGGCTTACATACGGCGCTCTCGCCGCCGGGTTAATTTCGATCGGGCTGATATCCGACGCCTTCGCCGATAATAAGGTGATCCGTATCGGAGTGATGAATGACATGTCGGGGCCCTATTCGGATTTTCAGGGTCCGGGTTCGGTGCTGGCGGCCCAGATGGCGGTTGAGGATTACGGTGGCAAGGCGGCAGGATTGCCGGTTGAGATTATCTCCGGCGATCATTTGAACAAGCCCGATGTCGGTTCGGCGATGGCGCAGCAATGGATCGACACCCAGGGCATCGACGCCATCGCCGACGTTCCCAATTCGGCGGTGGCGCTGGCGGTCAACCAAGTCGTAAAGGACAGGAACAAGGTTTTGCTTGGCTCCGGCGTCGGCACTGCCGCACTTACCGGCGAGCAGTGCTCACCCAATACGGTACAATGGACCTACGATACCTATGAAATCGGCCATGCGCTCGGCCATGCGGTGGTGCAGCGCGGCGGTAAGACTTGGTATTTCGTCACTGCGGATTACGCCTTCGGCCACGACCTGCAGAACCAAGCGACCGACCAGGTGGTCAAGGATGGCGGCCAGGTGCTCGGCTCCGTGGCGTTGCCCCTCGGCGCGTCCGACTTTTCTTCGCCGCTGCTGCAAGCGCAATCATCGGGCGCACAGGTGGTTGCACTGGCGAATGCCGGAGCGGACGAGACCAATACCCTGAAGCAGGCTGCGGAATTCGGCTTGACCAAAAAGCAAAAGCTGGTCGGGATGGTCTTCGGCTTGCAGAACGTCCCGCCGCTCGGGCTCAAAGCGGTACAGGGGCTAATGGCGGTGCAGGCCTGGTACTGGGATCTCAACGACAAGACCCGCGCTTTCGCTAAGCGCTACCAAGCGCGGATGAACAACCACGCCATGCCGAATGACATGCAGGCCGGCATATACACGATCGTGCTGCATTACCTCAAGGCGGTGGACAAGGTCGGCAGCGCGGCAGACGGCAAGAAGGTGGTCGAGGCGATGAAGGCCATGCCGGTAGACGACGCGGTTTACGGCAAGGGCTCAATCCGCGCCGACGGCCGCGGCCTGCATCCCGTGTACCTGACTCAGGTCAAGTCACCAGACGAATCGAAAGGCGAATGGGACTTTTTCAAGGTGCTTTCGGTCATTCCGGCGAATCTGGCCTTTCGGCCGCTAAGTGAGGGCAAATGCTCCTTTGTCGCTTCACAATAAGTCGGGGTACGCGTGAAGATCGACGGCCAGACCAACGCCATCGTCACCGGCGGGGCATCCGGGCTGGGGCTTGCCTCGGCCCGGGTGCTCGCTTCGCTCGGGGCGCGCGTCGCGCTACTCGATATTAATGGCCAAGCGGCTGAAAGCGCGGCGGCAGCGCTTGGCGGGAAAGCGATCGCCGCCGCCTGCGACGTGGCCGATTCGGGACAGGCCGAGGCGGTGGTCGCCGATCTGCAAAAGCAAATGGGGCCGCTGCGCATCCTGGTCAATTGCGCCGGCGTCGGTCCGGCCAAGCGTGTCGTTGGCAAGTCCGGCCCTATGCCCTTGCCGGACTTCTCGCGCGTCATCGCCATCAACCTAATCGGCACCTTCAACTTAATCCGGCTGGTGGGAGCGCAGATGAGCCGCCTCGACCCGCTTGGACCCGACGGCGAGCGTGGCGTCATCGTCAATACCGCCTCGGTCGCCGCCTATGATGGGCAGGTCGGCCAAGCCGCCTATGCCGCTTCCAAGGGCGGAATCGTCGCGTTGACCTTGCCGGTGGCGCGCGAATTTGCCCGCTTCGGCATCCGCGTTATGACCATTGCTCCTGGCATCTTCGAGACACCGATGCTGCGCGCGCTGCCCGAGGTGGCGCAGAAATCTCTGGGTGAAAGCGTGCCGTTTCCGCGTCGGCTCGGTTCACCTGATGAATACGCGCTGCTGATGCGCCAAATCGTCGAGAATCCAATGCTCAACGGCGAGACCATCCGGCTCGACGGCGCGCTGCGCATGGCTCCGGGCTGACACTGCATGGCCTCCTCCGATTTTGTCACCTATACCCGTGAGGGCGACGTCGCTCTGATCGGGCTCAACCGCCCGGCTAAGCGCAACGCGATGAACGACGCGACCATCCTCGCGATAGATGCCGCTGTAACGCGTGCCCAGACCGAGGCGAAGGTCGGTCTTATTTTTGGCCATGGCGCGCATTTCTCCTCTGGACTCGACTTGGCGGAGCACGCGGGTCGTTCACCGGTCGAAGGCATGCAAGGCTCGATGTTGTGGCACGCCGTCTTTGACCGGATCGACCGCGGGCGCATCTCCTTCGTCTCGGCACTGCACGGCGCGGTGATCGGCGGCGGCCTCGAACTCGCTGCTGCGACGCATATCCGAGTGGCCGACACGACGGCATTCTTCGCTCTACCTGAGGGCAAGCGTGGAATTTTCGTAGGCGGCGGTGGCGCAGTACGTATTGCCCGGCTGATGGGCGTCGCGCGAATGACCGATCTCATGCTAACTGGCCGCGTCATACCGGCGGCGGAGGCGGAAGCCTACAACCTGGCGCAATATTTCGTTCCCGCCGGCGCCGCGCAGGCGAAGGCGATGGCGATCGCGCGTCAGATTTCGGAGAATGCGCCGCTGTCGAATTTCGCTGTCATCAACGCATTGCCGCGAATCCAGCACATGTCGCAGGACGATGGGCTGTTCGTCGAATCAATCGTCACTGCCCTCACCCAGACCAGCCCCGAAGCGCGGCAGCGCATGGAGGATTTTCTGGAGAAGCGCGCCGAACCAATTACTACCAAAACAACTAAGCCGGTCGAACAAAAAAGACGCTAGAGTTATCGGTTAGTTAGCTCGCATTAGTAGTTGATTCAGAGGCCACAAAGGGAAAAATTAAGGCGGTTGAGTGCTCAGGATTTAATTCTGCAATACGGACGAATGTCCGCTTCTGATGCTAAGGACGTCTTCTCCACCGGCACTTAAGTGCCGTTACAGTGGTCACCGATGGGGTGGCTGCGGTTAGAGGCAGTGAAGCATGGAAACGGTCACTGCAACTCTGAAATCTGAATTGGCAATAAGCGATTTCACCCTTAAGCTATAATTCTGAAATATAAAAAATGGGGAAGATAAATGAAAGTTCCTTCGCTCAGGGGCCCCTACCCTCTTAGTTCGGATAGCGTAAAATTAGTCGTTTCTCAAAATAGTCCCGGAGTATACGCCACCGGTTCCATTAAACTCGGCCAACTTGACCCATCGTATGTTGGACGGTCAGACAATGATCTGACCGCGCAATTACTCAAGCAAATCGGAATTCACGCTAATTTTTCCTATGCCTATGCGTCATCTGCCCTCATCGCGTATCAGTTGGAATGTGAGATGTATCACGCTTGGAAACCGCGTGACAACCATGTGCACCCAGCCAAGCCACAAAATTCAAATCTGAAATGCCCTGTTTGCGGCCAATAGAGATAAGCAATAATTTATACCGAGTCCGAGAAAAATAAATCGTGTTGGGAAAATTAGGTAGTTTATTTCTCTCTCGGCTAGCCCTTGGGCGCCGATTTATGATCGATATATGGCACCTCTGAGCGTCCCGCAGGACACGCTTCCGCATCCGACCCGCTCGTCCCTACACCGCTGTCTGCAGCAGCACGGCATCAGTCGTCTACCCGAGGTAGAGGGCGACAAGCCGAGGTGTAGGACCTTCAAGACTTACCCGCTCGGCTTCTTCCATATCGACACCGCCGAAATGCTGATTGAGGAAGGCCAGCTCCATCTCTTCGTCGCCATCGATCGGACTTCGAAGTTCAGCTATGCCGAGCTGCACGATCGCGCGAACCGCACGACTACCACCAACTTCTTAAAGGCCCTCATCGCTACCGTGTCGCACGCGATCCACACGGTTCTCATCGATAACGGCATCCAGTTCTGCGACCTGCCTCGGCACCGCTCTGGGCCGACGGCGCGCTGGCGAACCCACATGTTCGACCTGCTGTGCTAGGTACTTGGCATCGAGCACCGGCTCACTAAGCCGAAACATCCTTGGACGAACGGCCAAGGTCGTACGCCATTGGCTGGCTCGGGTTGGAGCCAAAACGCTCTACATCGAGCCCGGCAGTCCCTGGGAGAACGGTTATTGCGAATCCTTCAACGGAAAATTACGCGATGAGTTGCTCAACGGCGAAATCTTCTACAGCCTCAGAGAAGCTCAGATCGTCATCGCGCAATGGCGCAACCACTACAACACTGTCAGACCGCACTCATCGCTCCGATATCGGCCACC
>Ga0181525_10001794_pt1 | contig 18073 bp, 14 predicted proteins | sample PEATcosm2014_Bin_48_FD_121100 | JGI IMG/M metagenome (GOLD analysis project Ga0181525, IMG submission 121100) | Peatland microbial communities from MTU Mesocosm Facility, Houghton, MI, USA - PEATcosm2014_Bin06_10_metaG | ecosystem: Environmental > Terrestrial > Soil > Wetlands > Peat | place...
CATCGGGCGCATTCGTCACCGGGCCGAGCAGCGCCGCGATAATTTCGCCATCGTCAGCGCCAACATGCGCCGGCTCTTCAACGCTTGCCTGTCCCGGCGACACGCTGACCGGCGACAATTCGTGCAGCGCGCCGGCGGCTTCGCTGCGAGAAATTTGCGGCCCGCCGTAAGGCCAGCCGCTGCCGAGCGTCAGATTCATCCGCAGGCCAAGCTCCTTCGCCTTTTCCGCCGTGAACCGCAGCGCTTCCAAATGTTCCGGCGACAGAAATCTGTTGTTCGTGACACCCGGCAGTTCGCCATCCAGCGCGAGCGGATACGTCTGCTGGACTTCAAAACCGCCGAAGCCGCCGGCCTTCATGGTTTCCATTTCGCGTTCGAGTTCCGGCTTCGTGACCGCCGTGCCGAACCACCACCAGCGCGCCATGATCCGCGCGTCGTCGGGTGGCTGGACGAAACTGTTTTGCAACTGGCCGATGCCGTCTGCGGCAGACAGCGAATTTGTCGCAAGCAGCCCCGCGATGAAGGCGAACAAGGCGAAGAATTTGAAACGTATTTTCATAATAATTATTTTTGCTGCGGTGAATTGTCGAGAATTTGAATTGTCGTGGACTGGCCGAGATCCGCAGGTGGCGTCCACGAGCGCAATGCCCAGACAATTTTTTTGTCGGGCGTGACTTCGATGGCCTGCACCGGTGCATTGCTCGAACCGAGATTGCCCGGCAAACGTTCAAACCAGTTGTTGATGATCGTGTTTCCATTTGGCAGGCGCGTCGCGGTTTGCGTGTTTGAAAATTTATATCCCGGCGCGTCGGCGGGTGTCCATTGCCAGACGGTTTCACCCTGGCGGTTGATTTCGCGCACAACCTGCGCGCCGCTGGTGGCGGCCAAAATATTTCCGTTGGGCAGTTGCTCGGCCGACCAGCAATTCGACACATTCTGCGACCAAAGCACATTGCCGTTCCAATCATACTCGACGACTTTTCCCAAATCCAGATGCGCGATGAGCAGCGTCCCCGCCGCCGTCAACCGTGCCCGTCGGAACTGGCGGTGGACGGAGTTGGTGTCCTTCGCCGGCAATGTGAACTGGTGTTCGATGTCGCCTGTAGATTTGTTCATGACGATAAATTTCGCGGTGCTTCCGTTTTGAATGAAGAAGACGCTGTTCGTGCCGTAGGGCTGCGCGGTGTGGATTTCCGTGTTCGCGGGCGCATCATAATTCCAGACCGCTTTTTTGTCCTGGGTGATTTCGGTGATGCCAAACTGGTGGGCAAAAAGAATGTGCCCGTTCGGCTTCAGCAACGCGTCGCTGATTTCGCCCCGACCGGGATGCGTGTAGGACCAGACGATCCGTCCGCCGCGCACAATAAACAGCCGCTCGTCGTGCGCCTCGCCCGAATAAACGAAATCGTGCTGCGCCAGACCATTGCCGGGCAGAGTCGCGGGCGCGTAGGAAATGGAATCGGTGTCGGCACAAAAACCGTTCAGCGCGGCTGACGCGCCGAAGGCGACGACAACGGACAGCCGGAATAGTTTCATGGCTTGAAAGTTTTACTCTGAATTATATCAGCGTACAGACACAATTGTCACTCAAAAAATTTTCATCCCGTTCCGTGCGAGCTTCAACTTGATTGTGTCCGGGCGATAAATGCACTTCTTTCCAAACAAAGACGCCGTTTGTGCCATTATCGCTCCTGCCTTGGGAATTTCCGTTGAGCGACAATTCCACGGCACTCGCGTTGGAATAAATTTTCACGTTCGTCACCGCGTTCGTCCGCCCGGTGAAACGGCGGCTCGTGATGTAAAGCACCGGCTCCTCCGACCAGTTGGCCTTGTAAAAATAAAACACGTCCTTTTTGACCGCCCGATCCTGCGTGACGATGCCCTTGTCGTTGACGCCGACCGTGCCGCCTTCATTTTTTTGCGTGGAGGAGAAATCGAACATCGTCCAAATGAAGCTGCCCCACAAATTGGTGTTCACGGCAATCTGCGCGTAGTCAACCTCGTGAACGGCCGCCTGATATTCCTCCGGATGAAACGGGTTGCCGCCCGCGCCGTATTCGCTAAGTGCGGTTCGGTGGCCAATCTCGTGGGCGAACCGGGCAATCGTATCGTCCGGCCCCGGCGTTGCAGGGCGATACCAGCCGGGATAAATATTGTAGCAGGTCCAGTCTGGAATCTGGTTGTATGATTTGTCAAAGTGGTCGGTGGCGGAGACGATCAGGCGCGATGGATCAAGTTCGTGAACCTCCGCTTTCAAACTTTTAAGCATCGTGTCGGGTGACGGCGTCGGCAGATTGCCCAATTCATTGAACAATCCCCAGAACGCAATTGAGGGATGGTTGTAAAGTTGCAAAATCATCTCGCGGGCTTCGAGCTGGCTGCCGGCGGTGAATTCGGGCGTGTCGTTAATCGTCCTGACCAATGAAACATCGTCCCACATCAACAGCCCGCTGTGATCAGCCAGATCGTGCCAAGTTCCGCTCTGGGGATAATGCGCGTTCCGCACGGCGGTCACGCCCATTTCCAAAAGTCAAGTCAGCATCCTGCTGGTGATCTGCCGCCGAAAGCGCCCAGCCTTGGTCGCGGCGATCCTGATGCCGGCTGACGCCGTGAATCGGATACGGCTTGCCGTTCAGCAAAAATCCCTCCTCCTCCTGCGTGATCGCGACCGTGCGCAAGCCAAGCGGCTGAACCATTTCGTCAACCACGTCATTTCCGCGATGGACGCGGACCGTGACGGAATAAAGATACGGATCTTTTCTGCCGTTCCAATGGTGCGGATTGGCAATGTCAAAAACTTCCGTTGACGGAATTGTTTGTCCCGCCCGATGGTTGCGATTTGCGTGTGCTGCGCGACGACAGTTCCGTCCGCATATTTAATTAGCGTTTCGATTTGCGGAGATTGCTCCGTCGTCTCGCCGTTGGAAATCAACGATTTTATTTCGACGCTGGCGTGCTGGTCGTCCAGCGACTTGATGGTTTCAAAACTCCCGGCGAAGCGAAATCCAGCGGCGTGATGCAGGCCTCGTCGGTCACGATCAATTTCACCGGCCGATAAATTCCGCCGTCCATGTTGAAATCGCCGGAGAGCGGCGGCACGTCCAGCTGGTTCGAGTTGTCAACGCGGACGCGCAATTCATTCGGCCAGCCGAATTTCAGATGCGACGTCAGCTCAAAACAAAAAGCCGCGAACGCGCCGCGATGCTCGCCGATGGATTCGCCGTTGAGATAAATGTCGGCGACAATCGAGGCCGCCTCGAAACGGATGAAGACCCGTTTTCCTTGCCAAGCCGCCGGCACATCGAGCATCCGCGCATACCAGCAGGCTCCGCGAAAGTAGCCGTCCTGGAGCGTGGGATTGCCCTTCACGCCCTTTTGGGCATCGAGATTGTTCCAGATATGCGGAATCGTGACCGCGTCCCAATTTTCGGTTGGCGCCGCGGGATCAACATCCTGCTTGATAAACTTCCAATCCGTCGCGAGATCAACATTCGTCCGCTCGGCTTTAACAGTGCTGGCACAGCACAAATTGAAAGTCAAAACGACCAGAAAAAACGCTGTCGTATTGTGCAGATTCACGGTTTTTTGTTTTGGAAAATTGGACAGGTAACGCTTATTTTTTACCAATTTCTTCAGGTGTTCCCAAGCCTGATCACGCGCATTGCGGGCGGCGACGAGCGGCATCACTTCGGCGACGCCGACCAGAAACTGGCCATTTTCCCGACCCAAATCAAATTTAATAAACCTGATTATCGTTCCCCGTGCGATGTGAATGAGACAGAGTCTGGTTCAGGTGTGATTTCAATGGGTTTGTGCCCGGAAGTGTCGCCGATAATTTATTAAATACAACCTACACACTTGAGTAGGTGGTCACTTTAAGATAACCGATACCCATTTTAACACTCGTCAGGGACAGATTTCTTGCTAAAATAGGTTCGTAGATGGTTAACTAACTTGCACCATTTTGGAACAGTTTTGAAAATGCGGGCATCCTTGAAATATTTTTTCTCCGCGCTGTTGTCCGGCGCAATTTTTTTCACCGGTTGCGCCCCGCAACATTACGTCGTCTTTCTCAGCAACGGTCGCCACGTCGTCGCCGCGCAAAAACCGCACTTGGAAGGATTCAATTTCGTGTTTCTGGATTTGAAAGGGCGCACCAATTCGGTCCCGTCCCAATACGTTCGCGCCATCGCGCCCGAACAGTCCGTTTCAACCAACAGCCCGTCGAGATGAAAATTTCTCCGCATATTTGCCGAGCATGTCGGCTTCAAGGTTCACCGCATCGCCATTTTTTTTTCCGCGCAGCGAGGTGACTTTCAAAGTATGCGGAATGATCCAGACGCAAAAACTTTTTTTACCAACGCCCGCGACCGTCAGGCTGATGCCGTCAATCGCAATTGAGCCTTTTTCAATGACATAACGCATCACGTTTGCCGGCGCGGAAATTTCAAGGACATGATCCGCGCCGGATTTTTCCCAGCGCGCAATTTTTCCGTTGCCGTCAATGTGGCCGGTCACGAAATGTCCGCCGAACTCGCCGCCCGCGCGCAACGGCCTTTCCAGGTTCACGAGCGAACCGATTTTGAGAAATTGAAAATTTGTCCGCTTCCATGTCTCCGCAAGCAGGTCGAATTGAACCAGCTTGAATTTTCTGCGCCCGGAAATTTTGGCCGCCGTCAGGCAGCAGCCGTTCACCGCCAGGCTGCCACCGGTTTTCAGGCCGCGCGCGCAATTTTCCGCGCGAACCGTCAGCGCGATGGATTTTTTGCCGTGCGCAATTTTTTCAACCGTCCCGGTTTCTTCGACAATGCCTGTGAACATTTTAGTTGGAGTTCAAGCTTTAGCTTGCTTCAGTTTCGCATTGGCCGTCGGGAAAACAAGCTAAAGCTTGGACTCCAGCCGCGCTGTCAGCAATAAATCCAGCCCGAGTTTGCGCCACTCAACGTCGTGCAACTGGATGGCCTCACTCAAATTTTTCACGCCATCGCCGGCGACCGCCTTGCGCGCGTCGCGACCGCCCAGAATTTTTGGCGCGTAAAAAAACGCGATGCGCTGGGCAAATCCGCCGAGCAGAAACGAAGCGTTCGCTTCGCCGCCGCCTTCGACGAGCAGGCCCGTCACGTTTTCAGAACCGAGCTTTTTCAACAGCCAGCGCAAATCCAGTTTTGAATTTTGGATTTTGGATTTTGAATTGGCTGCCGGCGCAATCACGACCCTCACTTTTTTTGCCAGCGCCGCGACGCGCTTTTTTGGCGCATTTTTTGAAACGACAATTGTTGTCAGCACCGCAAATTCATCGCGGACAACTTTTGCCGATAATGGCGTGCGCGCCAGTGAATCCAAAACAATCCGTCGAGGCGATTTCCGACTTTGGACTTTGGACTTTGGACTTTGGACAGGTCGAAATGTCAGGCTCGGATTGTCCGCCAGAATCGTGTTGATGCCGACGAGGATCGCGTCGCAGCCCATCCGTAATTTCATTCCGAACGCGCGGGCTTTTTCGCCCGTGATCCATTTTGATTCGCCACCGGCCGTCGCAATTTTTCCGTCCAGAGTCATCGCCGCCTTCACCGTGACAAATGGCGTGCGGTGAACGATCCAATGATTGAACGCTTCATTTAATTTCGCGCATTCGTCAGCCAAAATTCCACGGACGATTTTCTTTCCCGCGCGCCGCAAAATTTCAAAACCGTTGCCAGCGTGTTTCGGATTTGGATCAGTCGCGCCGGCAACAATTTTTTTTATTGCCGCCGCGATAATTGCGTTCGTGCAAGGCGGCGTGCGGCCGTGTGTGCTGCACGGTTCGAGCGTGACGTAAAGCGTCGCGCCGTGAGCATTGTGTCCAAGCCTTTGGGCGTCGCGGAGCGCCTCGATTTCCGCGTGCGGCAAACCGGCGCGCCGATGCCAGCCGCGCCCGATGATTTGGCCGCCTTTCACGAGCACCGCGCCGACCATCGGGTTTGGCGAAGTGGCGCCATGGCCGCGTTTTGCCAGATGCAACGCCATGCGCATGAACTTCAAATCATCTTTCAACCTGTTTTTGGCAAATTGTTCGGAAGGGAGTTTCACTTTGCAGGTGATGGATTTAGCCGCCGGATCAGAAAATATTCGTTGAACGGCTTGTCGTCGGTGACTTGTATTTCCGGATCCGAATTGAGCAAGGTTGGGATCGAGTATTCGTTGGTCAAGACTTGATTGAGATAAGCCGCGGCATCTTTGGAATCATTCCATTCAACCAGGTCTTTTTTGGCGGATTCGGGCATCCGGGCGGTCAACTGCTCTGCGTCAAGCTGTTCAATGGGTTCCATTGACGCCAGCAAATGGATGCCCCAACCGTTAATGGATGGGAAGCCGCGCACATATGGGAATGATTCATAAATCGAGCGAAAGACAGCTTGTGCCGTGACCATTTCGTTGTCGCCGGGAAACCACATTTGGACGATGCCGCCGGGTTTCAAGTGCTGCTTGGCCAGGTCGTAAAATTCCTTGGAAAAAAGCAGGCTCGAACCCGCCGCCTGCACCGGCGGCGGCGGGTCAACGACGATGATGTCGAATTTTTTGTCCGTGCGCTTGAGAAAACGCCGTCCATCGTCGGTGATCATGTGACCGTTCGGGTCGTTGATGGCGCGGGCGGCGTCTGCGTGGAAAAAACCGAAATCTTTTGTCACGCTGGGCACCAGTTCCACCACGGTGGTGTCAATGTTCCAGCTCAAGGCTGAGCGATAGGTGGTTCCCATTCCGAAACAAATGACCAGCGCCGATTGAGGCGGGCTTTTATGGAAGGCCATGGGCAGATGCACCATGAATTTTGTGATGGGCGTCAACACCGTCATTCCAATGCCGTTGACCAGAAGCCATTTTTGATTTTTGCCAAAGGCAGTGACGGATGCCGCGTAATCCCGTCGGATTGTCGTGTTCGTTTCAGTCTTCAACATGAGGCTGTCAAAATCTTCGGCGAAAAATGAAGTCCAAATCAAGGCGACGCAAATCACCCCTCCAAACGCCAGCCTCCGCGGTCGAGGCAAGGATTTGCCCAGCGCGAGCCAGAAAATAAAAAACGGCACGCTCAACAAAACCAGCGCATGGCGTTCGTTAAAGACCGGCAGCAAAAAATAACACGCAAACAGCGGCCCAAAAATACAGCCCAGCACATTGATCGCATAAGCCCTGCCGGCGCGCATCGGTTGCCCGGCGGCATAGCCGTCAATCAGGCCCGGAGTCAGATATCCCAGCAAGGCGCACAACGGGCAAATGCTGCCAAGCAATATGAACACGCTCGCCACGTCTGGAGTTCCCGCGTAGAAATCCTGCGCCACAAATTTCGGATTGTTCGCCAGCACCGGCAAGAAGGCGGTCAGGGCCAGACCGGACATCAAATTTTCGATGGAAATAACACGGTTCTTCCGAAGGTTGCGGCGATACACCCACGAACCGAAAAAAGTCGCGCCCAAATAAGCAAATACAATCATGGCGAAGGAATACACCTGCGTCTTGAGCACCGGCGTGAAGGCGCGCGACCAAACCACTTCCATGGCCATGGCGGAGAAGCCCGTCGAAAAAAGAATCGCCTTTGTCATCCTTTCGCCGCGAACCTGCAGCTGCAAAAATTCAGCAGGCGCGGCTTCTGTTTTTTCACGCAAATCGCCGGCGGAACGATGCGCCAATCCCAGGCAAGCGGCGACAAAGGCGATGGTGAAATTTCCCGCAGCCGCCAGCCATAGCGTGTGCCGGAACCCCAGAAGCTCGATCCAGACCACCGCCGTAAAAAATGTTCCGCACATGGCGCCCAGCACGTTCGCGATATACAAAAAACTGAAACTTTCCGCGTTGTTGCAATCCCGTTCCCGCACAAATGCCATCATCAACGGAAACGTCGCGCCCATGCAAACGCACCACGGCAGGATGGACGCCGCCAGCACCAGCGCCGAACGCGAAAGATACCCGAACGAATCCGTCTCGCCGCTCGCCAGCAAAAGCCGTTCGCCGACGGAAAATAATTTTGGCACCGCAAACGCGCCAAGCCCGATCAGGAATTCCGCGCCCGCATAAAAATGGACGGCGGAAGGCCCCGTCGTTCTGGCGAACGCCGCGATGAACCGTCCGCCCGCCCACGAACCCAGCGCCAGCCCCAGCATGAAAACCGACAGCACCACCGACAGCACCGGCGTGATGATTCCAAACGATGCAAACGCCATGCGCGTCCAGACCACCTGATAAACGAGGCTGCTGCAACCGGACAAAAAAAATAAAAAAAATAAAACCCGCCGCGTGAATCGGTTCATGCGTCCGACTATTTATCCGTTGAACCCGCTTTGGACAAGTTTCAAAATCCGCCCGCATCGGCCAGCCGGAGTGGAGAGAAAAACCAGTCCGCAACGGGAAATCATTCTGGCAGCTTTGTTTTGGAGGCGGTCCGCATTTGGTATTTTGGAAGGCGTCGTCCTCATTTTTTAGAAGAAAAAGCTGGAAAATCCGCTCCGGCTTGGGCAAGCTTCGCGTTCCTTTATGCGGAGAAAAAAATCATTTTATTGCGTCGCAATCCCGTTCGCCGCGATGTTTTTCGCGGCAAATGCCTTTGCGGGAGATGCGGACATCAACCTGCCGTCGTTGCAGGATGTTTCATTTTATCAGGGCACGGTGAGCAGCCACGGGATTTTGTATCTTGGGCTGGTTATCTGTGCCGTCGGCGTGGCGTTTGGCCTGTTGCAATACAAGCAGACCCGCGCGCTTCCCGTCCACAAAAGCATGGGCGACGTCTCCAACATCATCTGGGAAACGTGCAAGACATATCTGCTGCAACAGGGAAAATTCCTAGCCGCGCTCTGGATCCTCATCGCGTTCTGCATGGTTTATTATTTCTGGGAATTGCAGGGCAAGACCGCCGGCGCGGTCGCGGTGATTCTGGCCAGTTCAATTCTTGGAATTCTCGGCAGCTACGGTGTCGCGTGGTTTGGCATCCGCATCAACACGACGGCCAATTCGCGCGCCGCGTTCTCGGCGCTTCGGGGTGACGCGCTCAAGACGCTTTCCATTCCGCTGCAAGCAGGCATGAGCATCGGGCTGCTGCTTGTCTGCGTCGAACTGTTCTGCATGATTTGCATCCTGCTGTTCATCCCGCGCGAACTCGCCGGACCGTGCTTCATCGGCTTCGCCATCGGCGAATCGCTCGGCGCGAGCGCGCTTCGCATCGGCGGCGGCATCTTCACGAAAATCGCCGACATCGGCAGCGACCTGATGAAAATTGTTTTCAACCTGCCGGAAGACGATCCGAAAAATCCCGGCGTCATCGCCGATTGCACCGGCGACAACGCGGGCGATTCCGTCGGCCCGACCGCTGACGGCTTTGAAACTTACGGCGTCACCAGCGTCGCGCTCATTGCGTTTCTCGCGCTGGCGCTCGTCGCATCGCCGATTCTTTGCGGCAAGCTCATCATCTGGCTTTTTGCAATTCAGGGCCTGATGGTTCTCGCGTCGCTCGGCTCGTTTTACATCAACAAAATTGTCAGCAACGCGCGCTACGCCGGCAAAAAAGATTTCAACTGGGAATCGCCGCTCACCGATCTGGTCTGGATCACGTCCGTCATTTCCATCATCGTCACTTTCGTTGCGACCAAATTATTGCTCGGCGATTTCACCAGCGCGGCGGGCGCGCCGCTGCCAAATCTCTGGTGGACGCTGGCCTCCATCATTTCGTGCGGGATTCTGGCGGGCGCTCTCATCATGGAATTCACAAAAATTTTCGTCAGCACCAGTTCCCGCCACGTCCGCGAAGTCACCACCGCGTCCGACCAGGGCGGCGCGTCGCTCAACATTTTGTCCGGCCTCGTCGCCGGAAATTTCTCCGCTTTCTGGATGGGCCTTGTGATTCTGGCGCTGATGTTCACGGCATATTTATTTTCTCAAAACGCCGATTTACTCGCGCTCATGCCGCCGCAATTCAGCTTCGCCGCGCCGATTTTCGCCTTCGGCCTCGTCGCGTTCGGTTTTCTTGCGATGGCTCCGGTGATCATCGCCGTGGATAGTTTTGGTCCGGTGACCGACAACGCGCAGTCCGTTTATGAATTGAGCCGCATCGAGTCGCATCCGAACGTCAGCGCGGAAATCGAAAAAGATTTCGGCTTCAAACCGAATTTCGCCGATGCCAAGCTCGAACTCGAAAAAGGCGACGGCGCGGGCAACACGTTCAAGGCGACCGCCAAGCCAGTTTTGATCGGCACCGCCGTTGTCGGTGCGACCACGATGATTTTTGGAATTATCATGCTGCTCGAAAATGTTTTTGGCGACGCGATCAGGCATTTGAGCCTCGTCCAGCCGCAGGTCATTTTCGGACTGCTCATGGGCGGCGCGGTGATTTACTGGTTCACCGGCGCAAGCACGCAGGCCGTCGTCACCGGAGCGTATCGCGCGGTCGTGTTCATCAAGGAAAATCTCAACCTCGACAAGCACACCGCGTCCCTCGACGACAGCAAAAAGGTCGTCGAAATTTGCACCGTCTATGCGCAAAAGGGCATGGTCAATATTTTCATCGTCGTTTTTTCCTTCGCGCTCGGGCTGCCGTTTTTCAATCCGTATTTCTTCATCGGCTATTTGGTCGGCATCGCGTTTTTCGGATTATTCCAGGCCATTTTCATGGCGAACGCCGGCGGCGCGTGGGACAACGCCAAGAAAATCGTCGAAGTTGATTTGAAGCAAAAAGGCACGCCGCTCCACGCCGCGACCGTCGTCGGCGACACCGTCGGCGATCCGTTCAAGGACACCAGCTCCGTCGCGATGAACCCGATCATCAAATTCACAACGCTCTTCGGACTGCTCGCGGTGGAAATCGCCGTCAGCATGACCTTGAGCCACCAGGAAGCGCTCAAGACGAATCCCGGCGCGATAAATTGGAATCCGTGGGTAGGCGCGCTCTTTTTTGTCGTCGGGCTGATTTTTGTCTATCGCTCGTTTTACTGCATGAGAATTCCCGCGGACAAAACGTCCGGTAAATAAAAACTCGAAAATCTTCGTCCAAGCTCGCAGACTGAAATTATGTCTGTGATTCAGCGTCCCATCCAGGTCGGCTGGCAACTGCGCGTCTTTTTCACCGAGGACGTTTTTGCCCCGGCCAATCTGACTTTACAAACCGCGCTGGCCGACAACGCTCCACGCAAAGCGCTAGCCGTTCTCGACCAGTCGCTCGCGCAAGCGCAACCGAATCTGGCGGGGCAGATCGAAAATTATTTTTCCGTGCATGCCGGCATGCTGCAACTCGTCTGCCCGCCGCTCGTCATCGAAGGTGGTGAACGCGCGAAAAATTCCTACGTCCACGTTTCAGAAATCCATTCGCTCATTGACCGGCATCACGTTGATCGGCACTCGTATTTGATTGCCATCGGCGGCGGCGCGCTGCTCGACGTGGCCGGGGTTGCCGCCGCAACCGCGCATCGCGGCATCCGGCACGTCCGCATTCCGACAACGACCTTGTCGCAGGCCGATTCCGGCGTCGGCGTGAAAAACGGCATCAACGCCTTCGGCAAAAAAAATTTCATCGGCACGTTTGCGCCGCCGTACGCCGTCATCAACGATTTCAACCTGCTTGCCACGCTCGAAGATCGCGACAAATGCGCCGGTTATGTCGAAGCTGTCAAGGTCGCCTGCATCCGCGACGCGGATTTTTTTGACGAGATTGAACGCGACGCGGAAAAATTAATTTCGTTCGAGCCGGCGGCGATGGAAAAATTGATCCGCCGCTGCGCCGAACTTCATCTGGATCACATCGCCACGAGCGGCGACCCGTTTGAGACCGGCTCCGCGCGCCCGCTCGATTTCGGCCATTGGTCGGCCCACAAACTGGAGCAGCTTTCCAATTTTCAAATCACTCACGGCGAGGCCGTCGCCATCGGCATCGCGCTCGACGTGATTTATTCGCAAGAAATCGGATTGCTCGATGCCAAATCCGCCGGGCGCATTTTGAAAATACTCGAACAGCTTGGCTTCAATTTGTTCGCGAACGAATTGCTGAACGTCGGCTCGGATGGAAATCTGCAGATTCTCGGCGGCCTGAACGAATTCCGCGAACATCTCGGCGGCGAGCTGGCCGTCACATTGCTGCGCGAAATCGGCTCCGGCGTGGAGGTTCACGAAATGAATCTGCCAAAGGTTGTTGAAGTGATTCATAAACTGCGGAAACGCCATACACTTCGGGCGCAAAAAGTGATCCGTGCCAGCGCCTGATGAACCGTCTTGCCGTCATCAACGTCGTCGGACTCACCGAGGCGCTCATCGGAGAACACACGCCGCGCATCGCGGAATTTCGCAAACGCGGCGCGCTCGCACAAATCGCGCCCGCGTTTCCGGCGGTGACTTGCACCGCGCAATCCAATTATCTCACCGGTGCGACGCCGGCGCAGCACGGAATCGTCGGCAACGGCTGGTTCAACCGCGAACTTTCGGAAATTCATTTTTGGAAACAATCGAATCAAATCGTCCACAGTCAGAAAATCTGGGAAGCCCTGCGCAAAGAGTCTGAAATCGTAAATCGTAAATCATCAATCGCGAATCTCTTTTGGTGGTTCAATATGTATTCGAGCGTGGATTATTCCATCACGCCCCGCCCGATTTACCGCGCCGCCGGCGGAAAAATATTCGACGTTTATTCGTGGCCATATTCCATCCGCGAGGAAATCAAAAAGGATTTGGGCGAATTCCCGTTCTTCGGCTTTTGGGGGCCAGCGGCGGGAATTGATTCACCGCAGGGCAAAGCCGATTGCGCTTCGCGCTGGATTGCCGAGTCCGCGAAATGGATTGAAAACAAATACGTGCCAACGCTGAACCTGATTTACCTGCCACATTTGGATTACAATTTGCAGCGGCATGGCCCACTTGTTGTAGGAGACGAGGTGACGAGTCTTACTTCAAAAAATGGAAATCAATTTAAGCCTCCTCACGTCGGCTCCTACAAAATAAATCCAAAAACCCACCGCGACCTCCGGGAGATTGATGCCATCGTCGGCGACTTGATTGATTTTTTCGGCAAACGCGACGCGCAGGCGGTTTTGCTTTCCGAATATGGAATCACGAACGTTGACACGCCGGTGCATCTCAACCGGATTTTCCGCGAGCAGGGCTGGCTGACCGTGAAGGATGAACTCGGCTTGGAAATTCTTGACGCCGGCGCGAGCAAGGTTTTTGCCGTGGCGGATCATCAAGTCGCGCACATTTATTTGACCGACGCGTCGCTGGAAAAATCCGTGCGCGAGGTCCTGGAAAAAACTTCAGGCGTGGATAAAATTCTCGGCGACACGGATAAAACCGCCGTCGGCATCGCCCATCCGCGCGCGGGTGATTTGATCGCCGTCGCTGCCGAAAATTCTTGGTTCACCTATTATTACTGGCTCGACGACACATACGCACCGGATTTTGCACGGACGGTGGACATCCATCGCAAGCCCGGCTACGACCCGGTGGAATTGTTTCTCGACCCGGAAATTCCGGCGGTGAAGTTAAAAGTCGCGTGGCGGCTGCTGCAAAAAAAACTCGGCTTCCGGATGTTGATGGACGTGATTTCGCTCGACGCGACACTGGTGAAAGGTTCGCACGGCCGGCGACCGGCGGACAAAAAAGATTGGCCGGTGTTCATCACGTCGCAGCCGGAAATTTTGGGCGCGAAGGAAATTGAATCAACGGACGTTTTTCAAATCCTGCTGCGGCATATTTTGCGATGAGGAACTTCAGCTTGAGTGCAAAAGAATTTCGTGTATTGTTTAACCATGACTGCGCTTTTAGAAAAGGCATTTGAACAAGCTTCGGTTCTGCCCAAACAGGATCAGGAGGCGATTGGCGCTTTGATTCTCGAAGAGATCGCCTCCGAGGCGCGGTGGGACGCGCAGTTTGCAGGTTCGCAGGACACGCTGGCGCGACTGGCCGATGAAGCGGTGGCCGAGTTCAACGAAGGCAAGACGCTGCCGTTTGAAAAGGACAGTGATCTCGCGCACGACTAAAGCGTTTCGGAAGCTGCACACGGAACTTCCGAAGGAAATCCAAAAGGGCGCGTTGAAGGCGTATCGCATCTGGCGGCAGAATCCTTATCACCCAAGTCTTCAATTCAAACAGGTTCACATGACGCTGCCGATATTTTCCGTTCGGATTGGTCTGGGCTGGCGTGCCGTCGGAATCAGAAAAGCCGACACGATGATCTGGTATTGGATTGGCTCGCATGACAAATACGACGCGCTGTTGAAAAAGTTGTGACTGGATTTGGGCGCGAAGGAAATTGAATCAACGGACGTTTTTCAAATCCTGCTGCGGCAGGTTTTGGGGATGCCATCCACTTTATGACTGCATTGGCCGGGCGTTTGGCGGATGATGGTTTTATGATTCGTCTCGACCAGGCGCTGGTTGAACGCGGCCTTTGCGAAAGCCGCGAAAAAGCCAAGCGCGCCATCCTCGCCGGGCAGGTTCGTGTCAACGCCCAGACCGCGCGCAAGGCGAGCGATTCCGTGAAGGCCGGGGACGAAATTTCCCTCGACGCGCCGGAAAAATATGTCAGCCGCGGCGGTCACAAGCTGGAACACGCGCTAAAACATTTTCAACTGGATGTCGCCGGAATGATCGCAATTGATCTTGGCGCCTCCACCGGCGGCTTCACCGACTGCCTCCTGCAAAACGGCGCGGCGAAAATCTTCGCGGTGGACGTCGGGCAGGGCCAGCTTGCCTGGAAATTGCGGAAGGACAGGCGCGTCGTGGTCATGGAAAAAACCAACGCAAGGCATTTGAAACTGGAACAAATGCCGAAATCATTTTCACCCGCCGACGTGGGCGTCATTGACTGCTCGTTCATCTCGCTGAAAAAAATCCTGCCAACCGCAGTTGCATTATTGAAAACAGACGGCAAAATTGTCGCGCTCGTCAAACCGCAGTTTGAAGCGGGCAAGGCCGAGGCGGACAAGGGCCGCGGCGTCATCAGCGACCCGGCGATTCACGCGCGCGTGCTGGAAGAATTGAAGGGGTTTGTCGCCGCGCAAAACAATTTGCTCTGGCGCAGCGTGACGGAATCGCCGCTGGCCGGCCCGGCGGGCAACAAGGAATTTTTGGTGTTGATTGAAAAAACAAGCTGACAAAATAAAATGCGTCGGGCTGGTCGGAAATGCCGACAAGCCTTCATGCGCCGAAATCATCCGCAAGGCCGCGCGGCTCGTCGAAAGCGCAGGGCGCAGGGCCGTCGTTGACGGCGACATCGCGGCGCTCGCCCGCGTGTCGGATTTGCTGCTGGTGTTCGGCGGCGACGGCACGATGCTGCGCGCCGCGCGCGACATCGCCGGCTCGCCCACACCCATCCTCGGCATCAACATCGGCGGCCTTGGATTTCTCACCGGCGTCCCTTCCGACGAGCTGCCACAGGCGTTGAAGCAAATCTGGAGCGGCGATTTCACGTTTGAATCACGCGCCTTGATCGAAGCCGCCGGGACTTGCAACGGCAAAAAAATTTCCGCCACCGCGCTCAACGACATCGTCATCAGCCGCGGCGCTGGCGCGCGGCTCATCACGCTGGACGTGGGCGTGGACGGCGAGCTGCTCACGCGCTACCGCTGCGACGGGCTGATCATCAGTTCGGCCACCGGCTCAACGGCGTATTCGCTCGCGGCGGGCGGCGCGGTGGTTTTGCCGGCGTCGGAAGTCTTTGCGCTCACGCCGATCTGCCCGCACGCGCTTTCAAACCGCTCCATCATTTTGCCGCTTTCCTCGCGCATTTCCGTGAAGGCCGTCAGCCCGCATCCGGCGACCATTTTGAGCGTGGACGGCCAGGTCGTCGCGGAACTGGACGCGGACGACGAAGTCATCATCCGCCGCAGCCGCCGCAAAATCCGCCTGATGCACCTGGCCGGCCATTCATTTCTGGAGGCGCTGCGACGGAAATTGCAATGGCGCGGAGCGTATCTTTGAAATGAAAAAGGAAGAATGAAGAATGAAGAAACAATAAATTTGCGCGCGAATGGTTCCGTCCATTTTTCATTTTTCATTCTTCATTCTTCATTCTAAAAATGGTCAGATTAAAAGACATCGCCCGGCACATCGGCGTCTCCGTGATGACCGTCTCGAAGGCGCTGCGCGACGCGCCGGACGTTTCCGCCGCGACGAAGGCGAGGATAAAATCGCTCGCGCAGCAGATGGGCTACGTCCCCGATTCCAGCGCGCAGGGTTTGCGGACGAAGACGACAAAACTGTTCGGCTTCGTCATTCCGTCCATCACAAACCCGATTTTTGCGCGCATTGTTTATGCGATTGAAGAGCGCGCGCACGAACTGGGCTACGACGTTTTGCTCGGCCAATCGCTCAACAAACCGGAGCGCGAGGAGCATTGCATCCGCCATTTTCTTTCGCGGCGCGTGGACGGGCTTTTCATTTCGCCGGTTTATCGTTTCGAAGCCGAGGCGCGGATTTACCAGGAAATCGTCGCGCGCCGGACGCCGACGGTGCTGCTCGGTTCGCCCGCGCCGTTCTGCAAAAATTTTCCGGCCGTCGAGATCGAGGAGCTTGTCGCCAGCTACAACGTGACGCAGCATTTGTTGAAGCTCGGCCACAAGCGCATCGCCTATTTCACCGGCCCGCAGACCGCGCCGTGGGCGCACGAACGGTTCAACGGCTACCGCCGCGCACTACGCGAAGCCGGGCTGGACGTGGACGACAAGCTCGTTTTCCAGGCCGGCAGCACCATCGAGGACGGCACCAACGCCGCGCTCCAGATGCTCAACGAATCGTGCCACGCCACCGCCGTCCAGGCCGTCAACGACCTCGTCGCCATCGGCTGCGCGGACGCGTTGCTTTCGCAGGGGCTGAAAATTCCCGGCGACGTTTCAATCGTCGGCTTCGGAAACATTTTGACTTCGGGACATTTTCGCGTGCCGCTGACGACGGTCCGCCAGCCGAAATTCCGGCTGGGCATCGCCGCCGTGGAAATGATGATGGGCATGATCCGCGGCGAGCCTGTGCAGTCGAAACGCCTGCCCGCCGAGCTGCTCGAACGCAAAAGCTCCGCGCCGCCGCCCGCCGGCACAGGCGAATAAACTGGCAAAATGCGCGCGCCGATGGCAGCTTGCCGGAGTTTTATGCAAGCCATGATTTTTTTGCGCCGCGCTATTTTGCCGGCGGTTGTCCTCGCGTTTGCGGTTGTCGCGCGCGGCCAGACCGCCACGAACAATTTCAGCTTCACCGGCCCGGAAATTTATCCGGTTGACGACGGAATCGCCTCGCTGCACGCGGCGGACCTGGACGGCGACGGCTTGAACGATTTAATTGTCGCGAACAATCTACGCTCGAAAATCAACCTGCTTTACAACCGCACGGGCAAGACCAACCAGGCCGCAGACGCAAACCCGCGCAAGCTGGAATTGAACGAGTTGCCGCCGGACGCCCGCTTCCGCATTGATTCCATTCCCGCCGACGAACACATCGCCGCCATGGTCGTGGCGGATTTCAACGGCGACGGCAGGCCGGACATCGCCATTTACGGTGACGGCAAGGACCTTGAAGTGATTTACAACGAGGGCACGAACGGATGGAGCGATCCGAAACGCTGGCACATCGAGGACGGCCAGATGACCGCGAACGCGCTGGCCAGCGGCGATTTGAACGGCGACGGCCTCAACGACCTCGTTTTGCTCGGCGACAACGGCTCGGCTTATTTTCTCGCGCAAAACGCCGACCACACGTTTGGTGAGCCGCAAAAAATCCCCTATTCCGGCACGCCCAAGGCCGTGCAGATCGTGGACTTGAACGGCGACGGGAGAAACGATTTGCTGCTGGTGGATTTTGACAGCCCGACGCCATTCCGGTTCCGGCTGCAAAATGCCAGCGGCCAGCTCGGCCCGGAAGTTTATTTCAAGACGCCGCCGTTCCGTTCGTTTGAAGCGGACAATCTGGACGGCGACGCGAAAAATTACATGGTGACCATCGCGCAAAGCTCCGGGCGCGCGGAAGTTTCTCAGTTCACCGAGAAGCCCGGCGAAATTTTGTCCGGCGCGTTCCGCCAGGGCCAGTTTCAAATCCTGCCGCTGAACAAAACCGACGCGGCGCAGCGCGGATTGCTCTGGGCGGA
>Ga0181525_10001797_pt1 | contig 18054 bp, 16 predicted proteins | sample PEATcosm2014_Bin_48_FD_121100 | JGI IMG/M metagenome (GOLD analysis project Ga0181525, IMG submission 121100) | Peatland microbial communities from MTU Mesocosm Facility, Houghton, MI, USA - PEATcosm2014_Bin06_10_metaG | ecosystem: Environmental > Terrestrial > Soil > Wetlands > Peat | place...
CGAACAAGTGGTAAACCACCTCGACGAGCGCGAGCTTGCCGATGTGATTTACGAATTCGGAGAGGAAAGGAGGTCGCGGAGAATCGCCAGAGCCATTGTCCGGTCGCGGCCGATACGATCTACCGCACATCTTGCGGATGTCATATCAGCCGCGGCCCGGCCAATGAATAAGCTCCAAGACAAATATGAAAAGAGGCGAATTCATCCGGCGACTAGAACTTTTCAGGCTCTCCGAATCTTCGTAAACCGCGAACTGGACGATCTGCGGGCGCTGTTGAGCGCGGCGCCCCGCATTCTGAAGCCAGGAGGACGCGTGGTGGTGATCAGCTTTCACTCGCTGGAGGATCGCATCGTCAAGGATGCCTTCCGCGAGGGCGGAACTAAGTACAAGCACTTTCGTGTGCTGACCAAGAAACCGGTGACAGCATCCGAGGAAGAGCAGGATCGAAATCCCCGGGCACGAAGTGCGAAATTGCGGGCTGCGGAACGGGTGTGAGAGCCGAAGGCGACCTTTGAGGATTTACTCCGGAAAACCTGCCGGAGTCCCGGCATGGCAGCATCGGCGTGCCGGGAATTCAGGTTCTCAACAGAGCGGACGAAGATCCGCCAGCAGAAAGCTTCGGGAGCCGGAAACCCGAAGTCGAGTTCACGGAGTCCGTGGTAGGAATCCAATTCTGAGGTTGGGAAATGTACACGGGAACATTGATTAAGGATCTGATGTCAATGGTGGAACGGGCCGAGAGGGGCGCGCTACAGAAACGGATTGTCGACGAGAGGGAGCTGCATCGGATGTTTGAGCTGCGGATTCCACAAATTCAGTCTGAGCGGGTGTTCGCGGGAGCGGCATGATGGCGGCAGCAGCGGCAATTCGCACTTCACTTCCAGCGGCGCGGCGCAATACCTTCTTCACCGGAACGCCGGAAATCTACTTTGCCAAGCCGATCGATAATTCCCGGCTGATCAAGGTGGAGGATCTTGGGCGCAATCGGGAGATGAAGCAGTTCGGCACGGCGTTGGCTTTCCTTTTCCTGCTGGTGTTTACCTACGCCTGGCAGCACTTTCGGGCAATCGAATACGGGTATCAGATCGAGGCGGCGAAGCGCGAGCTCAATAATCTGACTGAGATGAATCGAGCGCTGCGGTTGGAGGATGCGTCATTGCGCGATCCTGAGCGGATCGACGTGATGGCGAGGCGCATGGGATTAGTTCCGCCTGAGCCGGGGCAGGTGATCCGCATGGACAGCGCATCCTCGGATTCCGGTGCGCCGGTGATGGCGAGAGTGGAGCCGATTTCGCCGCTGGCGGGGCAGTAGAAATTATGTGAGGCCGGATTCGATCCGGCCGGCGAGCGAAGCTCGGCAGAATTTCGGCGGCGGCCTGTCTGTACCTGGGCCGCCACGTTTGTCTAAGGATAAAAGGTTTTTTCCGATAACAAGAAGCTTGTCCAAAGGCACAAAGTCTGTCATTCCGAGGAGCGCAGCGACGAGGAAACTGCTGTATTGCCTACGCCGGCAGAAAGCAGGTTCCTCCTGGCTTCGCGAGTTCGGAATGACAAAGCTCTAAAGCGGTAGCTCATGGCCCCCAGTAAACCCGAGTTCGGCAAGAATTCGCGACTGTATCTGCTGGGCGGGATTCTCTTCCTCTGGTGCCTAGCCATCTGCGGGCGACTGATTTACTTGCAGATTTTTTGTTACGGCAGCTTTGCGAAGCAGGCCGAGCATCAGCAACAGCGTGAAATTCCGCTTTCCGCAAAACGAGGCGTGATCTATGACCGCGCCGGTCATGAACTCGCGATGTCCGTGCTGGTGGATTCGGCTTTCGCCGTGCCCACCGAAGTGAAGGATCTTCCGACCGCGGTTTCCCTGATCACGCGCATCACGGGCGAAGATCGCAACGTAGTGCTGGCCGACTGCCGCAATCACAAAACTTTTTGCTGGGTGGCGCGCAAAGCCGACGACGAAACCATCGAACGCATCAAGTCACTGAACCTGCAAGGCATTCATTTCCAAAAAGAGCCGAAGCGCTTCTATCCCGCGCGCGATCTAGCAGCTCAAGTCGTGGGCACCGTCGGGATGGAGGACTCCGGGCAGAGCGGCATCGAGCACGCCTTCGATGATGAACTTCGGGGTCGTGCGGGCAAAATGTTCATTTCCGTCGATGCGCGCCGGCAGTGGTTCTCGGACGTCGAGAAACAGCCGGAGCCGGGCGAGAGTCTGGTGCTGACCATCGACAAGAATATTCAATACATTGCTGAGAAGGAACTGGATCAGGCGATTCACGATACCCAAGCAATTGCAGGAACGGTGATCGTGGAAAATCCGCACACCGGAGAGATTCTCGCGCTCGCCAACCGACCCACTTTTAATCCGAATCTGCGCAAAGAGATCACGCCCAACGCCCTGACCAACCGCGCGGTGAGCTACGCCTACGAACCGGGATCGACCTTCAAGCTGGTAACGATTTCGGCGGCGCTCGAAGAGAAGCTGACCAACCCGAATGAAATATTCGACTGCCAGATGGGATCGATCGTTTACAACGGCATGCGGATTCGCGATTCGAAGCCCCACGGCCTCTTGCCGGTGTGGGGCGTGCTGGCGGAGTCGAGCGACGTAGGCTCGATCAAGATTGCGCTGCGCCTGGGTGAAAACCGGTTTTACAAATACATTCGCGCCTTTGGATTCGGACAGCAGACCGGAATCGAATTGCCCGGGGAGACCCGCGGGATGACCAAGCCGGCGAGCCGCTGGTCGAAGGTTTCAATCGCGGCGATCTCGATGGGCCAGGAAATCGGGATTTCACCGCTTCAGTTAGCGGGACTAGTCTCCACGTTCGCCAACGATGGTGTGTGGGTAGCGCCGCGCATTGTGGCAGGAAAAGTTGAGCCCCAAGGCGCACCACAGACCGTCGCGTTTCATCCATCCGAGTCGCACCGCGTGATTTCGGGCTACACCGCGGCTGAGATGCGGTCGATGATGCAAAAAGTGGTACTCGAAGGCACCGGACGCAAGGCGATTCTGGAAGGCTACACGTCGGCGGGAAAGACTGGCACGGGGCAGAAAGTAGACCCGGCGACAGGGGCGTATTCCAAGACAAAGTATATCGCCTCGTTCGCGGGCTTCGCGCCTCTGAACAATCCCCAGATTGTAGTCGCGGTGATTCTCGACTCAGCGGTGGGGCCACACCAAGGCGGCCAAGTAGCAGCGCCGGTGTTCCGCCGCATAGCGCAGCAGGTGCTCGAGCATCTGCACACTCCACACGATCTGCCGCTGGCGCCGCAGCATCAATTGTTGATGGCTCGGGCGCAAACGAAAGATAAAGATAAAGATTTGGAAGAGGGCACCCCGGATCATCCCGGCGAACCGCTGGAGAGCGCAGAAGTGGAGGGAGATTCCAGTGTGGCGCGGGCGCCTTCGCCCGCGACTGCCAAAAGCGAGGGGAATATCGTTCAGGCGGCAATGCGCCAGGGTGAACCTATCCCGCCCGCCTCCCCTGGATCTTCCGGCCAAAATCAAGCTCCGCCACCGATTCCCAATCCAGCCCAGACGGCAAACGAAGGGCCAACGACGCTGCCGACGAGCGGAACTGTAGTGTTGGACGTCGAGCAAGGCGGAATCGAGGTGCCGTCATTCGTTGGCAAGACTGTTCGCGGTGCCGTGGAAGCGGCGCAAGACGCCGGCCTGGAGTTGGAGGCTGTGGGCAGCGGCGTGGCGCGGCAACAGACTCCTGCGGCAGGAAGGCACGTGAGCGCCGGCGCGCACGTGACGGTGCAGTTCGGAAGGTAAGAAATCTTAAACCTGGAGGACACGAGGTTGTGCAGGGGAGCCTTGAGTCCACGATTTCCTCCGTGATCTCTGCGTCCTCTGTGGCAGAGACCTGCCGGTTTGACCCGCCGAAAAACCGCGTGATACGTTAAACAGTCAACACCATTCCAGCAGACCAGCCACTGCTCGCTGCTTGAGGTTTGGATTTGTCTTCTGTTGAGGCGACGCCTGCCGGTACCACCATCGTCCGCAAGACCGCGCTGAACCTAGTCCATCGCCAGATGGGGGCAAAGATGGTCGACTTCAATGGCTGGGAGATGCCCGTGGAGTATCCCGCGTCGATCGGCTGCGGAATCGTTAACGAGCACATGGCGGTGCGCACGGGCGTTGGCATGTTCGACGTCAGCCACATGGGAGACATTCGGCTGGCGGGGCCTCAGGCGCTGGCGGCGGTGCAGCATATTTCCATGAATGACGCTTCGCGATTGGCACTCGGGCAGGCCCAATATTCGGCGCTGCTCTATCCGCAGGGGACATTTGTGGACGATGTGATCATCCATCGGCTGAGCGAAGATGAGTACCTGCTCGTGATCAATGCGGGCACTCGAGAAAAAGATTTCAACTGGGTGCGCGACAACACTCGGCAGTTTGACTGTTTGGTACAGAATCTTTCGGACGACTACACCCAGATTGCTATTCAGGGACCTAGGGGCGTCCACGTGCTGCAGAAACTAACCGACGCGGACTTGAGCGCGGTGAAGTTTTATTGGGTTACGCGCGGCACGGTTTGCGGACTGAAGAACATTCTGATTGCGCGAACGGGATATACGGCCGAAGATGGGTTCGAGATTTACATCCCTTCGGATGAGGACACCAGCGCACGCGTATGGAATGAGATTCTAAGTGCAGGCGAGGAGTTCGGCGCTGTGCCTTGCGGTCTGGGGGCGCGCAACACCCTGCGCCTTGAGGGCAAACTCCCGCTCTATGGACACGAGATTTCCGATACGATTAATGTGTGGGCGGCTGGACTGGATCGCTTCTGCAAGATGGAGAAGCCGGAGTTCGTTGGACGCGCTGCGCTGGAAAAATCGAAAGCCGAAGGCTTGAAACGCACTTTGGTTGGTTTGGAGATGACTGGGAGAGGCATCGCGCGGGATGGATACAGAGTGCTGGACGACAATAGGCACGAAATCGGGTACGTGACCAGCGGATCGCCGGCGCCGTTCTTGAAGAAGAATATTGCGCTGGCCTATGTCCCGCCGAATTTTGCACCGGTGGGCACGGTAGTGAACGTCGAGGTGCGCGGACAGGGTGTGGAAGCGCGGGTGGTGCCAACACCATTTTATAAGCGGCCGAAGAAAGCCGCGTAACCGCAGACGATACAGAGCGGCAAAAGGATCAGCAATAGCTAGCCAGGAGCCAGAAGCTATTTATGTCCTATCCAACCGATCGCAAATATACCAAAGAACACGAGTGGATCCAGGTGAGCGGAAATTCCGCCACCGTCGGCATCACCGACCATGCCCAGGAGTCGCTGGGCGACATCGTATTTGTCGAACTGCCCAAAGTGGGCGCGGAACTCGCGGCGGGCAAGACGTTTGGCACGGTCGAGTCGGTAAAAGCAGTTTCGGATTTGTTTGCTCCGGCCTCCGGCACGGTGACAGAAATCAATGGCGATCTTGCCACCTCGCCTGAGAAAATGAACAAAGACGCGCACGGATCGTGGATGATGAAGATCACGTTGAAGAACCCGAGCGAGCTGGATGCGCTGCTTTCGGCCTCCGACTATGAGAAGTTCGTAGCGGAAGAAGGCGGGTAATAAATTGGATCCCGACTCGGGACCTCGGTTGGTTGTTCTTTCCAAACCCGGGCCGAGCTTCGACGTGCGACCCCTGAGTTGCGCAATCGAAATGACCGCCGGTTACATCTAATCAACTTCCAATGCGATATCTACCAAAATCTCCAGGCGATCGTGAGAGCATGCTTAAGGCGGTTGGCTTGCGCTCGGTCGATGATTTGTTTGCGCCGATTCCCGCCGAATATCGGCTTAGCCGCGACCTCAAAGTCCCTCGTCAGATGGCGGAATCAGAAATCGTGGACTATTTCCGCCAGCGTTCGCGAGAAAACGGTGAGGGCTATGCCAGCTTCCTGGGTGCGGGCGCTTACTCTCACTACCGGCCAGTCGTGATTGATTCGCTGATTTCACGCGGCGAGTTTCTCACGGCGTACACCCCGTACCAGGCAGAGATTTCTCAGGGGACACTGCAATCAATTTTCGAATTTCAAACGATGATTTGCGAACTCACCGGCATGGAGGTGGCGAACGCTTCCATGTACGACGGATCGACGGCAGCGGCTGAGGCTGTGATGATGGCAGTGCGGCTGACCGGCCGGCGATCCGTAGTAGTGGCGCGGAGTCTTCATCCCGAGTACCGCGAGGTGCTGGAGACTTACGCGACCCATCAGGGAATGCCTCTTTCCGTCGCAGCCTTTGACGCGGACGGGCGTGTAGATCTCACCGAAATCGGCAAGTTGATTGGGCCGGAGACGGCTTGTGTACTGATTCAGTCGCCGAATTTCTTCGGGACGATTGAAGATGTGTCTGCGATTGCCGAAATTGCGCACCAGCATGGGGCCATGCTCGTGGTTTCAATCGCCGAGGCGGTTTCCCTGGGAATTGTGGAACCGCCGCGCGAAGCTGACGTCATCGCGATGGAGGCGCAATCGTTCGGAGTGCCTCTCGGATTTGGTGGACCCTATTGCGGTGTAATCGCCACGCGAGAAAGATTTGTGCGGCAGATGCCGGGGAGGCTGGTGGGGCAGACGGTCGACAAGCAGGGCAGGCGCGGATTCGTGCTCACGTTGGCCACACGCGAACAGCATATCCGGCGTGAAAAGGCCACGTCGAACATCTGCACGAATCAAGCCTTGGTCGCGCTGATGGTTAACATCTTTATGACGGTGTATGGCAAGGTGGGCTTGAAAGAGCTGGCTAAACAGAACCTGGCGAAGGCGGCCTACGCAGCCGCGGAGTTCTCAAAGCATGGCAGAGTTCTTTTTGTCGGGGCGCCTCGGTTCAACGAATTTGTGGTGGAGACCCATGAGGATCCCCACGCAATCAACGACCGACTTCTGGAACACAAAATCGTGGGCGGGTTGCCGCTGAAAAAGTTCTATCCCGAACTCCCAAATGCGGCGCTGTGGTGCTGCACGGAATTGACTACGCGGACGGCGATCGATACCACCGCCGGGCTGCTTGGGCAAAGCGAAGGTTTGCTGCGACCCGCGAAAGAGGACAACAACGTCGTGGAGGTAGCGCGATGAAGCCCGCTCCCCGCAAAGCAACACGCCACGTCAATCAGAACGAGGGCTTGATCTTCGAGAAGTCTTCGGCAGGCAAGGCCGCATTCAAACTGCAGCCACTCGACGTTCCCGAAGTGGACGCGTCGCGACTCCTCGGCTCGTCAGTGAGAAAAGATCTCGGAAATATGCCGGAAGTCAGCGAGATCGAAATCATCCGCCATTTTACCCGGCTCTCGACGTGGAACTACGCGATCGATCTCGGAATGTATCCCCTGGGCTCGTGCACCATGAAGTACAACCCGCGGGTGAATGAAGCCGTGGCGCGGGTCGAAGGAATCGCAAACGGACATCCCTACCAGCCGGAAGAGATCTCGCAAGGCGCGCTCCAGATTCTGAAGACGTTGAGTGAGTGCCTGATCGAGATCACCGGCATGGATGCGATCACCATGCAGCCGGCCGCGGGCGCGCACGGTGAGATGACCGGACTGCTCATGGTGCGGGCGTATCACCACGCTCAGGGGCGTCCGCGGAAGAAGATTCTGATTCCGGACTCAGCTCACGGAACGAATCCCGCTACCGCCGCGATGGTCGACTACGCGGTTGAAAACTTGAAGTCGGATTCGCGTGGCATGGTGGACATTGCCGCGCTCGAAGCGCAGATGAATGAAGATGTCGCTGCGCTCATGCTCACCAATCCGAATACGCTTGGAATTTTTGAGCAGCAGATTCACCAAATCGCCGACATTCTGCATGCCAAAGGCGGCCTGCTTTACATGGATGGCGCCAACATGAATGCCTTGGTGGGCAAGGTGAGACCGGGCGATTTTGGCGTCGACCTGATGCACCTCAATTTGCACAAGACGTTCTCCACACCTCACGGCGGAGGTGGGCCGGGATCAGGGCCGGTGGCGATCAAGAAAAAGCTTGAACCATTCCTGCCGACGCCAGTCTTGGTAGCAAAGTCCGATGGAATGCTCGGTTTTGAATACGACCGTCCGAAGTCAGTGGGCCGGGTGCGCGCATTCTACGGCAACTTCGGAATGTTCGTGCGCGCGCTGGCTTACATCCAGGCGAACGGCCCGGATGGCCTGCGGCAAACCACCGAGGACGCCGTGCTTAACGCCAACTACATTCGCAAGGGACTCGAGGGAACCTACGATCTACCGTATTCCACACCGACGATGCACGAAGTCGTGTTCAGCGACAAGCTGCAGGCAAAAAAAGGCGTGAGGACCATGGATATTGCCAAGCGCTTGATCGACTATGGCTTCCATCCTTACACGACGGCCTTTCCGCTGATTGTGCCGGGCGCGCTGATGATCGAGCCGACGGAGAGCGAGTCAAAGGAAGAAATGGACTTGTTCATCGAAGCCATGAAGTCGATTGCGGAAGAAGTCGAAGAAGACGCGCAGAAAGTGCTCGATGCGCCTCACTCCACACGGGTTTCGCGGCTGGACGAAACCGCCGCCGCGAGAAAACCGGTTCTGCGCTGGAAGCCGGCGGTTTAGTCCCAAATTGTTGCCGATTGGCTCCGCGTCATTTTGCCCTAATGTCCACGGACGCGCGAGTCGTCTCCCAGTCCATGCGCAAAGTGCAACCGCTGGCCGATTTGTCGTATGCGATCGTGAAATTCTCCGCTGGCGAGGGCAGTTTGGAAACCTTCATGTCTATGCGGACAAGTTCATCGCTCTCGTATTTGTAGGGAATGCCCCACTCTCCGGTCGTCTTGTTGACGATCAGCGTCCATTGGTCGTGGTTGGGCACGGTGAAGATGGTGTAACTGCCACCTGGAACCGTTTTGCCGCCGACAATCACATCAGCGCTATTCACGAATGTTGTGGCATCATTGGCGCCGGTTCGCCAGACTTCACCGAAGGGAACGAGCCCGCCGTAGATCTTGCGGCCTTTCATGCGCGGGCTGGAATAATCGGTCTTGATGGTTGTGCCACCGCCAAGATCGCAGGTGGCTGAGGCGGCGGGGCTGGGCTTGCCCCCTCCCATTTGAGCGAAAGCAGTAGTGGCGGACAGAACGGTCAGAAGCGCTAGGCGAGAAATTCGTTTTTGCATGGACTCTCCTTTGAGTATTTCGCAATGCTAGAAATGTTGGACGCTCCGGAAATGGAAATGTCAGCAAACTTGTGATTATGCTCCTTCGCCCGCGGCGGTTACAATCCTTCGATGCCCGTATTCGAAGAGAAACAGGAAGAGCTAGAACATTATGAAACCATGATGGGCGTGCCGCGCGGACGCCTAGCCGTAACCATGGACACCATCACCGACGCCATGGCGCTGGTTGGCCAGCACGGCGTTTATTGCCAGAGCCAGCGCTGGCCAGGCAAGCCGGTGATGGATATTCAGATCATCATGAAGAGCCTGACCGATGCGAAGGAATTGATTCAGAGCGTCATGGAAGAGTTGAAAAAGAATTCTTGATGGATGAGTTACAAGTACGCGGCTGCAATTCATTTGGGAGGCAGAGGGATGAAGAAAATTGTGCTGATGAAGAGGATGGCGGCTTTGGTTATGGTTCTGCTATGTGGTCTGGGGACCGCCCTCGCGCAAGCGCAATCCGCAGTGACACTAACTTCCGACGAGCGTGAACGAGCGTTGCAAAGCTTTCAAGCGACGCATGACGCGTTTCTGCAATCCATCGCCGGACTTTCGCAGAAGCAATGGACATTCAAGCCCGCGCCCGACCGCTGGTCCGTGGCGGAGGTTGCCGAGCACATCACGGTATCGGAATCGGCGATCTTAGGCCTGGTGCAAAAGCAGATCATGGTGTCGGCCGCGACGCCGGCGAAGCGCGAACAGGTCAAAGGCAAGGACGAACTTGTCTTAGAGAAAGTCCCGGACCGCACCCACAAGGCGCAGGCTCCGGAGTTCCTTCGTCCCACCGGTCGCTGGGTGACGGAGGCCGACCTGACGAGAGCCTTCGAGGACAGCCGCAGGGCGACGATGGACTACGTCCGCACCACAAACGATGACCTGCGCGATCATTTCTTCGATCATCCCGTGTTGGGGACGATGGATGGTTACCAGTGGCTGCTTCTGATCTCGGCCCACAGCGCTCGACACACGGCCCAGATTGAGGAAGTGAAAGCTGATCCAAACTTTCCCAAGAACTGAAACTAATCGCAACCTCAGGGCCTAACCGAAACCATTACCACGCTATGCGAAGCTACGGGCGCAGAAAAACTTCCCGTGAACTTTCCCAGGTCTTTGTGCTCCCACAGGTCGCGCACGTCGGCGCTCAAGTGCGCAGGATAGCCAAGCGAATCCCAACTTGCTGTTATTGGCCGCTCCTCTTTGCCGCGATTAAGAAGAATCACCGCACGACTGCCATCTTTCAACTCCTTCGCCCAGACCTCCAGGTCGTCGTCCTTCCGCACGCGTTCGCCCTGCCGCCCCAAAGGGTCTTGATCGACAGCGATGACTTCCTTGTTCTCGAGAATATCCCGGATTTCAGGCCGCATGTCGCGCAGGTCGTTGCCAGCAATCAGGGGCGCAGCCAGCATCGCCCACAGGCTGAAGTGCGAGCGATATTCCGTGTCGCTCATCCCTCCGTTGCCGATTTCAAGCATGTCAGGATCGTTCCAGTGGCCGGGGCCGGCATAGGCGTAGAGTCCCGCCTCCGCGTCCACGATATCGAGCATGCCAAATGAACAGCAGTCACCGGGCTTCCATTCAACTTTGCCCTGCCAACGATCCTGTATGTCGCCGGTTGTGCGCCAGAGATTGCCGCCAACTTCTTTTCCCCAGAGCCACGGCTTGGCTGTGCCCCATTCGCAAATGCTAAGTACGATGGGACGGCCGGAAGCATCGAGCCCCGCGCGGATATTGGCGTAGGAAGCCTTGGCGTCCTGCGTCGCGGTGTTGCACCAGTCGTATTTCAAGTAGTCGACGCCCCATGCCGCGTATTGAATTGCATCCTGATATTCATGGCCGAGGCCGCCTGGGCGTCCAGCGCACGTCTTCGAGCCGGCGTCTGAATAGACTCCGAACTTCAGGCCGAGCGCGTGAATATAATCGCCCACGGCCTTCATGCCATGGGGAAATCGCAGCGGGTCCGCCAGAATATTCCCCTGCATGTCGCGGCTCACCTGCCAGCAGTCGTCGATGTTGACGTATTGATATCCCGCATCCTTCATACCGGATTGGACGATTGCGTCAGCCATGCTCCGAATCATGTCTTCGCTGACATTGCAGGCGAACTTGTTCCAGGAATTCCAGCCCATGGGTGGCGTGAGGGCGAGATGGCCAGACGCAGCTGGGCTCGCCTGCGCAAAGCCGGTCGTGGAGAGCAAAACGCAGAGCCAGACAGCAAGCACGATCCACTTCGTTTTCATGCAGACTTTCTATCAGAAGCGGCTTCAAATTGGTACCAGGAACCTGAGAAAGCTGGGCCCAGGGTGACCCAGTTCCATTGAAATTTTCGAGAGCCAGGCGCAAAAATAAATCGAGAGCCGGAGCTTGACAATGTTTAGGAGCGGCTACTGGCCGACCTTTTCGTCGAAGAACTTCGCCATGAGTTCTAGCGCTTCCTTGGTTTCGGGCAGCTGGAAGTGGTACCAGAACGCATGCGGCAGCGCCTCGAAGACGACGAGCTGTGCGTCGTTCCCGGAGCGGAGCAATGCTCGATGCAGGATCGTAGTGCTGCTCAGCAAAATGTCACGCGTGCTGGTAACCAGGAGGCTTTTGGGCATGCCGTGCAGATCGGAGAAAATCGGTGAGAGAACCGGATCCTTGCGATCTGTCTTGCCCACGTAAGCGTCGTCCGGGAGGTGTTTCGGATAAGTCGGCTGCAGCACACCGGGAAATCCATCGAGGGTGAACAGTTGCCAGGAGTCGCCCGTCTGGCTGAAGTCCGCCAAACCGGAAAAAACGCCGAGCGCCGCCGGCAGCGGCAACCCCAACTGCTTAAGCCGGACAGCAACTTCGCAGCTCAGAATCGCTCCCGCCGAGGTGCCGTATAGACCGATATTTTCCGGCTTATAGGTCTTGAGAAGCTCTTTATAGACAGCGACAACATCGTCGACAGCTGCGGGGAAAGGATTCTCCGGAGCCAGACGGTAGTAGACCGAGACGACCTTGATCCTCGCCAGACTCGCAATCGGAATTCCTTCGATGAGCGAGCCGGAGTCGGAATTGAATCCTCCTCCATGCAGATTGACGAGCACGCGGCTGCGGCTCCTTTCTGTCGGCGCCAGCGGTGTGATGATGTCGGTTCGCACGCCGGCGATGCTGGTCTCCTCAATGTTTACCGGATAAAGCTTGCGAGCCTCGGCTGAATCCTGGGCGCGCCACGCGTCGGTGCGAGCGCGCCGCTCGGTCAGAGTTTCCGGTCCGGATTTCTTTTGGGTGAGCGATGCCAGCCACTTCTGCGCCTCCGGGCTGATGGTCAGCGGCATAGGAACTGCGCGTGCGATGTGCGCCGTTCCATCGGGGTCAAAGGTGGCGGAGTCCTGTAGTGCGGCTGGATTCGATTGGGCGGCTGATTGCAAGCCAAGCGCAACGACGGCGAAGAGACACAACGATCTGGGCTTCATCGAGACATTTGTACCAGAGTGATCAAGCCCAAGGAAATGTCCACACCGCGCACGAAGACGAATCCTTATTCCGGGTGTCTGCTTGGCTAAGATCTAGGCCAGCGAATACTTTCCGCGCTCAATCATCTTTTGCGCGATCTGTTGGCTTAGTTCGACGGTATTGAAAGGTTCGTGCTTCGCGAGACGGCGCAAAATGGCGATTTGAGTGCGAAGCATGTCGCCATCAGCAACCGCGGCGATCACCTTGCGGGCTGCGGATTCGACCTTGACCATGGCCTGCGTTAGATACACGCGGGTCATGGCAATGGCAAGAGTAGCCGCCGCTTCGCCTCTCGTCTCTGCAATCTTTTGCGCGCGCAGGACGGCCGATTCCATCGCATAAGTCTCAATGGTCATGTCGGCGATTGCGCCCATGACCTCCTGCTGATCCTGAATCGCCTGCATATACTTCTGCGTGGCCGATCCGGCGGCGAACAGGCCAAGCTTCTTGGCCTGCGCCACGAGTTTACGTTCTTCGGCGAGTGGGCCGTCCAGATCTTCGCTCAGCGCAGGCCCGGAAAGCACCTCATCCATCAGCTTCTTGATGGCGGGCATGAGTGGCAACTGTCCGCTCATGGCGCGCTTCAGCAGAAATCCCGTAATGATCAGGCGGTTGATTTCGTTGGTGCCTTCGAAAATGCGATTGATGCGCGCGTCGCGGTAGGCGCGCTCGGCGGGATACTCCTCAACAAAGCCATAGCCCCCATAGATCTGCAGAGTCTCATCCACCACGTAGTCGACCATCTCGGAGGCCCATACCTTAATGATGGAGCACTCGACCGCATATTCCTCAATCGCTTTACGGGTTTCCTTCATCGCATCGGGGCCGGATTTGTCGACCTCATTGAGCGCGCCATCCATCATCCCGACGGTGCGATAGACTAGCGATTCGCCGACGTAAAGCAGAGTCGCCATATTGGCGATTTTTTCCCGCACCAAACCGAAGTCGGCGATCACCTTATTGAAAGCCTTACGCTGCTTTGCGTAGGTGATGGCGTTTTCGAGCGAGACCCGGCCTCCGCCGACGCACATCGCACCCAGCTTAAAGCGCCCCACGTTCAGAATGTTGAACGCAATCACATGCCCCTTGCCGATATCACCCAGCAAATTCTCCGTCGGCACCTTGCAGTCGTTGAGAATAATCGGACAGGTGGAGGATCCTCGAATGCCCAGCTTGTGCTCTTCCCCGCCGATCGAGAAGCCAGGAAAATTTCTTTCCACCAGGAACGCGGTGAACTTCTCGCCGTCGACCTTGGCAAAAACGGTGAACAGATCGGCGAAGCCGGCGTTGGTAATCCACATCTTTTCGCCGTTCAGAATGTAATGTTTGCCATCGGAGGTAAGCTCTGCGCGGGCGCGGCAGTTCAGGGCATCGGAGCCGGAAGAGGCCTCCGACAAGGCATATGCTCCCACCATTTCCCCGGCAGCCAGGCGCGGCAGGTATTTCTGCTTCTGCTGCTCGGTGCCAAAATAAACTATCGGCAATAACCCGATGCCGCTGTGCGCTCCCCACGTCGTGGCAAAACCGGCATACTGGGCGATGTGGTCAGCGATCACGGCCGCGGTTACCTTGTCCATTTCGAGGCCGCCGTAAGCTTCGGGGATTTCAACCCCGCTCAAGCCCAACTCCCCGGCCTTCTTGATCAGGTCGCGCGAAATCGAGAAATCCTTATGCTCGATCTTCTCGACGTTCGGCAGAATCTCGTTGACGGTGAACTCTTCCGCTGTTTGGCCAATGAGCCGATGCTGCTCGCTGAAATCTTCCGGGGTAAAGACTTCCTCAGTGCGGCGCTCCTCGAGCAAGAAGCTTCCGCCGGAGATCCTGGTCTTAGGAACTGCTGTTGTCGTAGCCATCGGGCGAACCTTCCGAAAACAAATTCCAACCGGAACCCATGAACTGTTCAATTGTAAGCCAGAAAACATTCCCCAGGTTCCTTACCTTGGTACAGTCGTTAATATTGGCAATGGCCTTACGAAAGGTTTTCAAAGATCCCTGCCGCACCCATGCCTCCGCCAACGCACATCGTAACCATGCCATAACGTGCGTTGCGGCGCTTGAGTTCCCGGAGGATCGTCGCCGTGAGCTTCGCTCCGGTGCAGCCCAGCGGATGTCCCAGGGCGATCGCTCCGCCGTTGGGATTCACTCTCTCGGGATCGAGCCCTGCTTCTCTGATCACGGCCAGGGACTGCGCGGCGAAGGCTTCGTTCAACTCAATCACGTCGATCTCGGAAAGCCTCAATCCTGCCATCTTCAAAGCCTTCGGAATTGCGAATACCGGACCCAGCCCCATTTCTTCAGGCTTGCATCCAGCGGTGGCGAATGAAACGTAACGTGCCAGCGGTCTGATGCCGAGCGCTTTCGCTCGTTCGGCGGACATCACGACCGCAGCCGCCGCTCCATCGGACATCTGCGAAGAATTGCCAGCAGTCACCGTGCCTTTCACGTGAAATGCCGGCTTCAGTGCAAGCAGGGCTTCAAGCGAGGTATCGGAGCGCGGACCCTCGTCCGTTTTGAAAATAATTTCCTGCCGCTTGGGCTTCGCACCATTCGGAGTGGTGAAGCTCACGGTCACCGGCACAACTTCTTCCTCGAATTTTCCCGCCTGGATTGCGGCCAGCGCCTTCTGGTGGCTGTGCAGCGAGAATTCGTCCGCTGCTTCGCGAGTGATACCGAAGCGCTCAGCCACGCGCTCGGCGGTGAGGCCCATGTTGAGATATGCATCAGGATAGTGATCGACCAGCCAGGGATTGGGCGAAACCTTGTGGCCGCCCATCGGAATCATGGTCATGGACTCCGTTCCACCGGCGACGATCACCTCGGCTCCTCCGCTCAAAATTCGCTCCGCCGCCATGGCAATCGCCTGCAAGCCCGATGAGCAGAATCGGTTGACGGTGAGCGCCGATACCTCGACCGGCAATCCGGCGCGGAGCGCGGCGATGCGGGCCACGTTCATTCCCTGCTCAGCCTCTGGCATGGCGCAGCCCAGGACGACGTCTTCAATCTCTTGGGAATCGAGCTGCGGCACATGCTCCAGTGACCCCCGGATGGCGACAGCCGCAAGTTCATCCGGACGCGTTGCCCGTAGCGTGCCCTTGTAGGAGCGTCCGACCGGTGTACGAACAGATGATACGATTACGACGTCTCGCATAGTTTGTGCTCTTCTTTTTGCTCTTTCGCTTATTCGATGCCCAGAGGTGGGCTCAAGCTTCACTTGGCGGGAGCATAGAAATAATAATCTGCGCTGTAGCTGCTCTTGGTCTCCGCGTCGTGATGCGCCGCATCGCAGCCCTCGGCCGGAGGCTGACCACCGTGCGTATGCACTCGCTGAATGGTCGTCACGTTGGAGAGCTGTCCGCTTCCGGCATGACTCACCACGTTGACCAGCAACCATGGGATCGACTCCGCATCCAGCGAATCGACGTGGGCCACCGCTTTTCCAGTGACTTCACTTCCGTCGGTCAGCTTCCACGTGGGACCCGCCGAGTGATGTCCGATCACCTTGTCTTTTCGGTCTCGCAATTCGGCGTCCGGCCCCTTGAGTGTCCATTTGTATTTTCCGTCGGGAGCAGCCTGGCAGGTGTAGATCTGAGACCCGCTCGCATGCGCATAAACGACAACTTCTAACCCCGCCGGCGCCTGGATCGCGTCCGGAACGTCCGGTGGAGAGTCTTTCGACGGAGAATCCTTAGCTTGAGCGCTCGCCAATTGCGTTCCAAACGTGAGCGCGACCGCGGCGGCCGCCAGCAGAAGTGTTCGCATAAGAAGCCATTCTAGCCCTCACGTCATTTCCAGCGCAAAACTCGATTCATGATGCAACACCGATCGGTATCGAAGATCCGAATAGAAAAAGAGGCGCTCGCAGAGCGCCTCATAATTGGATTGCAAAAGCGTCGAAAATCAAGTCGATGCAAACTACGGAAGCAACACGCTGTCGATCACATGAATTACCCCATTCGATTGCATCACGTTTGGAATTGTGACCGTCGCCGTGCCGCCCTTCTCGTCTTTCAGAACAATCTTTCCACCCACCATCATGGCTTCCAGTTTGCCGCCCTCGACCGTGGTCAGCTCCGCGCTGCCGTGTCCCTCTTTGATCATCTTCCGGAGATCATTCGAGGTCACGCGTCCCGCCACCACGTGATAAGTCAGAACCTTGGTCAACTGGTCTTTATTCTCTGGCTTCAGCAGCGTATCTACCGTTCCCGCCGGCAACTTGGCAAAAGCCTCGTTGGTCGGCGCAAAAACCGTAAACGGTCCAGAACCCTCGAGCGTGTCGACCAGTCCCGCCGCTTTCACGGCGGCAACCAGGGTGGTGTGATCGTCCGAGTTCACCGCATTCTGAATAATGTTTTTCATGGGCGACATATCATGCCCGCCGACCATGGGGTTTTGAGCGAAGCTAAAACTTGCGCACGCCAGCGCCAATACCATAAGCAGAACTGCATTGCGATTCTTCATGAGAAATCTTCCTTTCGATTTTTACTGCCTCACGGGATGTACGGGCGCGAAGAGATTTCGGATTCATGTGGGCGCTAAAGCTTATCCAAAGGCTTGCAATTGGAGGTCTTCGCGAAAAAGGAATAAGCGCTTTGAAGGTATCGGTGAGTGGATGTGCGCTTGATTCTTTTAGGTGCGGGACGGATTAATTCCTCAGTGTCTTCCCTGTCTTCAGCGTGTACTGAATCCTCTCCTGCGTTCTTTTCTCGCCGCACAGCGACTTGAAGCCTTCACGCTCCAAGTCAAGGATGTACTGCTCACTCACCGGTGTGCCGGGGGAGACGTTACCGCCGCAAAGCACTTCGGCGATCTTGGTGGCAAGCTTCACTTCGTACTCGGTGATGTAGTCCCCCCGACGCATCAGGTGGACGCCCATCCTCAGCGTGGCTAAAAGGCTCTCGCCGGGCGCAGGGATGTCTGTGCGCGGAACCGGCGGTTCGTATCCCGCCCGCACCAGTTCGAGAGCGCGAGCCTTAGCGTCAGACAGCACGCGCTCGCGATTCATGGTGATGCGGTCGCCTTCTGCGAGAAATCCGAGGGCACGGGCTTCGTGCGCCGACGTTGCAACCTTTGCCGTTGCAATCGTTTCGAAGGCCCGTTTGATCGCTTCCAGCATCTCGATGGAGCCGGCGAGAGCTTCGCCGGAAACCTTGCCGCCGCGCGACGCCGCTGCGCTATCCACCGCGCGCAGCAGCATCTCCTTGCAACCTCCGCCGCCCGGAAGCAGGCCCACGCCCACTTCCACCAGTCCTGTGTAGAGCTCGCCGTGCGGCTGGCGTGCGGCGGCATGCAGCGATATTTCCGTCCCGCCCCCGAGGCATAGTCCAAACGCCGATACCACCACCGGCTTGGGCGAGAACTTGATCGCCTGTGTCATGCCCTGAAATTGCCGAATTGCGAGGTCGAC
>Ga0181525_10001798_pt1 | contig 18051 bp, 16 predicted proteins | sample PEATcosm2014_Bin_48_FD_121100 | JGI IMG/M metagenome (GOLD analysis project Ga0181525, IMG submission 121100) | Peatland microbial communities from MTU Mesocosm Facility, Houghton, MI, USA - PEATcosm2014_Bin06_10_metaG | ecosystem: Environmental > Terrestrial > Soil > Wetlands > Peat | place...
CCAGCATCGCATCACCCTCACTAATCTGGATGCCGGCGATCACGTGCTCGAAGTGCTGGCCGCAAATGCCGATTCGGTCTGGAGTGAAACCCCGCTGCGGCTGACGATTCATCGCGATCCGGCACCGTGGCGCTCCACTTGGGCCTACACGGCCTACCTGCTGGCGGCGCTGGCGCTGATTGCCTACCGGGTGCGCCTGCAGCGGCTGAAATTCCGCCGCATCGCGCTCGAGCAACAGCGGCTCGAAACCGAGGTGGCATTGCGCACGCGCGAGCTGCGCGAAAGCAACCAGGCGCTCGAGGAGGCGGTGCAGGCCAAGGGGCGGTTCATGGACCGCATGAGCCACGAGCTGCGCACGCCGATGAACGGTGTGCTCGGCATGACCGAGCTGCTGGTGCGCACGAGGCTTTCGGGTACCCAGGCGCGGCTGACGCAGACCATCCGCTCCTCCGCGCAGGTGTTGCTGCAGATTGTCAACGACCTGCTCGATCTGTCCAAGATCAACGCCGGCAAGGTCGCGCTGGAAGAGCTCTCGCTCGACCTGGTGCGCATCCTCGAGGAGTGCGCGGCACTGTTCGCCGGAGCCACCGCGGACAAAGGTGTCGAGCTCATCGTCTGCCCGCCGCCCAAGGAGGCCGCCAACCTGCTCGGCGATCCGCTGCGCCTGCGGCAGATCGTCATGAATCTGATCGGCAACGCCGTGAAGTTCACCGCGCAGGGCGAGATCGTGGTGCGTGCCGACATCGAGTTGATCGATGCGGCGCACGCCACGCTGCGCCTGTCGGTCGCCGACAGCGGCATCGGCATGGACGCACAGACCATGTCGAAGATCTTCAATCCCTTCATGCAGGCCGACGAATCCACCACGCGGCGCTTCGGCGGCACTGGTCTCGGACTCGCGATCTGTCGCGAACTCACGCAGCTCATGGGCGGCACCATCACGGTGGAGAGCCAGCCGCAGGTGGGCTCGACCTTCCATGTATCGCTGCCACTGAAGCTCGGCGCCGAGCCGACCCGGCGGCAGCGCCTGCCACTGCCGCGCCGCCGCGTCCACATCGTCAGCCGCCGACGTGCGCTGTCCGAGGCGCTGCAACGCCACCTCTTCGCGCTGGGACTCGAGCCGCTTGCCGCCGAAGTCAACAGCGCCGGCAAAGCGCTCGAAGTGGATGACATCGTCATCGTCGATGGCAGCATCGCGCAGGAATTCCTTGGGCCGGCGGCCCCGGCGTTCCAGGGCGCGAACCTGGCGAGCCAAACCCCGGCATTGATCATCGTCGCCAGCGAGACCGAAGTCGCCGAGCGCAGTTTCGGAGCGATTCCCTGTCCGTACGGCGTGCTGCTGCGTCCCGTCAATCGCGATGCGCTCTACGAGGCGCTGTCAACTGCCAGCGGCGTGGCGCCCGCGCCTGCCGATGCGCTGAGCGGTTCGAACCTGCCGGACAGCACCCTGGAGGGCCATGTGCTGCTGGTCGAGGACGAGCCGGTCAATGCCGCGGTGGCGCAGGGTTACCTTGCGACGCTCGGCTGCACCTGCGTGTGGGTCGACAACGGCACCGAGGCGGTTTCGCGGTACGCATCGGAGCGCTTTGATCTGGTGCTCATGGACCTGAGCATGCCGCAGCTGGATGGGTTCGCGACCACGAGGCTGATCCGGCAGCAGCAGGGCGACGGCCGGGTCGTGCCCATCGTCGCGCTGACCGCGCACGGCACCAGCGGCTATCGCGAGACCTGCCTGCAGGCCGGCATGGATGACATCCTGAGCAAACCCTGCACCCTCGAGGAGTGCGCGGATGTGCTCGCGCGCTGGATCGGCTCGCCGCGGCGAGTCCCGGAGCCGCGCCGGGCGCCGCCCGCTGAGAGCGGTGCGCAGCTCACCGTCGATCAGGTTTCGGGCGATGTCGACTGGGCCGTGATCGACGGCGCCGCGGTGACGCGGCTGCGCAGTCTGCGCAGCGGCGGCCAGTCCGATCTGTATGAGCGCCTGATCGAGCTATTCGAATCAGGATCTGCGCGCGCACTGGTCGAGCTGCGCAATGCGCTCGAGCGCGGCCGCTTCGAGGAGGCTGCCGCGGTCTGCCACCGTTTTGCATCGAGCGCCGCCAATGTCGGCGCGCTGGGCTTTGCAGGTCACGTGCGCGAGCTCGAGCGTCTCTGCAAGGCCTCCGATGCCGGCCATGCGCTGGGACTGTACCTGCGGCTGCGCGCGGTGCATCCGCAGCTGCTCGACAACCTGCATGGCCTGCGGCTGAAGGCGAGCGCATGACCACGGCGAACTCGCAGCGGCCGCTGGTCGTGATCGCGGACGACGAGGACCTCGGACGACTGCTGCTGTCCGAGGCGGCGCAGGAATGCGGTCTCGAGCCGATGGCCTTCGACAATGGGCTCGCCGCGCTGCAGGCCTGCCTGTCGCACGAGGTCGCCATCGTGCTGCTGGACGTCGACATGCCCGGACTCGATGGCTTCGAGGTATGCCGGCGATTGCGCTCCGAGTCGCGGTTCGCCAGCGTACCTATCGTCATGGTGACCGGCAACGAAGATCAGGCCGCGGTGAGTCTCGCCTTTGATGCCGGCGCCACCGACTTCATCTCCAAACCCGTCAACTGGGCGCTGATGCCGCGCCGGCTCGAATATATCCTGCGCAACGCCGCGGGCGCGCGGGCGCTCTCCGAGCGCATCGTGCAGGTGCGCACTCTGGTCGAGGCCATCCCCGACAGCTTGTGGGTGGTGGCCCCCGACGGCCGCGTCCAGTGGAGCCCCAACGCCGGCAGCGCGCGCGAGCTCGCCGAGTTGGCGCCACCCGAACAGCGCGCCGGCATCGAGGCGGCGATCCACGGCACGGCCAGTGACGGCACGCCGCGTACCATCGAATATCGCCAGACGGCGGCAGACGGGTCCTGGCGATCCTACGAACTGCGCTTCAATCGCCGCGAAGGCGGCGACGTGGTGGTCGTGCGTCGCGACACCAGCGAGCGCACGGCGGCAGCCGAGCACATCGAGCGGCTCGCTTACATGGATCCGCTCACGGGCCTGCCCAACCGCCAGCGCTGCCTGGAGACCGCGGAGCGTCTGTTCGCCGATGCTGCCGCGGCGCGCGAATCCGTGGCCGTCATCTACATGGATCTCAACAGCTTCAAGCGCGTCAACGACACCTTTGGTCACAGTGTCGGTGATGCGGTGCTCTGCATCGTCGCCGGATACCTGAGGAAGAGCCTGGATGCATTCAGCGAGTTTCGTGACTGGCTGACGCTGTCGCGCTTTGGCGGCGACGAGTTCGTGATCCTGCTGCGACACGCCGAGGCACGTGCGATCGGGCTGGCGATCTGCAATGCCTGCTGCAGCGCTTTCAAGGATCCCATCGCCTACCAGGGGCTCGAGTTCTACTCGGCGCCCAGTGTCGGGCTGGCGGTTTATCCGGAGGACGGTGGCGATGTCGCCACGGTGCTCAAGCATGCCGATACGGCGATGTATTACGCCAAGGGCGGCACCGGCGGAGCGGTGTCTGTTTACACCCGCGCCATGAGCGCGCGCCTGCGCGACTGGCTCGATCTCGAGGCGCGGCTGCGTCGTGCCGTCTACGATGGGCTGCTGCAGCTGCAGTTCCAGCCCAAGTTTCGGCTCAGCGACAACCGGATCGCCGGCGTCGAGGCGCTGCTGCGCTGGTGCGATCCGGAGCATGGCGACATCTCGCCGACGCGCTTCATCGAGATCGCGGAAGACAGCGGGCTGATCATCGACATCGGCGCCTGGGTGGCCAACGCGGCCTGCCGGCATCTGCGCAGCTGGCTGGATCGCGACTGCGCGGTGCCGATTGCCATCAATGTCTCTGCCAAAGAGCTGCTCTACGGGGATCCCGCACGGGTCGTCGAGGAGGCGGCCGCGGCCCACGGCGTGCCGGCTTCGCTGATCGAGATCGAAATCACCGAATCGCTGCTGCTGAAAGACTCCACCACGGTGCGCGGCGCGCTCGAGCGTCTGCGCGCGCTCGGCTGCAAGATCGCGCTGGATGACTTCGGTACCGGCTACTCCTCGCTGGCCTATATCACGCGTTTCCCGCCCGACCGCATCAAGATCGACAAATCCTTCGTTCTGAACGTCGATCACTCCGCCAGCGACGCCGCCATCGCCAATGCGATCCTGTCATTGGCCGCCAGCCTCAACCTCACCGTGACCGCCGAAGGCGTCGAACGTACCGGGCAACTCGAATGGCTGCGCAGCCGCGGTTGCCAGGAGGTGCAGGGCTTCCTGCTGTCGCGGCCGCTGTCGGCCGAAGTGCTGGAACAGAAGTACCTGCTGCGCCCCGAACTCATTGCCGAAACCGCGCGTATGCGGGGCGTCTGCGCCCCATCTTTGTAAGGCGATAGGGTATTCTGGGCGCTTCCCTGCGGACCAGGAGCCCGTCCTTGAGCTCGATTACGAGGCTGGCGTGACACTCGCCGTGTGTCTGTGCGCCAGCCTGCTCGCCGCGCTGGCGTACCTCGCCTATCGGGCGCGGCTCCAGGCCATGAAAATCCAGCGCCTCGCGCGCGAGCGCCTGCGACTTGAAACCGACCTGGCCATGCAGGCGCGTGAACTGCAGGAAAGCAATCGCGCGCTGGGGGAGGCGGTGCGCAGGATCGATGACCTGCTGGCCAGCCAGCGCGTCGAGGAAACCAACGCCGCCGACGTGAACGACATGACGACCGATGTGATCGACGCGACCGGGCCCGTGGAAACTGCCGCAGAAACCGTGCAGAGGGATGCGGCGCCCGCGCAGAGGCCTGCGGATGTCCCGATCTGGTCTGACATCGATACAGCAGCGGTCGGGCGGCTGTGCAGTCTTCGCGGTAGCGCACCGTCGGATCTCTATGGGCGCCTGGTCGAGCTGTTCGAGTCCGGCTCGGCACGCGCCCTGGTCGAGCTGCGCACCGCGCTGGAGCGTGGGCGCTTCGCGGATGCGGCCACCACCAGCCGCAAGTTTGCATCGAGCGCCGCCAACGTGGGCGCGCTCACCTTCGCGCAAAGCGTGCGCGAGCTCGAGCGGCTGTGCCTGGCCGGCGATGCTGGCCATGCCCTGGGACTGTACCGGCGATTGCGAGCGGCGCATCCGGCATTGATGGTGATCCTGCAGGGCAAACGGCTGAAGGCCGGGGCCCTGGGACCAGATCGCCTGGAAATGTAGGGTACCCTTCGACTCCGTGAGCGATGCGGACTGCTCAGACCTTCAACGCGCGCCGTAGCGCATTCAGCCGGTCGCGGATCATCGCCTGCGCGACCTTCGCCTCGCTGGCCAGATCGAATCCGTGATACGCGCCCGGGTACACGTGCAGTTCGGTCGGCACGCCTGCCTGCATGAGCCGCGTGGCGTAGTCGATGTCCTCTTCGAGAAACAGATCCAGCGCCCCCACCGTAACCAGGGCGGGCGGCAGCCCGCGCAGGTCGATGGCTCGTGCGGCCGCCGCGTAGGGCGATACACCCACCGCGCCGGGCGTGCCGCCGAGCAGCGCGCTCCAGCCAAACCGATTGCTCTCATGCGTCCACAGATGTCGCCCCGTGTGGGGATTGGTTTTCACCAGCGCCGCGGTTCGATCATCGAGCATGGGATAAACCAGATTCTGGAAGCAGATCGGGATCTCGCCGCGATCCCGCGCCAACAGCGCGAGTGCCGCGGCCAGTCCGCCGCCGGCGCTTTCGCCGCCGACGGCGATGCGCGACCGATCGATGCGCAGATCCGCGGCGGCGCCGTGCAGCCATTTGAGCACCGCATAACAATCCTCGACCTGGCCCGGCGCGCGCGTTTCGGGCGCCAGGCGGTAGTCGACCGAGGCGATGAAACACGACAGTGTCGCGGCCAGTTCGCGGTTGGCGACTTCCGCGGAATCGGCCGTGCCCAGCACGTAGCCGCCGCCGTGAATATGCAGATACGCGGGCATGGCCTGCCTGGTGCGGGTCGGCTCATAGGTCAACACGCGTACGGCCGGCGCGCCCGGAGCACCCGGCACGAATCGTTCGGCTACCCGGATCCCTTTGTCCGCGGGAGTGCCGGCGGCCGCAGCGAGATTCCGCCACATTTCGTCGCCGTCACGCCGGATCTGCGGTAGCGCGTCGAGCGACAGCGACAATGACGGGAAGGCGCTCAGCAGGCCCCGCAGCTCGGGATCCACCAGATCAATAGAATTGCCGTCGTTCACCTTCTGCCCACCTCTTGAATCCGCGGCTGCAAACACCGAGGATCATGGAATGGTAACCTCAGCGTGTCGTGATGCTGCGTCTGCTTAGGCTCTGGCGGCTTGCCGGGCATGACCTGCGCCTGCTCTGGTTTGCGCTGCGGCACGAACACCGCCCGCTGTGGCTCTGGCCGGTGGCGATTTTACTGTGCCTCTATGCGATCGAGCCATTTAACTTTGCGATTCCGCTGCTCGGTGTGCTCGATGATTTCATCCTGCTGCCGCTGATCCTGCACCTCGTGACGAGACTGCTGCCCGAGGACATTCGCTTGGGCTTCTGGCAACGGCGGCTGGCGCGCTGACCGACTGTCCGGTTGAGCCAACCCGCGACCCGCGACCCGCGACCCGCGACCGGCTGAGGCGCCGTTCAGCCGGCGCTCTTGAGCGATGACATGTCGATGACGAAGCGGTACTTGACGTCGCTTTTGAGCATGCGCTCGTAGGCTTTCTCGATCTCCTGCATGCGGATCATCTCGACATCGCTGGTGATGTCGTTTTCGGCGCAGAAATCGAGCATCTGCTGGGTCTCCGGAATGCCGCCAATCGCGGATCCCGCCAGGCTCCGCCGCCCGAGAATCAGATTGAACACGTTCGGGGGTGCGTGCGGGGAGGGCGGGGCGCCCACCAGTGTCATGGTGCCGTCACGCCGCAGCAGCTGCACGTACAGATCCAGATCCTGTGGCGCGGCCACGGTATTGAGAATGAAGTGCAGGCTTCCGGCCTGTCGGGCCATCTCGTTCGCATTTCGGGAGACCACGACTTCATCGGCGCCCAGTTTGATGGCGTCCTCGCGCTTTGCCGGCGAGGTCGTGAATGCGACCACGTGGGCGCCGAGGCCGTGCGCCAGTTTGATACCCATGTGGCCGAGGCCGCCGATGCCGACCACGCCCACCCTGGAACCCGGTCCGACTTTCCAGTGCCGCAGCGGCGACCAGGTCGTGATGCCAGCACAGAGCAGGGGAGCTGCGGCAGCCAGTCGATCGAGTTTATGTCGCATCGTCAGCACGAAGTGCTCGTCCACGGTGATGGCGGTGGAGTAACCGCCGTAGGTATTGGCAGCATCCCCGCGCAGCGCGCCGTTGTAGGTGCCCGTGAAACCATGCGGCCCCTCGCAATATTGCTCCAGGCCTTCCCGGCAGGCCGGGCAGGTCCGGCAGCTGTCGACCATGCAGCCGACACCGACGTATTCACCCACTTTCACCCGCGACACCTGCGAACCGAGCGCGCTCACCCGGCCGACAATTTCATGGCCCGGTACACAGGGGAATTTGACGCCGCCCCACTCGCCACGCGCCGTGTGCAAGTCCGAGTGACAGACGCCGCAATAGAGAATGTCTATTTTGACGTCACGCGCGCCGGGCTCGCGCCGCTCGATGCCGAAGGGCGCCAGTGGGGTCCTGGCTGATTGGGCCGCATAGGCCTGGGTTTTGGTGTTAGGCATGCGTAAAGCCTATTCGATGCCAGTCACTGCGCGGATGAAGAATTCTAAATCCCGTTACGGCGCCGACTCGCAGGGTCGCTGCTGACGTGGTTCAATGAGCGCGTCAGTGCAGGGAATACGCTCACAGAGCCTAAGGCAGACAACCATGGCGAGAACTGGAGCAAAGCAGCCATCGATGAGCGATGCTGCCGTCAAAGCCAAGACCGGCAGGGACTGGGCCGGCTGGTTCGCGGTGCTCGATCGTGCCGGAGCGGCCTCACTCGATCACAAGGGCATCGTCGCCCTGCTCTCCGACACCTACGGCGTACCCGCGTGGTGGCGGCAGATGGTGGCGGTCGAATACGAACGCGCGCGCGGTTTGCGCGCCCGTCACGAAACTGCCAGCGGGTATTCCGTGGCGGTTTCCCGCACGCTCGCAACCAGCCTGACCAAGCTCTATGCGGCCGTTGCCACTGAGGCGACGCGTGCCAAGTGGTTCCCGAAGGGAAAATTCGAGAGTTCGTCGCAGACCAGGGATAAATACTTTCGCGGCGCATGGGGCAAGGGCGCGCGCCTCGAAATCAACTTCTATTCCAAAGGCGCAGACAAAGCACAGCTCGCTGTGCAGATCAGCAAGCTCGCAGGCAAGGCCGAGGTCGAGGCGCAACGCGATCTCTGGAAGTCGGCGCTCGGCAAACTGCAGGAACTGCTCGAATCATGAGTCAGCCCCGATTGGAATCGATTCAGCAGCTGCGCGATGCGCTGCGAGCGTTTGCGGCCGAGCGGGATTGGGACCAGTTTCATTCGCCCAAGAATCTCTCCATGGCGCTGACGGTGGAGGCTGGGGAGCTGCAGGAGCATTTCCAATGGCTCAGCGAGCAGGCATCGAGCGCGTTGTCGGGCGAGGAACTCGCGGCGGTGGGCGCGGAGATGGCCGACGTCTTGATCTACCTGGTGCGCCTCGCCGACAAACTGGGAGTCGACCTGTTGCAGGCGGCTGCCGCCAAGCTCGAAGCCAACGGCCGGCGCTACCCGGCCGATAAGGTCCGCGGCAGTGCCCGCAAGTACCGGGATTTCAAGGCGGAGTAGAATCCACGATATGAACAGCAAGCCGATCAGGATTCCGGGGCCGGATCATCCGATCACCGTTACACCGACCAAAGGGCGGGTCACGGTTTTGGTGGGAGGGAAACTCATTGCCGACAGTCGCGAGGCCCTCACCCTGCAGGAAGCGGCCTATCCTCCGGTGCAATACATTCCGCGCAAGAACGTCGATATGACGCAACTGCAACGCAGCGCGCACCAGACGTATTGTCCCTACAAGGGCGAGTGCAATTATTTCAGCATTCCCGCCGGCGGCGAGCGCTTGATCAACGCCGTCTGGAGCTACGAAGCTCCTTATGCCGCTGTCTCGGCGATCCGGGACCTGCTGGCGTTTTACGCGGAGCGGGTCGATGCGATCAAGATCGACAGCAACAGTTGACTCCGCGCCGGACCGATGCGCGCGTCATGCCGACGGGTCATTTCCGTAGAGCCTGGCGTTGTGGTTACACTTCGTGTAAGCCACAGTTGGAACCTTACATGATCGATTCAATCAGTCGATGGCGAGCAGAAGGCGTGCGTGTTGTGCCCGCCGGCCAGATGGATGAGGCCACCGCGCAAACTCTGGGTATGCAACGACGTGCCGCAATCACGACTGCGCGCACTGGGGCAACGAAAATCTGGGCCGGCACCGTCACCATCGAAGCCAAAGCCAAGACCGGAGCACATCATCATGGCGACCTGGAGAGCGTGATCTATGTAGTCAACGGCGTCGCCCGGCTGCGCTGGGGCGATCGACTGGAATTCGTCGCGGATGCGGAGGCGGGGGATTTCATCTACATACCCCCTTACGTGCCACACCAAGAAATCAATGCCAGCGAAGATCTGCGACTGCATTGTGTTCTGGCGCGCAGCGGGCAGACCGGGTTGGTCTACAACCTGGATATCGAGGCGGTCGAGACACCCGAGCCGGTGCGTTGGCTAGACGATCTGCACCAATAGGTCGGCCGATACTGCGGTGCCGCCGCCCGGTGTTCTGAGAAACAGCGGCGAGGTGCACCCGCATGTCGTAAGAATACGTAATGCTCGGCAGGCGCGCGGTCTGGCGCTCGATGTCAGCGGCTTCGAGATGATCCGCCATCGCGGCTCACTTGCTGACTGGAATTCCTTCACCGATGCCGCCCGCGTCAAGGCGATCGACTACCCGGAAGTCGAGGCGGCCCTGAAGAGTCACACCGGAGCCGATAAGGTGCTGATCTTTGATCACACCTTGCGCGACAGTACCGCCGCGCCCGGCCACACGGCGCTGCGCGAACCGGTGCGCCGGGTGCACGATAATCAGACGCTCGACTCGGCGCCGCGGCGCGTGGCAAGGCATCTCCCGCGCGAAGAGGCCGAGTGGCGACTCAAACAGCGCTTCGCGATCGTGAACTTCTGGCGCCCGATCGGCGATCGCGTGCGACTGGCGCCGCTGGCGGTGTGCGATGCCCGCACGATCGATCCGCTGAGCGATCCGGGAGCCCCGCCTCGTCGAAGTATCGAGATACGTGCGATGGTCTTCTGGAATAGCCCTCACGGCCTGAACTGAGTCTGCGACAGTCGAGGGCCCATCAGGCCGCGTCGGCGCCCAGCACCGCCTTGATTTCGAGGAAGTCACGCAATCCGTGCTCGCCCCATTCACGGCCGTTGCCCGACATTTTGAATCCGCCAAAGGGCGTGTTCATGTCGCTTTGCGCGCCGTTGATCGTGACCTGGCCGGCTCGAAGGCGCCGCCCTACGCGCGCCGCGCGGACGCGATCGCCCGACCAGATGTACGCCGCCAGACCGTAGGGCGTGTCGTTGGCAATGCGGACCGCCTCGTCTTCGCCCTGATAGGGAAGAATACAGAGCACCGGCCCGAAGATTTCCTCGCGTGCGATCACCATATCGTTGTTCACGCGCGAAAAGATGGTCGGTTTCACGTAGTAACCGCGCGGCAAGCCGTCGGGGCGGCCCTCGCCGCCGATCAGCAGCTTGGCGCCTTCGGCAATGCCCCGGGAAATGAAACTTTCCACGCGGTCGAACTGAATCTTCGACACCACCGGGCCCACCTGCGTCGCCGGGGATTTCGGGTCGCCGGTCACGACTTTCTCCGCCACAGTTCGGGCGATCGCCTCGACGGCATCCAGCTTGTCGGCGGGTACCAGCATGCGCGTGGGCGCATTGCAGGACTGGCCGGAATTCTGAAAGACGTGCATCACGCCCGCGGCGACCGCGCGCTCGAAGTCCGCATCGTCGAGCAGGATGTTCGGCGATTTCCCGCCCAGTTCCTGGTGCACCCGTTTGACGGTGGCCGCCGCTGCCCTCGCGACCTCGGTTCCCGCCCGCGTCGATCCCGTGAAGGACACCATGTCGATGTCCGGATGCGAGGCAAGGCGGGCACCCACTTCGGATCCCAGGCCATTGATCAGATTGAATACGCCGGGCGGAACGCCGGCCTCATTCAGGACCTCAGCCCACAGGATGGCGCTGAAGGGTGAAAACTCGGATGGCTTCAGCACCATGGTGCAGCCTGCGGCCAGCGCCGGCACGACCTTGGCGGCCACCTGGTTGATCGGCCAGTTCCAGGGAGTGATGAGCGCACACACGCCGACCGGTTCCAGCAGCAGCCGCGAAGCGCCTTGCTGCTGTTCAAACCGGAATGTCCGCAGTACCTCGATCATCGCCTTCAAGTGCCCGACCCCGATGCCGGCCTGTGAGCCCTGGGCAAGCTTCGCAGGCGCTCCCATCTCCTCGCGGATTGCATCGCCGAACTCGGCATAGCGGCGCTGGTAGATGGCGAGAATCCGCTCCAGCAATTCGCGCCGCTCGGCGCCGGAGGTCTGCGAGTAGCTCTCGAAGGCGCGCCGGGCGGCCGCTACCGCACGGTCTGCATCGGCGGCGCTGCCCAGCGAGATGACCCCGGAGACCTCCTCGGTGGCCGGATTGATCACCTCAAAGTCGCGCGGTTGAAGCGGTGCCACCCACTGACCGTCGATGTAGAAGTTGCGGAATGTATAGGCCATGGGGGACTTCCTGTGGGGCAGCTGACGGGAGATGTCGGATTGTAGGGCGCAGCACAAGGGCTTGTCATCGTGCCAACGAGATCGGCCGAACGCCCGGTCACTGCGCGGCAGCGCATGAGCTAGTGCATAACTGGCATTTTTTCTGAGGGGGCTCTTGGGCTACTGTGAGCTGTACCACGCCAATTACCCCAGCGGAGTCCTGGCAGCACGCGCAGGTGAAATTTCCGATCATTGCCGATGTCTATCGCAAGGTCAGCGAGTTGTACGATCTGATTCATCCCAATGCCAGCAGCACGGCGACCGTGCGCTCCCCCTTCATCATCGATCCGTCAAAATAGAGCTCTGCGTTGGAGCATTGATAGCAAAATGGCTGATCGATATAGCAGATCATTACTTCTGCGCTGAGAACGGCTGCTCTATAGTCAGGGCCGGTCCCCGATAATTGTCCGCTCTCTTGCGGCGCCGTACTACCCCCACGGCCCATGCATCAAGCCAGAACGGACAGTGTTGGGGACCACCTATTTTCTGGACCGGTCGGCTTCTCCGTCGTACTAGACTAGGACGCCGGCAGCGGGCCGTTTTTCCAGGAGCAACACAGTGGAATTTCGCAGACTCGGTGCATCCGGCTTCAATGTCCCCGTCCTAAGCTTTGGCGCCGGTACGTTCGGCGGTAAGGGCGAATTTTTCCAGGCCTGGGGCAGTAGCGATGCGGTTGAAGCGCGTCGCCTGGTCGACATCTGTCTTGAGGCCGGCATCAACATGTTCGATACGGCCGACATCTACTCCGCCGGGGCTTCGGAAGAGGTGCTCGGCAGTGCGATCAAGGGCCGACCGCGCGATTCCCTGATCATCTCGACCAAGGCTACCTTCCGCAGCGGTCCGGGCCTTAACGAGGTCGGATCCTCGCGCTATCACCTGATACAGGCGGTAGAGAAATCACTGGTGCGGCTCGGAATTGACTACATCGACCTGTTCCAGCTGCATGGATTCGACGCGCGCACGCCGGCGGAGGAAGTGCTCTCGACGCTGGATGCCCTGGTGCGCGCCGGAAAGATCCGCTACGTGGGTGTCTCCAACTTTTCCGGCTGGCACCTCATGAAGTCCCTGGCGACGGCCGACCGCTATGGCTATCCGCGCTATGTGGCCAATCAGACCTTTTACTCGCTGGTGGGCCGGGACTATGAATGGGAGCTCATGCCGCTGGCACAGGATCAAGGCGTGGGTGCCGTGGTGTGGAGCCCGCTCGGCTGGGGGCGCCTGACCGGCAAGATTCGCCGCGGGCAGCCCTTGCCGCAGGTCAGCCGCCTGCCGAAGACCGCGGCCGGCGGACCGCCGGTCAGCGAGGAGTATCTTTTTCGTGTCATCGACGCCATCGACAAAGTTGCCGCTGAGACAGGCAGGAGCGTGCCGCAGATCGCCCTGAACTGGCTGCTGCAGCGGCCGACCGTATCCACGGTGATCATCGGCGCCCGCAACGAGGAGCAGCTGAAGCAGAATCTGGGGGCCGTCGGTTGGAGTTTGACGGCGGATCAGATGCAGCGGCTGAACGCTGCCAGCGAAGTGACTCCAGCCTATCCGTACTGGCATCAGCGGCAGTTCGCCGAACGAAACCCATCGCCTGTCTAGTCGGGCTCAGGCTGGTTGAAACGCTGCAGAAATTCCTCCAGCCGTTGCAGCCGTTGCCGTAGCTCGATGGTTGCGGCGGTGTCGTACTGGCTGGCGAACAGCTGAATATTGCGGAAGTCGCCAAAGGCCAGCACGTAGCGATGTCCGAGCCGGCGCAACAGCGCCGACACCTCGCGGTTCCAGGCGTCGATATCCTGCTGAACCGCCTGATCACCCTGCTTGCGGCAGCGCTCGTGCAGATCCCGTCCGCGCTGTATGAACTGCTCGAGCACAATCTGCGGCGGCTGATCCAGCACTCCGCCGAACAGCGGCCAGATCACGAACAGAAATCCCAGGCCCGCGAGGCCAAAGCAGACCAGCGGCGCGAATTCCGGGACCGGCTGCGGCGTCAGCCATGCGGGACAGTTCAGCGACAGCTGCTGCAGCCAGGGACAGGCATCGATCACCACATCGTGCGGTCCGTTCTGGAGCATCAGCCCCGAGACGATTAAGGAAACGCAGGCGAGTGCAACCAGGAACCGCAGGAAGGGCATCGGCCCATGTTAGCTAGAACGCGTCCGCAAACTCCAGCAACCGGGCGTCGCGCGGGGCGGATTCGGGCCGGCCTGTGCGATCTAGAAAAGCTCGCGCATGGTTGTGCATGGTTGCGGGCGTGTCATGACCGAGCCAGCGCGTGATCTGGCCAATATCGGTACCGCGTTGCAACAGGTGCATCGAGGCCGTGTGCCGGATCGTGCGCGGCGAAATCCGCCGGCGCGCCAGATCCGGATGCTTGCGGGCGGCGCGCCGCACGGCGATGGCGAGCCGCCGCCGGACACAGGTGGCGGTCATGGCGGCGCCGCGCTGATTCGGCAGCAGGAAGCAGCTGCCCTCGAGCGCCGGGTTGACCGCCAGCCACTGCGCAAGCGACGTCACGGTATCCGGCCACAGCGGCACCGTGCGTGCGCGCCGCGTGCCGCGAAAATGGACGCACGCGCCGCCGTCGAACTGGATCTGATCCACGCGCAGCCGCACGATCTCGGATACCGATGCCGCGGTGTTGTAGAGCAGGCTCAGCATCAGGTGATCGCGTTGCGAGATCCAGCTGCCGTCATGAGTGCCGATGATCGCCAGCATCTGTTCGCGCGAAAGGAACTGCGGCTTCGGGCGCACGAAGCGTGTCATCGGTACCTGCAGCGACTGCGAAATCGCCTGGCGCGGCGAGGCGTCCCAGGGTGCCGCAAATTTCAGGAACCCGCGCACCGCGGCAAGCCGGATATTGCGGCTGTGCACGCTGTTGTGACGCACCTGTTCGAGATGCGTCAGAAAACCCTGGATCATTTCCGGTGTCAGCTCAGCGAGCTGCACGCGCGCGCTGGTTCTGCCATCGCGCGACTCGATGAACTCCTGCAGCAGGCGCAACGCGTCGCGGTAGCTCTCGATGGTGCGCGGGCTCAATGCCCGCTGATGCGGCAGGTAATAGTTGAAGAACGCCTGCAGCAATTCGGAGAAGCACGCGGTAGGTCGTGCGGTCATGCATGCGCGACGATATACGTCGCTCCCGGGCCTGGCGCAGCTATGTGACCGGACAGCCTGTTTAGGTGACGAAGAGAGGCGCTGCAGGGACGAAATAACTCGTCTCGAGTCGCGAGTGGCGGCGGCCTTACGCTATGATTTCGGACCGATGCTGCTGATCAAACCCAACTGCGAGTGCTGCAACGGCGATCTGCCGCCAGACTCGCGGCACGCGTGGATCTGTTCATTCGAATGCACCTTCTGTACCTACTGCGTCACCGCCCGGCTGCACGGCATCTGCCCGAATTGCGACGGCGAACTCGTGCGGCGCCCGGTGAGGGCGGCTCCTGCGCTGCAACAATTTCCCGCCAGCCGCCAGCGCACGTTCAAGCCCCGGGGATGTTCCTCCTAAGCGGCGTATCCCATGTCTGCACATCTGTCTGAGCTCAAGCCCGGCTGGCTAGTCTGGCCCTCGGGCCGGCAGGTCTCTCACAGGTTTCTGTTCTGGCTGCTGCAGTCAGGCGGATGGATCGCCTTCGGCCTGATGATGTTCGGTTATGCGCTGGCGCGGGAAAGTCCGCTGCAGGCGGTGTTCGATGTGTCGATCCTCATCGGCACCGGCTTCGGGCTCACGATCCTGTATCGCTATCTGTACGGCCGCTGGCGACGTCGCGGGGTGTCGCCGCTGCGGCTCTCGATCTACGTGCTGCTGCTGGCCGCCGTCGGCGCGCCGGTCTGGTTCGAGCCGCAGGTGCTGCTGACCTGGATTGCGGCCAGCATCCGGCCCTCACTGGTGCGCTGGATGCCCTCGTTCACGATGATCCCGCTCGACACCTGGCTGTTCGAGGCCTTCGTGTTGCTGACCTGGTCGCTGCTCTATTTTGGTGTCAATGGCTGGATCAGCCTGCAGCTGGAACGCCGGCGTGCGGTGCGCGCCGAAGCGCTGGCGCAATCGGCGCGACTGCAGGCACTGCAGTCGCAGCTCGAACCGCATTTCCTCTTCAACACGCTCAATGGCATCTCGGCGCTGGTACTCGAAGGGCGCAGCGAGGCGGCCACGACCATGATCGCGCTGCTCAGCGACTTCCTGCGGCTGGCGCTGCAGACCAGCGCGACGCCGCAGATCACGGTGGGCGAGGAGATGACCTTCGTAAGGCACTACCTGGACATACAGAAGATTCGCTTTGGCGATCGCCTGCGTTTCCAGATCGATGTGGCGGCCGAGGCCGATGAAGCCCTGGTGCCCACGCTGCTGTTGCAGCCGCTGGTCGAGAATGCGGTTCGCCACGGCATCCTGGTGCGCGCCAACGGCGGTGCGGTGCAGATCAGCGCCAGCGTCCAGGCCGGGCTGCTGCATCTGCGCGTCGAAGATGACGGCCCGGGACTCAAGCGGACCAATCCCGCTTCCACCGGACTCGGATTGTCAAACACCGCCACCCGCTTGAGCGAGCTCTACGGCGCGCAGGCCAGTTTCACGGTGGGCCGCGGCACCGACGGCGGTGTGGCCGCCGATATCGCGCTGCCCCTGCAGTTTGGCGCGCGCGGCCCCTCGGTTCGTCCCCAATCCACACTGCGCCCGTCAGTGCTCGAGGCGCAGGTGTGACGATTCGAACGCTGCTGGTCGACGATGAAGAACTGGCCCGGCGAGGACTTCGCGTGCGGCTCGAACGGGCCGGCGACATTGCGGTGGTCGGCGAATGCGGCAACGGCGGCGAGGCGATCGCGGCCATCGGCAAACTGGCACCCGACCTGGTATTTCTGGACGTGCAGATGCCCGAGGTCTCGGGGTTCGATGTGATCGCGGGCCTGGATCCCAAGCGCGCGCCGCACATCATTTTCGTAACCGCCTTCGATCAGTACGCGGTCAAGGCCTTCGAAGTCAACGCGCTCGACTACCTGCTCAAGCCCATCGACGATGAGCGCTTCGCGCAGGCGCTGCGCCGCGCGCGCGAGGCGCTGGCCTCCAGCCGCGATGAGAATTTTGGCGCGCGCCTGAACGCCGGCGTCGCCAGCTTCCATCAGGGCGCCGCCGCCATGCGTCCGGGCTCCGATCGGCTCGCCATCCCTACGGGCGATCGCGTGGTGCTGCTGCGCATCGCCGAGATCGATTGGGTCGAGGCCTGCGGCAATTACGTCTCGCTGCACATCGGCAAGAAGGCCTGGCTGCTGCGCGAGACCATCGCCGCCATGGACCAGCGGCTGGCACCGCATGGTTTTGCGCGCATTCACCGCTCGACACTGGTGAACGTGGAGCGCGTGGCCGAGCTGCGCGCGCTCGCCAATGGCGAATTCGCCGTGCTCCTGCGCGACGGCGACGAGCTCAAGCTCAGCCGCAGCTTTCGCCACGCCCTGGGAATGCTCTCCGGCGGGGGTGTTTAGACGCCTGCAGGCGGTTGCCTGTACGATGGCGCCTCTCGATCCGCGGAGTCGGCATGACGCAAGAGAGGGAGCGTCTCAGGGACAGAGCGCGCGGCGCTGCCAGCTGGAAGAACTGGGGTCCCTATCTGAGTGAGCGTCAGTGGGGTACGGTGCGCGAGGATTACAGCGCGCACGGCTCTGCCTGGGATTATTTTCCCCACGATCATGCCCGCAGTCGCGCCTACCGCTGGGGCGAGGATGGCATCGCGGGGCTGTCCGACGATGAGCAGCGGCTGTGCCTGTCGCTGGCGCTCTGGAACGAGCGCGATCCGATTCTCAAGGAACGCCTGTTCGGCCTCACCAACTCCGAAGGCAACCACGGCGAGGACGTCAAGGAGCAGTACTTCTACCTGGATGCGACCCCGAGTCACTCCTATCTGAAGATGCTCTACAAATACCCCCAGCGCGCCTATCCCTACGCCGAGCTGCAGCAGGAAAACGCGCGGCGCGGCGTCGGGGCGCCCGAATACGAGCTGCTCGATACCGGCGTGTTCGCCGAGGACCGCTACTTCGACGTGTTCGTCGAGTACGCGCAGGCCGAGCCGGGTGAAATCCTCATGCTCGTGACCGCCCACAACCGCGGACCCGAGGCGGCGCCGTTGCACCTGGTGCCGCAGCTGCTCCTGCGCAATACCTGGTCGTGGCGACCTGGCGCCTACAGGCCGCAGCTCAACACCATCAAGAATGGCGTGGTGCGGCTTGACCACAAGGAGATGCCGCCGCATTACATTCATGCCGAAGCCGGCGCGCAGTGGCTGTTCACCGAGAACGAGACCAATCGGCGCAAGTTGTGGAACCAGCCGTC